>Ga0302303_10001662_pt1 | contig 14182 bp, 19 predicted proteins | sample III_Palsa_E2_1_FD_194542 | JGI IMG/M metagenome (GOLD analysis project Ga0302303, IMG submission 194542) | Peat permafrost microbial communities from Stordalen Mire near Abisko, Sweden - III_Palsa_E2_1 | ecosystem: Environmental > Terrestrial > Soil > Palsa > Peat permafrost | place: Sweden... | reverse complement strand
TCATTTCTATAATTTAATTTTGTTTTAATAGTTTAACATTTATGATCATTCATTTCTATAATTTAATTTTGTTTTAATTTTTTAATAGTTTAACATTTATGATCATTCATTTCTATAATTTAATTTTGTTTTAATTTTTTAATAGTTTAACATTTATGATCATTCATTTCTAAAATTTTAATTGTTTTAATTTTTTAATAGTTTAACTTTATGATCTTTCATTCATTTTCTAAAAATTTAATCATTTCTAAAATTTTAATTTTGATCAAATAAAGATAATTATTCTTTCCAATGTCTATAATTATATATAAAACTATACATATTTTCACTTCCCATACTTTGATTACATTTAGAACAGAGTGGTCTTAAATTATCAAGTTCTGCTTTTCCACCTTCTTTATCACTAATAACATGACCAGCATGACAATCAGTTTCTAATATATCTTTATTACGACAACAAAAACATTTTCCAATTCTCAGTTCTTTAGATATGTATTTTTCCCACATTTGTTGTTTAATAGAAGAAGGAATTGTTTTTCGTTTACTATGAATTTGTTGGGGATTTTCTAATATTTCTAATAAATATTGTAATTTAAGTTTAGAAACTTGTAAACGAAATTCAAACAAAGTGATCATTTTTAATATTAATTTATATTTAATAAATGATTAAATATAAATTAATATTAATTGAAAATGACAGATATACTTGGATTAGATAAAATTAAAGACGATTTTACAGATATGTTAGGATTTGGTCAAAATGACCAAAAAGAAAAAAAGAATAAAGATGAACAATTAAAATTATTACAAATTGAAATTATAAAAAATGAAATTATATTAAAACATATATTAGAAAAAGAGAAAGATATAAAGGAAAGAGAAGTAAATATTAAAAATGATATTGAAAGACATACTATTTTGAAAAACGAATTAATTGAATTAATGAATAAAATTGATAAGAAATTCATTGAAAGTAAAAATAACCAAATAAATGAACTTAAAAATAATTTATTTGAAAATAAAGAATTAATAAAAAGAAAAGATGTAGTAAATGAAAAAATAAAACAATGTGAATATATATTTACAAAAGGAAAAACAAAAGATTTACAATGTGAAATGACAACAATTGAAAAATTTTGTGGAAAACATAATAAACAAAAGGAAAAAGAAATTAAAAATGAATCATTATCCGATCAAAAAGAAATTAAAAAATTATTGGTAGATCAAAAAGAAATTAAAAAATTATGTAAAGGTATAACAAAAAATGGTAATCCTTGTAAAAATAAAGAAAAGAAAAATGGATTTTGTGTGAAACATTCTGATATAACACTTAATATTGATGATCTTACAGTGAAAGAATTAAAAATGTATGCTAAACATATAAAATTAACAAATTATAGTGATAAGAAAAGAGATGAATTGATTAAAATGATCAATTATCAATTAAAAAGATAAATATCATTTGATTAAACAAAATAAAAATGATTTATTTAAAGTTAAATTTAATTCAAGTGCTTAAATAACTAATTAATTCATTATTTGTTCGGTTGGTTGATTTGAACTTATACTTTCATATAATAATTCTTGATGAGAATGAGAATTAATATTAGCAAATATATTTAAAGGATCGTATTGTTGTAGATCCATTTTTAATTTTAAAAGATCTTTTAAAATTAGTGTTGATGATGTAAATTTATTCAATGGTATAGTATTAAAACAATATAAACAAGACATTTAATTTAATTTAATAATATTAATTAATATTAATTAAAGATTTTATTAATTAAATAATAAAGTTAAAAAAGTTAAGTTAAAAGTGGATAATATTAAAAAGAAAATGTATTCGTTTTATTTTGTATGGTTAATACCATTAAGTATTTATGTATATAATAATATTAGTCTTAGTAAAAAAGACATTAATGATTTTAATGATTTAAAAAATAGTGTTAAATCAGTACATCAAGAATATAATGAATTTAGATTATATTATGAAACATTGAAATTAGTATTTTACAAATATAAAGAATCATATTTACAATATAAATTTGGAATAGTTAAAAATATAGATGGAAATATGTATATTAATTATTATAAAAATCACACATTATATACAATAGTAATTAAAAATGATAAAAATATTAAAGTAAAAAATAAAAGAAAAAATATGATAGTGTTTGATGAAACTGATAAAGATATTACACAAGAAATTAAAAGATTTATGGGATTTAATTATGATTTTCATAATATAGAATTAACACCTAAAGATTTAGGATATAATAAATTAGTATTTTATATAAATGATAGTGAAGAAGAAAAAGAATATATATTTGAGAATGATGAGATAATTAAAATAGAATAATTAAAAAGGTACAGATTATGAATAATGTAATAAAATTAATAGAAAATAAATAAAATTAATAGAAAATAAATAAATTCTTTTCTATTAAAAAGAAGCAATAAAACGAATAATAAAATGAATGAATCGATAAAACGAGTAATAATTGGAATTGTGATTATTGTTGTGTTAATTTTTGTTGGAATTGTGATATTTAAGAAAAAAGACCCAAAATTATTTAAAAGTAATGACAACCTAAAAAGTAGAATGTGGAATAATCCAAAGGAATGTACAACAGATTGTTTAAATACAAATCCAGGATTTACAGAATATAATTGTCGTAAAACTTGTGGTGATTATAATGTTTTTTGTTTCAATGAATGTGTTGGTGATAAATATCCAGGTAAAGATAAAACAGAAATGTGTTATAAACAGTGTATGTAAATTAAATTAAATTAAACAAAAACTGATTTAATTATTATTTTTTAAAACAAAATTAAATTCATAAAAGTTATAATTTATTTATAAAATGAGTATTTCTGATCAAATTTGTAAAGCCATTACTGTTAAAACTAAAAAACAATGTTCACTTAAAGTTTCTGAAAAATCTTTAACAAATAGTTATTGTCATCGTCATTTATCTAATGAAAATAAAGTTGAAACTCCTAAAATTATTGAACAACCAAAACTTGTTGAAACTAAATCAAAAATTGAACCATTAAAACAAGAAACTAAGATTGAAATTAAACAAACAAAAAATCAATTAACAACTGAATTTTTAACAAATAGAAAAATACTTTTTGAATTATTTACAAATGATAAAATTAAACCTTATAATAAAACACAATTATCTTTATTATCATTAAAATTACAAGAATTAATTACATTGCTAAATATTCCAACTAAAAAGAAAAAAGTTAAAATTACTCATATTTTAAAGAAACAAGTTTGGGATACTTATATTGGTATATCAGTTGGAGAATGCAAATGTCCAATGTGTAAAGTTGATGTTATTAATCAAATGAATTTTGAATGTGGACATTTAATTCCTGAAAGTAAAGGAGGAAAAACAGAATTACCAAATTTAAGACCTGTATGTAATAAGTGTAATAAATCTGTTGGGACTAATGAGATGGATCCTAAACATTGGGATGGATTAAAAATCAAATCTTTTATTTAAAATGAATAAAGTTACGATCGAACTTAATGGTTATTGGGGTAATAAATCAGCATATGTAAAAGGCGAACTTAATAACATTAAGATTGATATTGAAAATGAATTAAAACTTCAAACTGATAGACCTGGACATATCGAATTAGTAAATGATGAAATGATCAAAAAAGGATTACAGAAAGATAAAGAATCATATGATTCGATTAATGGAAAAATTGTTGATGTATCTGATATGAAAAATTGGATAAAAATAGGAAATGCAATTGTTTTGAAAACTGGAAAAACATCAAGAGGACATGAAACTCATATGACAATGATCTTTGACAGAAAATTAAATTATGAACAAGGATTACAAATAATTAAAATAGTATTAAAAAAGCGAGGTTATTAAATAATAAAAAACTGATTTTTCATATTATTGTTATATCAAAAATATAACAATAATTTATTAACAAATTTATAATGACTGATCTAGGTTCTTTGTTTTCTTCTGCTATTGGTGGAAATAAAGATGAAAGTAAATCTCAAGTTGAAGGAAAAATTGTTTATAAATCTCCAACAACCAATTCATATGGAAAATGTCTTAATAATTTATCAAAGAATTTTACAGATGAACAAATGAAATTAGCCCGAAATGCTATTGATAAACATGATCAAAATTCATTTATTGAAAATGTTATTTTAGGTTCTGTATATGAAGAAGAAGGCAGTAGTCGTAAACAAACACATAATAAAATTTTAGTAATTAAAGGAACATATCAACATGTTTTTATTGCTCATCTTAAAACAATTGAAATGTGGATTGAAACTAAACCAATTTAAAATAAAAAAACTAATTTAATAATTTTTTTAATGTAAAATTATTAAATAATGAACGATTATGAATATCAAATTTTTCTAATAATTCTATATCAATTAACTCAATTCCTTGATAACCAAATTATTAAAATATATTCATTTTTTATAAATCAATCTTATAAAAACACTCTTACATTATCTTATGTAAGAGAAAAAGATAACGCTTAATTATTTTTAATTGATCAATTATTTCTTATGATTATCGTCTCTGTAAAACTGATTTTATATTTAACAAAATATAAAATTTTATCATTTATTTTTATTACTATTTTATTACTGTTTTATAATGTCTTTATTTTTTTCTTTTGGTAAAAAGAAAAATAATGAACAAAAGGAAGAATTAAAATCAAAAGAAATTGAAGTAGAAGAAAAGGAAATAAAAGAAGTTGAAGAAATAGATGAAATTAAAAATATTAAAAATATTGAAAATAAACAGGAAGAATCAGATATTGATGAAGAAGATAATGAAGAAGAATTACCAAAAAATAGATTTGGAAAATTACTTGATAAAATTGATGGAAAAAATTACAAAGGTGGATTATATAAAATTTCAGTTTCTCAATTATGTAAAATTGCTTACCATCATCCATTTAATCGTAAATTAAATAAAACTCATATTGAAGAAATTAAAAATGGTATTATCCAAGATGAAATGCTTACTTCAACCATTAAATTAATTGTTGACAAAAATGACGATGTTTATTTACTTGATGGTCATCATAGATATAATGCTTTATTATCTCTCAGTAAAAAATCAAAAGATGCTTTTCAAATGGATTTATATATCGAAGTTTATAATGTTAGTGAACACGACGATGAAAATGTTGTCGAATTATTTAAAAAAGCAAATAATATAAAGAAAATGTCTCTTGATGATTCACCTATTATTGCTATTTCCGAAGCATTGAAAAAATGTGTAAATAAATACAAAGATATGTTTAAAGATAAACAAGATGATAAAAGTGTTTATCGCCCAAGAGTAAATAGAAATATTGTTTACAATGGAATTAGAGATAGCAAAATTGTTAGTAAATACAATTTAACTTCAACCGAAATTTTTAATATCATCGTTTATATTAATAACATTTTAGCAAAAAAACCAAAATCATTTTTCGGATCTGATGTAAAAGCAACTCATTATGAAAAGGCTAAAACTAACGATTTTTATTTGGGATTAAAAAAGAAAAACGATGTGTATGAATGGTTAAATTGTCTTGATCTTTATGTTAATGATTATAAAAAGAAAATGAAAACAATTAAAATGTAATTTTATTAATATAAAAGATGAAAAAAACTAATATTATTTAATATTATTTAATAATATTAAATAATAAAATAACAATGAAATTATTACCAATTATAATCGGAGTCTTATCTGTTATCATAATATTAATTTTAGTATTTGTCAAACCAGTCGAATCATTTAAACAGTTAAAAACAGCAGATAATGAAAGTATGATTATTCCTAGAGAAACATTTAAATGGGATTTATATAAAGAACAAAAATTATTTTATTTAGCGTTTTGGAATAATAACGATAATATAATTAAACTTTATTGGGTTGTTACCCCTAAAAATAACTCATTAACAATTGAATCTTATGATGCGGAAACATTGAATAAAACACATACTTTTGAACCTCAATATGTTAGTTCAGATATTAATGGTATAATATTCAAATTACCATCTACTTTTTATGGTGGTGGTGATATTTCTTTCAATATTAATTTAACAAATTCACAAGGTTCACCTTTATATATAAGAATTAAAAATTTAGGACAAGAAAGTTGGGGATATTTTATCCCAAAAATGGTTAAACCAGTATTTCAGAATCAGAAAACATTTTTAAATATGAATGTGAATGATAAAATTTATTTACATTCATTTAACAATGAAAAATTAGAATTGATTTGTATTGAACAACAAAAAAAATATACTGGAAATTTGATAAAGGATAATAAAATTATAGATACTAAAGAATTCACATATAATCAAGGATATTTTGATATGTCATCTATGTTTTCTAAAGGAATTTTTACAGAAAGTTCAATTACAAGTTTAATAAATATAGGTCTTGTTTATGATAATACTTATATTTTGTATTATAGTAATAAATAAAACTAATATAAAATGAAAACAATTAAAATGTAATTTTATTAATTATTAATAATGTATTTTAAATTTAATTATTCAACTTTAATTGCTAATTGTCTGTTAGTTAATGATTTGAAAAATTTATCACCTACTTTATTTTTTATATATGTAATCTCATTTTCACATTTTTTTAATTTTATACTATCGGTTTTAAGAAATTCATTTTCTGCTTTCAAATTTATAATAGTTTCATAAATGAAATTATAATTAGGATATTTGGAGAAATAATTTGAAAGTTGTTTTTCATTCATATCTAAAATACTAATTGATGGTTCCTTAATTTCATTTTTTCTATTTTTAAGTTCTCTATTTTTATGTTTTAAATCATCATTTCGTGTTTGTAATATTATATTTAATTCATTTAAATCATCAAATACTTTATGACATAATTGAATTGTATCAAAAATTTGAGTTGATTCACAATTATTTTCTAAATAAGTCCATAATTGTTCTTCATCCATATCTAAAATTTCAACATCAGGTTCTTTTAACTCTAAATGTTTATTTATTAAAACCGTTTTTTTTGTTGCTGAATTTAATGATTGACCCTTTGATCTAAAAAATAATCCGCTCATTGTAATATTAATAGTAAATAAAATAATTAATAAGATAAATCATTAAAAAATAGTAATTATAATTACTATTTTTTATTTTTGTATATTAATAATGAGTGATCGGAAAGAAAGTAAATTAAAATCTTTGATCAAAAAACATAAAATTGGCATTAATATCAAATATATAAAAGATGAAAATAATTTCTTTTTTTGGAAAGAATTAATTCAAGAATATTCGGATAAAAAAGGAATATGTTTTATTATTGAAGATGAAAAAATATTACCAAAACATTTAAGAAATAAATGTATGAAATGTATTAAAGATATAATTGATGAAGAAATTAATAGTTTAAGCGCATTACAATTAATTACAGAAAAATCAATTAATGATAAATTATCATTATCAACAAAATTAAAAGCATCAATGATCAAATCAACAAAAGAATCTTTTGAAAAAACAATTAGACAATTAAAATCACATAAAGTATGTGAAATTTTACAACCATCTAGATATATTGATAAAATAACAACTAGAAGAGCAGTTGAATGTGTTGAAAGAATGATTGCTATGAACATAAATGATCTAAAATTAAAAGATAAAATAAGAATAATTCAAGAATTAGAAACTGAAATACCAAAAATTGAATTTAAAAATATGAATAAAATAAATATTAAACCATTATATTTTCAAATTTATGATATAGCAATATCTAGATTTGTAAAAAATGGAATTGTAATGAAAAATATAAATATTATAACAAATAAGTTAAATGATTTATATTTCACATTATCACAAGAAAATTATAAATTGTATAATACTATTATTAGTGAAATAAAATATATTTCAACATTAAAATATTTTCAATCATTTATATTAGAAACTAAATATTTTACAATGTTATTAACAAATAATATTGCGTTAAAAACTATATTAACATCAAGTATAAAAGAATTATATTCATTTAAATCAATATTTGAAAATAATAAAGGTAAATGGGATGAACAAATAAAATTTAATTCAATAAATGAATATGTGGATTATATAATTAATAATTCTAATCCAGAATATAAAGATAAATACATTTTATTTAAACGAATTAAATTATATGTTAATGACAAATATCCGCATGTTACAGATTCTGAATTATCAAATATATTAACTAAATATAAAAAGACAAATAATATAAAAGAAGAAAAGAAAGAAGAAAAAAGGAATGAAAGAAAAGATGAAAGAAATTATAATCGTCAAATTAGACAAAATTATAATTTTAGAACTAATTATCGGGGTGGAAATATTATTAGAAATATTATATGGTAATTGATTGTCATTATCAATGAATTTAATCTAAAATTTAAAATATTTATTATATTTTAAATTAATAATGGCAAGATCCAAAAAATCCAAAAAATCTAAAAAACGTTCTCCCAAAAAATCTATTAAACGATCAAAAAAAAGATCAACTAAAAAAAGATCAACTAAAAAAAGATCACCGAAACGAACTTCCACTCGTGGATGTAAACCTGGTTATGTAAGACGAAAAAGTTATACCCGTAAAAGTTATTCTAGAAAAAGTGGTAGTCGTGTTAAATCAGTGAAAGTAAAATCACATTGTATCAAAAGCCAAGGTAAAAATGGATTACGTGTTATTCCAAAATTAAGAAAAGGTGAATTGAAACAATTTGGTTATTCTTCTTCTAATAGTGTTGCTTCAAGACATAGAGCATTAGCGAAAGCAATAAGAGAATATTCAGATTTATCTGTTTTTAGGAAATTAAATGTATTGTATATTTTCAATAAAAATAAAAATCCATCTTTAGCCAGTAAATTCAATTCTGACAAAGCCTGGATCAAAAAAACTTACATGACTGAATAAATTATAATCCAAAAAAAATTCCATTTCTAATAATTTTTAAATATAAATAATTACTTTAAAAATTTATCAAAGAATTATGGGATACATAATTGAAAATAAAGAAAAAGGAAAAGAAAAAAACTGATTTTTTAAAATTTTTATATATCAAAATATAACAATTACTTACTAACAAACTATTATAATGTCTTCTCTTGATTCTACTTCTGAAGTTAAAGTCGAAAAGGTTTCAACTGAACTTACTACTGAAACTGTTGATTCTCTTGATTCTACTCCTGTTGAAGAAAAGGTTGATTTTTCATTATACAGTGATGAATTTGCTTTTATTCCCAAAGAATATCTTACACAAGTTGATGGACGTGAATCTTATAAACTTCATTATAAATTTGGAGATAAAGAATTGAAGGAGTTCACTTTGAAAACTAAATCCGGATTTTTGTCTGGTCTTGTTAAAGATGCTTTTGATAAGGAGAAAAAGACACAGGAAATTCCTGTTCCTGGTGGTTCTGCTGAACATTTGAAACAACTTGTTCGTTATCTTGTTCATCTTGATGGTCTTCCAGGACAAGTTCCATCAATGCCTTTAACTTCTAAAAATATGGCAGATATTGTTAAAGATGGATGGGTTGCTAAATGGGCTAATGATTTTGATACAATTGTTCTTAATGACAATAAAGAAGTTGATCTTCCCAAATGTCGACAATTCTTATACGATACTCTTTCTCTTGCTGATTATCTCAGTATTAATTGTGCTGTTCATGTTCTTGCTGCTCGTGTTGCGGCTTTGATTAAAGGTGAAGCTCCTGAGAAATTAAAGGGAATCTTAAAAGGAACAAATGAAATCTGTCCTCTTGAAGATGATGAAAAGTTAGATGAAACTGAAGAAAAGAAGGAAGAGAAAAAGGAGGAAAAGAAAGAATAAATCATTTCTAAATACAAATCCTAAAAATCCTAAAATCCCAAATAAATTAAATTATTATTTAATTTATTATTCACAAAAAAAACTAATAAATTAAATATTTATTATTTAATTTATTATCATTATTTTATCTATTATAAACTTATGTTAGTTTATGGGGGAAAAGTTTTTTATTTATTAAATGACAAATTAAATAATAATTTGATCAATATTATACAACAATATAATATAAAAGAAAATAATTTAAAAAATATCAATGCGGAATTTTATGAAAAAACTGGTTGGTTACATCATTTTTTAACTCATGATTCTCGAAAATATAGATCCAAAATTAAATATGCTTTTGAATGTGGATGGTATATTGATGGTGACTTTCTGATTATAGCGATTTAAATTTTAATTACAATTATGAATAATTTAAAAAGAATTTAGCATCTTTTAATATTCATAATTTTTATTTCCATATTCTTTATTTAATTCTTCACATGTTAAAGGAGGATTATAAATACATCCATAAGCTCCTTGTCCAATAAAATTAGAAGACATTATATATTATAATAAAAATAAAAAAAAACTAATAAATTAAATAATTATTTAATTTATTATCATTATTATATATCTTTCCTTTTTTGGATGATTCCTTTTAATTCTTTTCAAATAAATGGTATCAAAAATTTGTTAGAACAAAATAAAAATGGAGATGAAGAAGTCGAATTTAAAGTTAGAACTTTTACACCAAATGGATTTCAATCTGTTATTCCTAAACAATATTTTAATAATTTATTTTCACATTTTTCTTCTACATCAATTATTCCTTTTATAGAAAAAAGTATTATAACTAATTATTCTGATAATAACAATAATACTTATAGACATATCGATATAAAAGAGGCTTCTGATAAAAAAATTGGTGAAATTTTCAATTTTAAAAAACAACAAGAACGACTTGATTTCAATTTTTATTTTCTAGAACTCCGTTTAACTCGCAGTATCGATAAAACAATATCCAAATCCGAATTCACAAATGTTAAAAAAACAAAAACAATTCAAAGAAATCGTGTTAGATATATTTATAAATTATCCCCCGATATTGAACTTCATTTATCTGTTATTATGCTTAATGAAGAAATTACATATGAAGCAGAATTTGAAATATTACCTAAATTAACAACAATTGATAAAATAATTTCAATTTTAAATCAATATATAAAAATAATGTCAAATATTAATTATCTTCCAACTGATGAAGAAGTTAAAAATCTAATATCACAATATAATATGTTAATCAAAGATCCTTCTAATTTATATTATAGAAATGAGTTAATCGATATCAAATTATCAGATATTAAAGATATGAAAAATTATAATATTTCAAATAAATTGGATGGACACCAATATTACTTACTATTTCTAAATTCTACTTTATATTCTTTTAATCCATTACAAATTAATAGACCTCATATTGAACCAGAATCTTTGAAAATATATAGAGATAATATACCATCTGAATTATCTCATACTTTAATAGCAAGTGAATTAGTTGATGTTAATTATAATATTTTTGATGTAATTGTTTATAAAAAAAAGAATGTTGAAAATTTAAAATTTACAGATCGCTTAAAATATATTTCTCTAATCTTAAAATCTTTTACTACAAATTTAAATCTTTTAGAAAAACCGTTTATCACAGGAAATCTTTATTTCATAATGTTAAAGGAAATTTTATATATGTATAATAAATATGGAAAAAATGTAATGGATAAAAATGATGGAATGATTTTTATCCCTGAAAATGAACCTTATATTAACAATAAATCCAAAAAATATAAATTCTGGCAAAGACGATCTATAGATGTTGGATTAACTAAAGGAATTACAACTAAAATAGAAGGAAAAGAAAAAAAAATATTTAAAATGTATGTAATGGTTAAAAGAAATAAAGAATTTTTCTCTATTGAAACTACAAATATAATCGAAGTTGATAATACATTTCCAGAATATAATAAATTAAAAGATAATGTAATTGTTGAAATCCGATATCTTACTTCTGAAAAAAAAATTGTTATTGATCGTTTACGTCCAGATAAAGTATTTCCAAATTCAAAATTTACCGCTGAGGCTGTAAGACAAGACATATTAAATCCTATATATTTAATCCCTTTATTAGAAGAAATGAAAAAATATTATCCATTATCTGAACAAGAAAAATCCGAAATAAACGAATCAGAAATACTCAAAATCGCTCAAGAATGGGATAATATTAAAATTGAAAAAGAAGAAAATATTAAAATTGAAAAAGAAGAAAATAAAGAAAATAAAGAAGATAAAAATGAAAAGAAAGAAGATTTTACAAGGATGAGGAAATATCATAATCAGGTAAAGACTAAATTGATAAATAATACAATTGGAAAAACAAAGAAAAAATTAGTTGATGTTATAGATATTGGTGGTGGAAAATTAGGTGATATTACTAAATATTATGAAACTGATAAAATTAACAGAATTTATGTAATTGAACCAAATAAAGAATATATTAAAGAAGGAGAAAAACGAATAGATACTTTAATTAATGATAAAAAGATAAAATTAAATCCAAAAGCAAAAACAAATACTATTATAATAAATCAACCATTACAAAATGTTAAAGAAATTAAAATTTCTAATAAAGTCGATTTTATATCTTCTTTTTTTTCTTTAACTTTTTTATTTAGTAGTGAGACTGATGTTGATATTCTTGTTAAATTTATATTAGATAAATTACTTGATAATGGATTTTTTATTGGAACAACTATGGATGGTTTTAAAACCAGAAATTTATTAGATGAAGAGCGTGGAAAAGTTTCATTTAATAAAGAAGAAATAATTATTAGATTATATAATCCTGATGAAAAAATGAATTATGGAGATAAAATAGAATTAAAATTAGATACTGCTACTGTTAGTAAACAAATTGAATCTCTTGTTTATTTTAATCTATTGGTCGCTAAATTAGAAAAACAAAATATTAAATTAGTAAAATCTGATTTCTTTAATCCATCTGCTAATAAAGAGATTAAATTATCTCAAAATGAAGAATTATTATCAACTTTAAATCGTTATTTTATTTTTAAAAAAGAAATTTCAATAAAGGATGAATTAGAAATGTTAAAAGAAAATGAAATTAAAACTTTTGATAATAAAATAGATCCTAATGTTCAATTAGTAAGAGTTGGAACCTTGGGAGAAAATCATTGTTTTTATCATGCTTATATGTATTCTACTAGTTCAAAATATAGAAATTCAAGTCATGAAGAAAAAAGAAAAATGGTTTTTTCAAAAAGAAAAGAAATTTCAGAATCAGTAACATTGGATGATTATAAAGAAGAAGGTAATGGTCAAACTTTAATAGCAGAATTTTTAGATTATGCTAGAACAAATTTAAATATACCAGACGATAAATTCGATGAATTTAATAAATTAGTAGATTCAAAATCAGCAGATGAGTTCCTTAAAAAATTTAAAAAGAAATTAATAAAAGACGATTATGACGAAAAACAAATTCCAGAAATAATTAATAATATTATAGATACATTATTAGAAAATTTTAAAGAACTAATAGGTAAATGTCAAATTACTCATGCTGTAATTCCATTATTAATGAGAAAACTAAATATTAATATAATAATGATAAATGATAAAACTAGAAATATATATAATTTATTAGTTGATAAATATAACGATAAAAATCTCTATATTATAATGTTAAATTTAGGCAATTATCACTATGAAAGTTGTGGAATTCTTTACACCGATAAAAATAATAATGCTTTAATCGATTATGTATTATTTCATACTGAACAATTTGTTATCGATTCCTTAAAATTTAATAAAGAATAAATTCTTGATTTCAAAACAATATCAAAATCTTAAACTTTAAATAACCATTATATAAATAAAAAACTGATTTAATTATTTTATTTTTAATAATTAAATTAATAATGCCATCTCATTCCCAAATATATGACGGAATTAAAAAACAAACACTTCCCCCCTTGGACACTTTAAAACCAGTAAAGTTAACTAGACAAAGTGGAGTTGATTCCCAATTTAAAAATGATATATGTTCTGATAGGGGTAAATATCTTTTAATCCTTGAAAATATTATAAAATTGTTTAGAATTAATATTTAACTATTAAAAGATACTTGAAAAAAACTAATATTTTATTAATAAAATGAATATTGTTAATAAAATGAATATTGTTAATAAAATGAATATTGTTAATTTATTAATAAATAAAAATTTAGGATCAATAATATTTAATTATCTCTCTATTAGT
>Ga0302303_10001657_pt1 | contig 14216 bp, 10 predicted proteins | sample III_Palsa_E2_1_FD_194542 | JGI IMG/M metagenome (GOLD analysis project Ga0302303, IMG submission 194542) | Peat permafrost microbial communities from Stordalen Mire near Abisko, Sweden - III_Palsa_E2_1 | ecosystem: Environmental > Terrestrial > Soil > Palsa > Peat permafrost | place: Sweden... | reverse complement strand
ATAACTTATTTATAACCAAGGAAATCTTCAGGCTTTTTGCATTGGCAATAATACGTTCCAGATGTTAATCCACCACAATAGATTGAGGTTTATTTCCTTTTATTTTATTTAATTCTGAAGAAAAAGACACTATACCGTAATATGACTTAGTCGCTGATGGCACGTTAGTTGAGAGGCGATTTAAAGGGGCCAATAAAAAAAGAAAATAGGATAATTTATTGTAAAAATCACTATTGGGTCCTCGCTCTTGTCCTAAAACATATAAGGCCCATAAGAGCGACGCTGCTAAGTAGGCGTATTTAGCGAAGGCTGCTTTTGCACCATTTATTTTTTCCGCCATCATTGCCTTATCGTGCTCACTCAAGGCCTTCGTAATTGCAGCGCCAAGAGTGGCAAGAATACTATTATAAAAATGAGTTATTTCGCGCTAACGACTTGGATAGCCCGCCCAGTTATTATAAACCTGGCTTTGCGCTAATAAGTACGCTTGTGGGCGGACAAAAAATATACCAAGCCGCTAAAGCTTTTGATATTGATCATGCGATCGTTTTCATTAACCCGGCTCAAGAATTTTGTGAGTTTTTTTATTTTGCAACACAATCTACTAACTATAAAATCGTCAATTTCTATCTTAATCAGATTGATCTATTACAACGCTTTAATAATCATTTTAAACAAGTCGCTGGTCACCTTATCCAAAAAGGCGAAGAACAGCGTATTATACTTCCTCCCGACCATATACCACAAAATCAAAGCCCGAATGAGCTGTGGCATTTTAATCAAAAAGCAACGCCTCCGTCATTACAAAACAATGATACTGACCTGCCACAATGGATGCGACTGACGGCACGTGAACGTGCGTGTTGTCAGTATTTGGCACAAGGTATGACCTCTAAGCATATCGGACGAGAACTTGATATTTCCTATCGCACCATTGAAAAATATGTGGGCAATATTAAATCTAAATTATTATGCGCTAATAAATCAGAGTTGATTGCGCTTTTGGCAAAATATATTCCCTCTTATTAATTATTACGTTGATAACGCAGGAAATCTTGAATGATATAGGCACCATGTTATCGTCTTTTCAAACCCAATCAAGCACGTTCAGCAGGCAAGCAATCCAATGCCATCACCAAAGCATCTTCACGCCCTTTGCGGTAATCTTCGTAATAGTCTTTACGCAAACCTATTGCTGTAAAGCCAAAACGTTGATATAGGCGTATCGCTCGTTCATGACTGACTCTGACTTCTAAAAAAACACGTTGTATTTGCAATTGTCGCGCGGCATCTAAACTGTGTTGTACCAACTGTGCTCCCAATCCTGAATATTGCGCTGCGGGTGAAACACACACATTTAATATATGCATTTCTGCAATCAAAATAGACACCGACACCACGCAATATCCCACGATCGTTTCATCTTTTACAATCACCCAGGCGGGATAACCCACTTGCAAACATTGTTCAAAAATACCATGCGTCCATGGTTGCGCATAAGCGGCATATTCAATGTCTAAAACGGTAGGTAAATCATCCAAGTGCATCGGACGAATGTGAATATTACTCATCATGGTGAACCGAAATGGAGGATGTCGTGATAAACGAATTTCTTTTTATGTGAAGATATCAACAATTCTTGTAATGTAGGTAAAATCAAACGCTGTGGATTGTTTAAATGTGCAAACGTTTCGCCCACAAATGACCAACACTTTAAATAAGATGCATGGTTTGCCGGTTCACCGTAATAACATAATATGTCTTGCGTGGATAATTCCCAAATAGATAAGATGCGTTGCAATAATAATTGTTCATCGGCTTTAGGCGGCGAAAACAATTCCACCGCCAACGATGTGCGTAAGGACCATTGTTGCAAGTGTAGTGCAGATAATACATCGATATTCATGGTTACTGTCGACTTTCTTCTACAATCTTTCTTAACATGTCATCACTCAACGCATGTTCTTGATCAGCATATTGTTTAAACAATTGAAATGCCTTCATGAATTGTTCTGATGATGAAAATTCAATTCCCATGTGCACCAGATGTTGCCGAAATGCATTTTGTCCTGAATGTTTACCTAACACCAACACATTTGACTCCCAACCAACATCTTCAGCCCGCATAATTTCATAGGTTTCTCGACTTTTTAATATTCCATCTTGATGAATGCCCGCTTCATGTGCAAAGGCGTTGCTGCCCACGATGGCTTTATTCGGTGGCACTGGAAATCCGGTGATCTTTGATAATAGACGTGAACAGGGCACCAATTGTTGGGTATCAATATTCACCTCACAATTAAATACATCGCGTCTGGTTTTTAATGCCATCACCACTTCTTCTAACGAAGCATTACCCGCGCGTTCACCCAGACCATTAATCGTGCATTCCACTTGTCTCGCACCGGAAAGCACCGCTGATAATGAATTGGCAACCGCCAAACCCAAATCATTGTGACAATGCACCGAAAAAATGGCCTTATCAGCGTTGGGAACATGGTGTATCAAATGTTTGATTTTATCTGCAAATTGATGTGGCAGATTATAGCCGACGGTATCTGGAATATTAATCGTGCGCGCTCCCGCTTTAATCACCGCTTCCACCACACGACATAAAAAATCCAAGTCTGAACGTCCCGCATCTTCTGCGGAAAACTCGACATCATCCGTTAATTGCCGTGCGAATTTAACCGCTTCAACTGCTCGTTCCAACACCACCTCTGGTTGCATTTTTAACTTAAATTGCATATGGATCGGTGAGGTTGCGATAAACGTATGAATACGACGTCGCTGCGCTGATTTTGTGGCATCATATACCGCTTGAATATCGCTGGGTAACGCACGCGCCAAACCGCACACGATTGAATCTTTAATTTCACGTGCCACGGCTTGCACTGCGGCAAAATCACCCGGGCTTGAGGCAGGAAAACCAGCTTCAATCACATCCACACGTAATCGCTCTAAGGCTTTTGCCAGCTCGATTTTTTCCGCTTCCGTCATAGAAGCGCCCGGGCTTTGTTCGCCATCACGCAATGTCGTGTCGAAGATGATTACGGTGTCGGTCATTTTTTTCCCCTCTTTATATGATCTTACCACCCTTAAGAAAAACATGAAATGGGAGAATATGCAAGATAAAAACTACAAGCTCTTAAAATGATCGAACGATCGTACTAATGATCCCTACAAGAAACATATAATGATTATTAAGATGCAATACAGGCCTTTATATATTTGGCCAATAGTATTTCAGTATTTCCTCATCTGGAATTAACTTACCTGGATTGCACACGCCATCGGGATCGATGTTTTTTTTCAAGTGTTTTATTATTTTGATGCTGTTTTCACCCAAAAAACGCGTCGCCCATGGCATATGTTCATAACCAATGGCATGATGATGCGATATTGATCCGCCATTGGCAAATATCGTGTCAACCAAATATTTTTTCGTTTTGCAATATGCGGCCAGTTTATCTTCATCGCCTGCATCATAACAAATGGTAAAATAAAGACAGGCACCTGTTTCATAGGAATGTGATATATGACAACCCGCATAGCCTGCGCCATTGTATTTTTCTGCATACATTGCTTTTATTGCCGAAATGGTATTGTCATGCAAACTTAATATGTTCGACCATAATGCAGATGTTTCAACTGTATCTGCCGTAAACCCATATCCCAGAAAAAAATCACGGATATAGGGAGGCTCATATTTGGATTTAATCCATTTTTCTCCAATTTTTGGTCCTAAAATGGCCGCGCCTTGTTGTCGACAGCGTTTTAAAAGCGCGGTTTGTTTGTGTTTATCTGTTTCTTTAAATGACAAAAATGCAATCGAAGCTTGTTCCATATCTATTTTTTTGACATGGGTAATCAGTTTACATAATATTTTTTGTATTTTTGTTTTCCACCAAACCGATTGTGGTCGTAAGGCCAACGACATACTGGTTTCATCTTTGTCAGAAATACGCATCATTAAAGGCATGTCGGTTTCACGCATGCATTGTTTTAATACATTAAGACCTGTTTCAAAGGTAGGAAATAAAACAGCATGCGTCACAATATTTTCCCACCGCCGGATCCGCACGGTTGCTTGCGTAATAACGCCAAAAATACCTTCACTGCCTAATATAATCTCTTTGATATCAGGCCCTGCCGAGAAACGTGGCGATGTTGGAGTGCAAATTTCACCGGTGGGTGTGACCACTTGTACAGAAATCAACATGTCTTCAATGTTGCCAAAACCATCGGATTGCATGCCGGCTGAACGCATCGCTATCCATCCGCCTAGACTGGCATATTCAAATGAATCAGGAAAATGCCCCAAGGTCAGGCCTTGTGCATTCAATTGATCTTCTATCCCGCGACCTAAAGCACCGGCTTCTATCACCGCCAGCATCGATTCTTTATCGACACTCATCACTTTACACATACGTTGCATATTCATGGATATGACCATGCGCGTTAATCCAGGAACCACTTCCAAGGCACCCACCACATTGGTCCCACCGCCAAAAGGAATAATGATCAGTTTGAACTCGCTAGCAATTTGCATAATCTTAACCACATCATCATGCGACTGTGGATATACAATTACATCCGGTGCGGTTTCGATATTATTTTGCCAAATGCGGATCAAGTCGCGGTAATTTCTACCGTAAACATGTTGTAATCTAGAAAAGTCATCGATTGCAAGTTGATCAGATGACAATATTACTTGTAATGCTTTTAAAGCGTCATCATTGATCGTTGCTTTAGGTAAATGCATGTCTTTAAGATCGGGCAATACCGTTTTTTTCAGTGTATTCCCTTTTAAGCGCTTTTCCACATACGGCCAAAAACCAGGTCGAACATCAGCATCAAACATCTTTTGGGTATCACCCCAACCCCACCATTTCATCATTTTCATGCTCTCTTACTTGCGTCATTTTTAATCCAATAGAATAGATAAGTATGATTATAGAATATCCTGCCATGCCTTGCTTATTAGCTTGAAACCTTATGTAAATTCCTATATACGTTAATCCAACGGTTTGCTTTTGAAAACATTTTCATCGGTAAAATTTTATGTAAAAAAACGTATATATTATTGACAACCCCAGGGATCACAACAGCCTGATTGGCTTGCAAACCACGAAAACTTTTACGAGCAACCTCCTCAGCAGTCATTGCGAAAAAAGATTTTTTTTCGTTTTTAAAAAAATCTTTACGAAAATTGGTTTCCGTGATCCCTGGACAGCTAATACAAATTTTAATGTTGGTGCCTACCAATTCATGACGCAGCGCCAGGGTATGTGATAATAAAAATGCTTTGCTGGCCGCATACACCGATTGATAGGCCACCGCAGAAAAAGAATACACTGAACCCACATTCAAAATTTCACCTGCATTTTTCTCGCACATACTCGGCAACAATGCTTTGGTTAACTTTAAATAAAAACAAATATGTAAGTTGATCATCTTGAGCTCATCTTCAAGACTGGTTTTATCAAAACCACCCCAAACACCCACACCGGCATTGTTGACTAGACAGGTGATGGAGAGATTGTTTTTTTCAATAAAACTCAAAATATTGACAAGGGCATCTTCTTGCGTCAAATCTTGTGACAGTGTAAATATATCTGTGTTATAACGTTGTTTACATTCATTGCTTAACCGCATCAATGCAGATTGGTTTCGACCAATGACCACCACGTCATAGCCCGCTTGAGCAAACTCATGCGCTAATGCATAACCAATTCCGCTGGATGCGCCTGTAATGAGCGCTGTTTTTTTTGTTAACGTCACTTGTCTATTGTCCTTAGTGATAAAATATTATTTTTTAATATGTTCATAAATGCGTGATAATCCGCCGTATTAAATGATTTTTTTTGCTGCGCATCAAATACATTATCATTAAAGTACTGTTTTATATCGATGGGTTTACCGATGATAACCTTAATTTTTCCTCGTTTGGGTATGAGTTTGCCTTTGGGTAAAGACTGATGCGTTCCCTCAATATAAGCCGGCAATATACTCATGTCCAACAAGTCGGAAAATAACGCCACTCCATTTTTAAAAGGTCCCATTTCCCCGGAAACGGAACGCGTGCCTTCTGGGAAAAGGATCACCGGGAAATGATATTCTTTACACATTTGCATATAAGCAACATTTTTTTGCAAAGCTGCATACCCCATTTCTCTATCAAATGGAAATATTTTAAATATCGTACGCATAAAAAATGACATCAGCTTTCTATCAAAAAAATAATCTTTGGCAGCTGCTGCCACGCAAGGCAGACCGCATTTATCTAATGCAATGGCCAATGACATATTGTCTAGATGACTGCTGTGATTGGCACATATCATATAAGAGGCTTGTTGCGAAATATTTTCTAATCCCACCACTTCATATTCAAAATAATTTAAAAATATTTTTTTGATTATCATTGATGTACCTTCAAAACATCGTTTTTTCAAGCCACGATAATCAATAAGATTGATGAAACTCTGCCGGATTTTTTCCAATGCGGCACCTTGTAAAAGAATAGAGCCAGAGCTTTTCCCTTGTCCTTTGGCCGATTTTGAAATGGAAATCAAATGTGCTAAATCTTTTATTTTAAAAACATTGGTCAATTGCTCATAATCTAACGCCACTTTTTGTTCTTCTTCTATTTTCGCCACCAATCCACGCATATCTATAGAATCCAATGCCGCATCAAATTGTAATGAACTTTTAGCACTTAGTGATTTTTTGTTGAGATTGGGTGATAACTCAATGATATATTTAATAATTTTATTTTCTAATTCACTATTGTCTTCTTCGTCATAGTCCAACTCCACTTCTTTATTTTTTATATTACTCACATCTTGTTGTATTATTTTTAATAATTCATTGCGTTTTACTTTTAAAGTGTTTGTTTTAGGGATCTTCTGCACAAAGAGTATCTTTGAGAAACGACACCATTTTGGCATTTTAAGCTGTCGTTTAGCGATGTCTTCTTTTATGCTTTCTTCACAAACTTCCCGTCCAAAATGTGCTACAGCTGTTTCATCCATCACCACCGCGATATAAATTTGTTCGCTATATGCATGACGATCAGGCACACCGACCGCTGCAATACTATCCGCATGTGGTATTTTTGTTAAAAATGAGTCAACAAAATTGGGGGAGATTTTTTTCCCATTGGATAAGACAATGAGTTCTTTAATGCGTCCTTTAATATATAAAAATCCGTCGGCATCCAGTTTACCCAAGTCGCCTGTATGATACCAACCATCACGAAATGCTTGTTCAGTGCTGTCCGGATCATGCAAATAACCACGCATGAGCGTCGGAGAACGAAAACATATTTCGCCTATATCATCAGCATCTTTTGCATAAATATTGATCTCAACACCTTGCATGATAACACCAACGCTACCCGATTTTTGTCTCGTCAATGGATTCAAAACCACCGAAGCACATGTTTCCGTTAAGCCATAGCCTTCTAATACTGTTAATCCCAAACCATATAACATATTAAAAATGTCAGGTGCCAATGGAGCTGCGCCACTGATCAATAAGCGCATTCGGCCGCCAAAGGTATCCGTGGCACGAGTAAAAATAAACTGACCTATATTACAATGCGTCCATTTTCGAATAAATGCACACGCATGAATGAGATGCTGTCCCAAAAATCCAATCAGAGCTCCTTTTTTATTTAATTCGGATAATATTTTTCCGGTAAATAATTCATAAATACGTGGAACACCAATTAATAAACTGGGTTTAGCGACTTTCATGGCCTCTAAGATATGTGGCCCTTCTAATTTATCTATAAAAGTGATTGAGCCACCCACCAAAACGGCGCCCAAAATGACACACACCAACGTGTATACATGATGCGCGGGCAAAAGACATAATACATTATCATCCTGGGTTGCTTGTCCGGTTTTTATACATAAATATGCCGCATATAATAAGGCTTGATGCTCTAGGAGTACGCCTTTAAATCCACCAGATGTTCCCGAGGTAAATAAAATACTGGCAATGCTGGGATCACATTCGTCGTTATAGGCTTGAATGAGATGTTGCGGTTGATATAATACATTGAACTGTTGTTTAATATTTAAAACACACAATGCTTGATATTTTTTTATATCCCATTGTGAAAAAATACTGTCTTCTGTTAACAAAACATGTACATCTGCGTTCTTAACCAGCTCAAAAATTTGATCTTGCGCCAAAGCAGGATCAATACATACGATGGTTAACTCCAGCGCCAACCCGGAAAAATAAGCAATGAGCCATTCCGGCGAACTCGCCGCGACAATACCTATACGGCAACCAGGCTTTAACAAAAGCAGGGCCAATTTTTCGCGAGCGTTTGTTATTTTTTCCATCAAAGTGCTATAGGTGGTCACACATAACTGATGATCAACCACTTGTTTAAACACGACCTGTTTGGCATGTGCAATTGCTGTTTTCTCAAATGCTTCATATAAATTTTCATGCTCGTTCAAAGACATATTCATGTTGTTCCCTTACCTATTGTTTGAGGGAAATGTTCAAGTAATTTTTCACGTGGATATGCTTTTTTTCCATTATAAATAAATTGATTCTTTTCCATATAATATCCATGATCAGCAAAATCTATAATTGCGATATCACCATAGGTATCACCATACGCATACAAGAGATAGTTTTTCTTGGCGCCAAAAACCGATATCAGTCGTTTAATTTTTTCTTCTTTATTGCATGAAGGACCAAGAAATTCTCCCGTCAAATATCCATCCACTTCTTCCAACTCACTACCAAACACATACGGCGTTCCCAGTTTTAATTTGACGTAAGGAATCAAGTGCGCAGTCCATGAACTACTGATGATAATGCATTCATGTCCTTGCTGCACATGCCATTGATAACGTTGCATCATGTCTTGATGAAAGGTGTCCTTGGCTTTTTTCATTATAAATTCACGCGATTTGTCCCGCATTTCTTGCGCATTTTTTCCTTTAAAAAAATGATGGAACACATGCTGATAAGAGCGCTCAGTATTAAAGCGTATGGATTCAATACACATGCTAAAGTGTTTTAGAAAGAAACAAATCCCACCGAAAAATCCAAGGCACGTTATCACAAATTCTCTGTCTAAATTCCCTTTACGTAAAGTGCCATCTAAGTCAAACATCGCCACTGTTTTTTCATACAAAATAGGAGACATTATGTGTTCCTCGTATCTAAATTATCTGGATGCATAATGATCCCACTGGCATGACAAAACTGCAAATATCGATCGAGCGTTGTCATGTCCACCACCGGACATTCAATGCCCCCTTCTTTTAATATGGCTTGCGTCCATGCGGTATTGATGGCGGTGCTTTGTTTACCGGTGAATTGTTCAGGATAGGCGCTGATCAATTGCGTGGATTTTGACTGATGTACGCCTAGGTGATCACGCAACTCACCCCGATTAATTAAATCGACATATTCTAATGGAGACACAAATCGAATGGCATATTTTAGTTGTTGTAACATGAACATCCATTCCATATATCTTGTTGCCGTTACATTGGTGAGATGCGCCACGGTATAAGGCACTCTATAGTGAGCAATCCAATAGCAAATAGCATCTGCCACATAATTAACGGGTGAAATATCAAAATACAACGGACTTAATGGACTCACGCCAGATTCAATGGCTGTTTTAAAAACATCATAATAAACACTAGAAACACCAGAAAATTCAAACGGATAATATCCCGTATTCGTATCACCCATAATATTACCAGGCCTGAAAATCATCCACTGCAAACCTTTTTCCTGTGCTTTACATACTATTTTTTCCGCTTCAAATTTTGTTTGCTGATATCCCATGTTTTTAAATGATTGTCCCACATCAAATTGAGTTTCATCAAAGGGATGGTTGTCCGAAAACAATTGATGACCAAAAACACCATAACTAGAACAGTATCCCAAGCATTTGGTCTTTGTTTGCATGGCAAAATCAATGACATGTTGTGTGCCATCGACATTGATTTTTTTCAGTTCATTAAATTTTGCAAGCAATGATGTATTGGCTGCCACATGCAAGACCATATTTATTTTTTGAGTCAATTTTTGATATTCATCTTCCATTAGTCCCAAATGAGGATGCTCCACATCACCTACCACAGGAATAACTCTTTGTGAAAATGAAGTGGATTTTGTTAATAAGGGATCATAACATCCAACAACAGTTCTAATTCGCTCCATTGCTTCATCAATATTTTTTGCTCTCACCAAACAATACAAGGTCATATCGCTTTTTTCTAATAATGATTTAATTAAATAGGCACCTAAAATTCCTGTGCAACCCGTTAAAAACAGTTGCGTGGGTTTTATGATTTTTTCTGGATGAAGTCTCTTATCACTTAGTTGTTCATTGATGGTAGCCGGTGTCGTTAACCAGCCCAAAAAATGTTCTTTTAATTCTTTTTTATGTTTGTTTTCATGTAATATGGCAAAATTGACTTTACGCTCAATCAAACTATTTAATCGCGACAAACTCTCGCACTCTATAACATCTTGCACAGAAATGGCTATCACTTCTTCAAATTTGGCACGCAGCACGTTAACCAATTGCATTACCATTAACGAGTCCATGCCAAATTCAAACAAATTTTGCTGTTCATCAATGGACGCTGTATTGGACATCCCCAATACTTTTTTTATTTCTAAAATTAGGGTTTCTTTTAAAACTTTTCCTCGTTGCTCTTCCGATAAAGTCTGAAGTTGCAACATAAATTGACCGTTGTCTTTTTTATGGATCAACTCACTAAGCCAGCTGGGTGTTAAAGACCATTGTTTGCCAACAGTGACCCAAGCGGCCTTCACAATACCGATCTCTGTTTTCCCTTGTTTCAACGCATATGTTAGCGCATCCAGTCCTTCTTGCGTTTTTAATGGCTTAAATCCTTGTCGTTCATGAATGGAGATTAAATCTTTCCCCATTCCCACTTCACGCCATGGTCCCCAATGTATGCTTTGCGCTGCCAATCCTTGTTGACGTCTCTCATACGCCAGTCCATCGAGAAAGCTATTGGCCGCTGCGTAATTACTTTGTGAAGGTGAGCCCATCAAAGAAGCAATGGATGAAAAGAAAACAAAATAATCCAGATTAATCTTCATCTGTTTTGTTATTTCATGCAAATACCAAGCGCTTTGTGCCTTTGCAGCAAATACGGTTTCAAATTTTTCTGCTGTTTGACCTTCGATTAATGCATCATCAATGACACCCGCTGCGTGAAATATCCCTTGTAATGGATGCGTGGCGGTATGACTGTCTTGCAACATTTTTTCGACTTGCGTTTTATCGCTCACATCCACTTGTTTAATCACAACGTCAACGTCTTTTTCTTGCAGCTGTTTTATAAGCATTTTGATCTTATCATTGGCTACTCGTCTGGATGCTAAAATAATTTTTTTCGCACCATGCTCGGCCAAATGCTTTGCCAACTCTAAACCTATACCACCTAAGCCGCCCGTAATCAAATAGGCTGCTTTTTCTTTCAATAGCCATTGTGCGGGTGGAAAGGTAAGAACCAATTTGCCCATCTGTTTCCCTTTTTGCATCATTTTCATTGCTTCGGGTAAGCGTTCAATAGAATAAGTGCGCAAATAAGGAGGTATTATTTTTTTATTTTTTAAAAACAGCACCAACTCACTCAATAGTGCTTCAATCCTATCCGGATCTTCGGTAAACATGCGATCAATGGCGATAATATGGTATTGAACATCTGATCGAATGGCAGTCATCTGTGGGATGGAATAAATATTGCGTTTACTGATTTCTAAAAAAATTCCATTTTTCTTTAAACATGACAACGACGTTTCTTTAAAACCTTCGCTGGTTAACGTATTTAATATAACATCAACACCAGCTCCCCCCGTGTCTTTTAAAATCTCATCGCCATATCGTGTTGTTCTAGAATCATAAATATGCTTAACCCCCACGGTCTTTAAATAGGCTTGTTTTTCTTTGCTTGCTGTCGCATAAATAATAGCGCCTGCTTTTTGTGCCAATTGTATGGCCAGTAATCCGACGCCACCAGCACCTGTGTGGATCAATACTTTATCACCTTGTTTTATTTTGGCTAAATGATTCAACGCATAACGCGCAGTCATCATAACCACCGGCAAACTGGCACCTTCTACAAAAGAGAGATCATCTGGCAATCGTGTGATTAATTTTTGGTTGGTGGTTACATGTGATTTAAATGCGCCCAATGCAATTCCGAAAACTCGCTCGCCAACACTAACGCGCTTCACTTGATGACCCACACGCGTAATCACACCCGCACAATCGCCACCTAAACCACCTGATTCTCCAGGATATAAATCCAATGCCACCAATACATCACGGAAATTTAAACCCACGACTTTTACTTCAATTTCCACTTCATTTTCTTTTAACGCATTTTCTTCACACGCAGTCAAAATTAAACTGTCTATATTCCCGCGTTTTGTTTGTTCTAATTGCCAATGAAGTTGCTGTGGAATACACAATTGATCATACAATTGCGCGGATTGTGTTTGCGTCATTAATCTGGGAACAAATAATTTTTTATCTCTTATTGCAATAACATTTTGTGTTAAGGGAAGCTCTGCAAATACATTTGCATCCGTATTGGCGTTTTTCTCCACATCTATTTGTCTTATATTGAGTTCTGGATGTTCCAATATGATTGTTTTAATCAAACCATTAAACATAGATTGATGCACATCAATCACTTCTTTATCCAAGCAATACGCTTGCTCAGTAATAATGTTAAGTTGCATATTTTCAATGCGGTTTTTTAGTGTATCTTGAATAAATTTGAGCAATTTGATTGCGCGCATCATAATAAATAGATTCTCCGGTGAAATGATGCGAGTCCACGTTTTGCAATAATGGTTGCCAGTTCATTTCATAAAAAATATTCCCTGATTTGGATTGTCGTTTTAATGAACGTTCCAATGCTTCTTTAGGGGCTTTTTGCGCGGAGAATCCTCTTATCGTTCCCATTTGTTTTCCAAAGGAATCAAATAAGATAAAATCCACCAACATGTTTGAATTTTCTTGATTTTCACGCACTTTGCCATAAACCCATTGGGGGATACTTCCAAAGTTTAAAACAAACTCGTCAATACTAAAAGGAATGGCCAACACATCATCATCCGTTTTTGCCAGTGCCAATAGGCTTTGGAAGCATGCATCAATCAAACCTGGATAGAGAATATAATTTTGTGTTTCAACCGGCTCATTTGGCAAACGCATTTTTGCTAAAATTTCGTTATTTTGCGTATAAACCATATCGATCCAATGAAAATGGTGCCCCAAAGACAAGGACAATGCAGCGGCCTTTTCTAAATGATCCGCTCCTTGATAAAACGCTTGCTTAGGGAACTTGGCTTGAATGGATTCTAAATGATAACCATTTTCCGTAAAGCTCAATACCTCCAATTGCATTTTTACACGCAATTGTGCGTCTTCTTGTTCAGATGTTTTACTATATATATCAATATTTTTCTGCTGCCAACTGCTTCCCGACGTGACTTTCACCAAAATAGATACAGGTTTATCATTGTTATGCAAAACCAATGCTTCAATAAATTGAATATGAATCAACTTGCAATATTCAGCGCCCAAATGTTCTCGTGCCAATGACAACGCCATGGAAATATAATCGGCCCCTGCAATCACTGGATAACCATAAATGAGATGGTCCGGCACAAACTCTGGATATTGTGCATGGATCATGCTTTCAAAATATAAAATATCACTGTCGGGGAGACTCATTTTATGCTGTAAAAATGGATGCGCATTGGTTTCAACTGCCCAAGGTTGTTTGAATTTTTTAGTGGTCCAATATCGTTGTCGATGGAACACTGTCAATGGCAAGGAGGCCTTAATGAATGTATTTTTTTCTGACGGTGCTTCTTCTAAAATAATATGGGCATTGGTACCACTAAAACCAAAACCACTGACACCTGCTCGTCTGGCGATCCCTTCTTTTTTTATCCAGTTCATAGCACTTAGCGGAATGTGAGCGGGTATTTTATCTAAATGAATGGATGGGTTTAATTCTTTAAAATGTAAATGCGGCGGTATTTTTTCATGATTTAAAGCCAAAATGGTTTTAATGATCCCTGCAATGCCTGCTGCAGATTCTAAATGCCCAATGTTGGTTTTCACCGTGCCAATCATCAATGGTTCTGTGCGATACTCTCCATAGATT
>Ga0302303_10001655_pt1 | contig 14230 bp, 13 predicted proteins | sample III_Palsa_E2_1_FD_194542 | JGI IMG/M metagenome (GOLD analysis project Ga0302303, IMG submission 194542) | Peat permafrost microbial communities from Stordalen Mire near Abisko, Sweden - III_Palsa_E2_1 | ecosystem: Environmental > Terrestrial > Soil > Palsa > Peat permafrost | place: Sweden... | reverse complement strand
TTCGGCGTGGCACTCGCGCAAAAGCTGCGCGCCGGCTTTGTGCCGCTGCGCAAACCGGGCAAGCTGCCGCCGCCGGTCATGACGGTGGATTATCAATTGGAATACGGCAGCGATCAGCTGGAAGCAAACAGCGATACGGTGCAACTGGGCCAGCGTGTTCTTATCGTCGATGACGTGCTGGCCACGGGCGGCACGCTGGTGGCAGCCAGCACGTTGATCGAGAGGCTTGGCGGCAACGTGGTCGGTGCCAGTGTGCTCATCGAACTCGATGCGCTTAATGGACGAAGTCGCTGGCCTGCGGGATCACTGCTGCACAGCCTGATGCATTACTGATGGTGGGTGGATGCAGCGACGCTGATTTTCGCCTCCGAAAAAGCTACGGGCTTACAACAGCGAGTTGTTCCACATACACCAACTCACACGCTCCAGCACCCACATCGTCCCGCGTCATCGACGTTTTCCAGCGCCAGCCGCCTGGACGGCTGGCGTCGACGAGAAAGCCCTCGAAGTGCACGACCTGACCGACGCGAACCTGCTCAAGTTCGCGCTTGACGCCGGCATCGGCCGGGATCAAGTGCATGTTGGCGCTGGAGGTTTCGATCTCGCGGCGGGGAATCGGAAACTGGTCGACGTGCCAGTAGTAGAAACGGTCGGACTGGGTGATCTTGATACTCGCCAGCACGGCGCTATCGGACATGCGGCCCCAGCCGAGCGCGAGATCTTCGGGGATCAGTTTGGCATCGGCGCCCCACGAGTAGTCTTCACGCGAAAGCACGCGTGCGGTCACGACGAAATGCGCACGCGTGGTGAGCGTGACGTCATCATGCTGCAGCACCGGCGCATCGGCGCCCAGGTCATCCTGCTGCGGTGCGTTCGGCGCCAACACACCCGATGGTTGCATCACCGCACGATGGCGCCAGTGCGAGAGCGCACCCCAGCCGATTAGAATAACGAGCAGGACAATCAGTAATCGGCGCATGGCGCTCGGGCCTTTGTGAATCGGCTGAGTGACGTAGTGGTGGAATAGCCCCAGTGACGTTACGAAAAATCTTTTGATCCTTGCAACGACTACGCGATTACGCTTTGGCGAGCTTAGCCTGCCTAGCCGTCTCGATGCCGGGCACGAACAAGTCCGGCGGCAGTTCGCTGAACACTTTCGCCAACCGTTTGAGAAAACCGGTCATCGATGCACTTTTACGCCACACCATGGCGATGCGGCGGCTTGGCGGATGGCCGGCGAATTCGATCAGGTGCACGTTGTCCGTGCGCGCCATCGGCGGCTTGGTCGCCAGCGTAGGCAGCAGGGTGATGCCTACGTTGGCCGCGACCATCTGCCGTAGGGTTTCCAGGCTGGTCGCACGGAAGCCGGCTTTCTCGCCAGCACCGGCCAGCTGACAGACTTCCAGCGCCTGGTCGCGCAGGCAGTGGCCGTCTTCCAGCAGAAGCAACCGCTCGGCAGCCAGATCGGACAGCTTGAGCCGGCCCTTTTGTTTGACCAGCGGATGGTTGTTCGGCACAGCCAGTACGAACGGCTCCTCAAACAAGAACTCCGTATGCAGGCTGTCTTCATGCAGCGGCAGTGCCAAGATGCCAGCGTCAAGCGAACCGTCGCGCAGCATGTGAATGATGTTTTCGGTCTTGCCCTCGGTCAGCAACAGCTCCAGGCGCGGAAAGCGATCGCGCAGCAGCGGGATGACGTGTGGCAGCAGGTACGGCCCGAGGGTGGGAAAGATGCCCAGTCGCAGCGTGCCGGCTTCCGGGTCGCGCGTGCGCTGCGCGGTCGCCTTGATCTCGTCGACTTCGGCCAGCACCATGCGCGCGCGGCGCGCGATCTCGCGACCGGTTTCGGTCAGCAGTACCTTGCGCGGCATGCGCTCGACCAGGGTCACGCCGAGCTCTTCTTCCAGCTTCTTGATCTGCGTCGACAAGGTGGGCTGGCTGACGAAACTGGCTTCGGCGGCACGGCCAAAATGTCGGTGTTCGGCCAAGGCTACAAGGTAGTGAAGGTCACGCAGATTCATGGGGGAATCGGTTGTCTTGATAGTCGGTGTCTATGATTGTGATGTAAACCATCAATTTGAACAATGTGGGATGGCTGCGTAGGATGGTGCATCGCGACATGACTTAAAGCGGCCTGATTAATCATGTAGTTTCCGTCCGTTTTGCATGGCGTCACAAGCCATACCCCACAACCATTGGAGAAAACCATGCTGACCATCGGCGACAAGTTCCCGCAATTCAACCTCCTCGCGACCGTTTCCACCGAAAGCGTCGAGAAGGCGTTCGCCCCGATCGACAATGGCACCTACAAGGGAAAGTGGCTACTGGTGTTCTTCTACCCGAAGGACTTCACCTTCGTCTGCCCGACCGAGATCAAGGGTTTTGGTGATCTGAACGAACAGTTCGCTGACCGCGACTGTCAGGTGTTGGCTGCCAGCACCGACAGCGAGTTCGTACATCTGGCCTGGCGCAAGGATCACAAGGATCTGCGCGACCTGCCGTTCCCGATGCTGGCCGACATCAAGAAAGATCTGACCTCGGCACTGGGCATCCTGGGCGACGACGGCGTGGCGCAGCGCGCGACGTTCCTGGTTGATCCGGATGGCATCATCCGCTTCGTCTATGTGACCGACGGTTCGGTCGGCCGCAACCCGCAGGAAGTGCTGCGCGTGCTGGACGCCTTGCAGACCGACGAGCTGTGCCCGTGCAACTGGAGCAAGGGTGAAGAGACCTTGCAGGTTGCCTGATAGTCGGTTCACTTCGGCTGTCGATTGCTTGCAACACCCCGCGCGTTAGAGTTTGTCTCTCCCCCCGCTGACGCGCGGGTTACACCACCGGCGGCGAGGTTCGCTTCGTCGCCGGTTTTTTTGCCCTGTATTTTTATTTTTCCCGAATTTTACTGAGGTGTTCCATGAGTCTTGCCGATCTGAAAAGCCAGTTGCCCGACTACGCCAAGGACCTGCGTCTTAACCTCGAGTCGGTGCTGACCGAGGGCGGTGCGCCCGGTTTGTCGCAGAAGCAGATTGTGGTGATCGCGCTGGCCTCGGCGATTGCGTCGCGCTACAAGCCGCTGACCGCCGCCGTCAATGAACTGGCCGCGCAGCACGCCAGCGAGGATGAGTTGAAAGGCGCTCGCGTTGCCGCGTCGATCATGGGCATGAACAACATCTACTACCGTTTCATTCACCTGGTGGGCGACGCCGAATACGGCACCCTGCGCGCTAACCTGCGCATGAATGCCATGGCCAACCCCGGCGGCGACAAGGTCGACTTCGAGCTGGCATCGCTGGCGGTGTCGGCAGTCAACGGCTGCGGCATGTGTCTGGAGTCGCACGAGAAGACGCTGCGCAAGCATGGTCTCTCGGCGCAGCCGATCCAGAGCGCGGCGCGCATCGCGGCGGTGATTCACGCCGTGGCCGTGGCGCTGGAACAGGCCGATGTTGCCGGCTGATGTCACGCTTACGATGTTGCGTTGATTGAAGCAACACACTGAACCTCGGCCAGCGATGGTCGGGGTTTTTTACATCCGAAGATCGGTAGAAGCATGCCTTCTGGCACTGTGTCGAAAGTCATGCGCCACTTAGCGTGGGCGTTTACTTTTCCGGTATCGGGGTTTTCCATGCGTCATTTTGTCCGTCCTCTTCTGCTGACCGCGTTGGCTGCCTGCTGTGGCGCGGCGTTTGCCGCCACGACCGATCAAGTGCCACAGGGCCGGCTGCCGCTGTGGGCGGTGCCGCAGTCGTATGCGCTGTCATTCAAGGTCGATCCGGCACAGGAAGACTTTTCCGGTACCACCAGGATCACTGTCAAGCTTTCCAAGGCTTCCGATCACCTGTGGCTGGATGGCAACGCGCTGAAGGTATCCAAGGTCACCATCACTGACGCCAACGGTATGGCGCATGCAGGCACTTATACCGTGGCCGACGCGAAGGCCGGCGTGGCGCGCGTGGATTTCGGCAGCACGCTGAAGCCACAGACGCTGACCCTGGCGTTTGAATACACCGCACCGCTGAACGCGCAGCTACAGGGTCTGTACAAGGTATCGGCCAAGGGTCAGCCCTATGCGATGACGCAGATGGAGCCGATCAGCGCGCGCTTCGCCTTCCCGGGTTTTGACGAGCCGGGCTTCAAGACGCCATTCACCATCAGCCTGACCATCCCCGAGAAAGACACCGCCGTTGCCAACACGCAGCAGGTCAAGGAAACCAAGGCCGAGACGGGCTGGAAGACGCTCGACTTCGCGCCGACGTTGCCGCTGCCGACCTATCTGGTCGCCTTTGGTGTCGGCCCGTGGAGCATCGCCACCGCGCCGGATATTTCGCCCGATGCCTACCGCACCACGCCGCTGCCGCTGCGTGGCATCGCCTCGGCGGGCGAGGCGCACCGCATGCAGCACGTGCTGGGCGAAACGCCAAGCATCATCCATGCGTTGGAAAACTATTACGGCTTCGGCTATCCGTGGGACAAGCTCGACGTGCTGGCCGCGCCGGACTTTGCTGCCGGCGCAATGGAGAACGCGGGTCTTGTCACGTTCCGTGACTGGCTGCTGCTGCTCGACAAGGACTCGCCAGCGCGCAACGTGCGTAACTCATTCAACGTCACCGCGCACGAGCTGGCGCATCAGTGGACCGGCGATACGGTGACGCTGGAATGGTGGAACGATATCTGGCTCAACGAGGCCTTCGCCACCTGGATGCAGCAGAAGGTGACCGAGCAGGTGCATCCCGAATACCGCGCCGATCTCGATCGCGTCACCGGCGCGCAGGGCGCCATGGCCAACGACAGTCTGGTCAGCGCGCGCAAGATCCGCCAGCCGATCACCGGTAATGGCGACATCGAAACCGCGTTTGACGGCATCACCTACCAGAAGGGCGCCAGCGTCATCGGCATGCTCGAAAACTACGTCGGTGAAAAAACCTTCCAGAAGGGTATGCAGGCATATATCCAGAAGCACAAATTCGGCAACGCGGTGGCGGACGACCTTGTTTCGTCGATCGCGACGGCGGCCGGCAAGGGCAACGATTTCAAGCAGGCATTCAACAGCTTTCTCGACCAGTCCGGCGTGCCGTATGTGCAGACGTCGCTGGAGCAGAAGAACGGCAAAACGGTGCTTAAATTGAGCCAGAGTCGCTTCCTGCCGGTCGGCAGCACGGGCGACAGTGCGCGCATTTGGGGTATCCCGGTGTGCGTGCGGTACGGCACGGCCGCCAACGGCAAAGATGATGCGCAGTCCAGCAAGGTCAGTTGCGACGTGCTCGCCAAGGCCAACGGCACGATGGTGCTCGCCGGTGCCAGCCAGCCGACGTGGATCATGCCGAATGCCAATGCCAGCGGCTATTACCGTTTCAGCCTCGGCAAGAAGGAACTCGGTGATCTGACCGCACACGTGGGCCAGCTAAGCGACGCCGAGCAGCTCGCCTATGCTGATGCCATCGACGCCAGCTTTCAGCATGGCGATATCGCTGCCGGCGATGCGCTGGCTGCGTTGAAGCCGCTGACTTCGTCGAAGATTCTGGTGGTTGCCACCGCGCCACTCGATCAGGTCGAATGGATTTACCGTCATGAAGCCAGCACCGATGCACAGCGCAGCAGGCTTGCTGCATGGGTGAAGGATGCTTACATGCCGCGCCTGCAGCAGCTCGGCTACCAGCGTAAGGATGGAGAGTCTGGCGACGATGCGCTGCTGCGCAGCGCGCTGGCCGGTGCGTTGGGTCTGCAGTTCAAGCTGCCCGAAGTGCGCGTCGAACTGCTCAAGCAGGGTGAGGCGGCGCTAAAGCGTCAGCCAAATGGACGTCTGAACCTCTCTGCAGCTGACCCCGATCTGTTGGGCGACGCGTTGGGCGTCGCGGTGCAGGAGCAAGGCAAGCCGGTGGTCGATACGTTGATCGCCGAACTACCACAGACCAGCGATGCCGCCTTGCGCAACAGCATGCTGGCCGGTCTGGCCAGTGTGGAAGATCCGGCACTCACCAACGAAGTGCGTGACTTCGCCCTCAGCAAGCCGGTCAAGGTGGGCGAGATGGCCTCGCTGGTGCATGGAGGTCGTGATACGCAGGCACAGCGCGACGCGCTGTGGTCCTGGTTTACTGCGCACTACACGCAGATTTTGGCGCGTACGGGCAGCTTCGCCGGAGGCGCCCTGCCACGGTTTGCCGCCGGCGGCGGCTGTTCGATGGCCGAGGTGGATCGTCTGCAGGCCTTCTTCAAGCCGCGTCTGAAAGATGCCGCCGGCGTCGATCGCGGCCTGGCGCAGACCAGCGAATCGATTCAGTTGTGCAGCGCGCTGAAGGCCAAGCAGGATCCGGCATCGATCCTGCGCTGATCGTTTCGATATCCGCCTGAGTCCAGCTGTCGCAAACGAAAACGCCGGGCGGTGACGCCCGGCGTTTTTTTACGGAGTCTTTCTAATGTGCTGCCGATGCAGCGGCCTGACGTCGCTGCATCACCTGTGCGTGGATGAAATCCACCGTGTCATTCAAGGCCGGTGCCTTGCCGCGAAATTGCTCGGACAGCGAAAACAGCAGGGCGAAGTGACCAATGTCCGGATACAGCTTCACTTCGGCCGATTCGTGCTCGCGCCGCATGGCCGCCGCCAGTGAAAGCGTATTGCGCGGCCACACGATCTTGTCGGTCGTGCCCTGCATCAGCAGCATCGGCGGCTCGTCGCCGTTGACGAAATGCACCGGCTGGGAGCGCAGTTGCGCTTCGTGCGTGGGACCAAACATGTCGACAAAGTCGGGGTCTTTCAGTGGCAGAAAATCGTACGGCCCGGCTAGGCCAATAAAGCCAGCCAGCTGCTTCGCGTGCATGCCATCGGCCGCCAGCCATTCGTCGTCAGTGGCCAGCAGCGCCGCGATGTGTGCTCCAGCGGAGTGCCCCATCACGAATAGGTCGTTACTGTCGCCGCCGAATTCGCCAGCATGCGCATGCGTCCAGGCGACCGCGCGCGCACCGTCCTGCATAAAGCCATCCAGTTTCACTTTCGGCCATAGCCGGTAGTCCGGAATCATCACGACGAGGCCGCGCTTGGCCAGCGCCTCGCCAACGAAGCGATACCACTGGCGCTTGCCAGATTTCCAACTGCCGCCGTAGAAATACACCACGACCGGTGCGTGCTCGGTGTGCGGCAGGCGATAGATGTCCATCGCCAGACCGTGCTCAGGATCAAAGACGACGTCGTGATCGATGACGACACCGCCATGATGGCTGGTGGCGTTGAGGCCGGCAAAGAAGGTGGCCTGACAGCCAGTCAGCAGGCCGGCACTCAGCGCCAGCAGAATGGCGGCGATAAGTCCGGGGCGACGCGGGCGTGCAGAGGGTGCAATGTTTTCGGGCGGCATGCTGTTCCTGGAATCCTTGGTTGCGGCGCCGTTGCTGCCGTTTTCCGGATCAGGAAAACGTGGCGCCGGCCTGACGCATGAGCTTCTAGATACGTGACGGCGCGAAGGCAGGATGCAGGCGCCGCTGTATAGCACCCGTGTACCGCCTACACTGTGTCGGCCACCGAGGTTGAACCCGGGAGCGCAGGCATGAGGGAAGCTGGCAGGGGGAGGGCGGAAATGGATCGTCGGTCGTGTTGGTTGCTGTGCTTCTGCTGGACGTTCAGTTGGCTGATGACGTCGCCACCGCTGTTGGGTTTGGGCTTCTCCGCGCTTGCGTGGCGCGCTTCCGCTCGGCGGCGTATTCAGCGCATCGCTATGGCTCCACAAAATCGCCATGCTGGCGTGGGCGCTGTGGCTGGCCAATGTGCTGATCGGTTGGCGGCGCTGGGCTTTTGAGGCATGGTCCAGCGGCGGCTACTAACGGCACAAGCAATCACCCGTGGCACCTTTAATAAATACCAACCACCAGCGAGGAGTCGCCATATGGCTGATGTGCGCAGCGTATTGACTGATGCGATGCAGCGTCTTGATCAAAGTATCGATGCCGAGATGCTTTTGCTGCACGTGTTGGGCAAGTCGCGCAGCTGGTTTATTGCGCACGCCGACGACGAGCTGGATATAGACGTCCAGACGACTTATGCGGCGCTGGTCGAGCGGCGTGTACAGGGCGAGCCGGTGGCCTATATCACCGGCCGCCGCGGCTTCTGGTCGATGGATCTGGAGGTGACGCCCGATACGCTGATCCCGCGGCCGGAAACCGAGCTGCTGGTGGAGCTTGCACTGGAGCGCCTGCCGCGTGGATTGCCCGCCCAGGTCGCTGACCTGGGTACTGGTAGCGGCGCAATTGCGCTGGCCATCGCCAGCGCACGCCCACAGGCCAGCGTCACGGCTACGGATGCCAGCGCGGCAGCTCTTGCGGTGGCGATAGGCAACGCGCGTCGTCTGCGTATCAATAACGTGGACTTTCTCGAAGGCAACTGGTTTACGCCGCTGATCTTCCGGCGTTTTGCGTTGATTGTTTCCAATCCGCCATACATCGAGGCAGGCGATCCGCACCTCGAGCAGGGTGATCTGCGCTTCGAGCCGTCCAGTGCCCTAGTATCCGGTCGTGACGGTCTCAACGACATCCGCCGCATCATTGAAGGAGCGCGTGCCCATCTCGAAGCCGGTGGGTGGCTGCTGTTCGAACATGGCTGGCAGCAGGGCGAAGCGGTGCGAAGGCTGCTGGATGCGGCCGGTTATATCAAGGTATTCACGGCGCAGGATCTGGAGTCGCGCGACCGCGTCAGTGGCGGTCGTCTCTGACAAAAAGCTCCCGCAAGGGAGCGGCTTTTATCGGGGATGCTGCTGAATTCAGCCTGTGCTGGCCATCGTGGTCAGTTGCGGAAAGCGGGCGCGTATCGCGTGCCGAATGCCTGGAATGTCAAGTCCGGCCATAGTCAGCACCTCCTCGCGGCTGCCGTGTTCCAGATAGACGTCTGGAAGGCCAAGATGCAGGATAGGCTTGACGATACCGTGTGCGGCCAAGCACTCGGCCACGCCCGAGCCGGCACCACCGGCGACGGCATTGTCTTCCAGTGTGATGAAGGCATCGTGTGTCTTGGCCAGTTCCAACAGTATCGCCTCATCCAGCGGCTTCACGAAGCGCATATTGACCAGGGTGGCGTCGAGTTCGGCGGAAATCGTGGCGGCTGGCGCCAGCATCGTGCCGAAACTCAACAGGGCGATGCCGTGGCCGCGACGGCGTAGTTCGGCTTTGCCTATCGGCAGCGCGTCGAGGTCTTTGTGGATGGCAGCACCAGGACCGTTGCCCCGCGGGTAGCGAATCGCAGCCGGCCCCGCATACTGGAAGCCGGTGCTCAGCATCATGCGGCACTCGTTTTCATCGGCTGGCGCCATGATCACCATGTTGGGCAGGCAGCGCAGAAAAGTGAGATCAAACGTGCCTGAGTGGGTGGCGCCATCCGGACCGACCACGCCGGCGCGATCAATCGCGAAAGTCACGTCCAGATTTTGCAGCGCCACATCGTGAATTGCCTGATCGTAGGCGCGTTGCAGGAAGGTGGAGTAGATCGCCACGACCGGTTTGGCGCCCTCGCAGGCCATGCCGGCGGCGAGCGTCACCGCATGCTGTTCGGCGATGGCTACGTCGAAATAACGCTGTGGATATTCCTTGGAAAAACGCACCAATCCCGAGCCCTCGCGCATCGCCGGTGTAATGCCGAGCAGGCGCTCGTCGCTGGCGGCCATGTCACACAGCCAGTCGCCGAAAATATCGGTATACGTGGGTTTGGCTGGCGCGGATTTCTTGGCAAGGCCGGCCTGCGGATCGAACGGGCCCACCGCGTGGTATTCGATCTGGGCCTGTTCGGCTGGTGCGTAGCCTTTGCCCTTGGTGGTGACCACGTGCAGCAGCTGCGGGCCGGGCAGGTTTTTCACCGTGCGCAGCGCGTGCAGCAGTTGCGGGATATTGTGGCCGTCGATCGGGCCGGTGTAATGAAAGCCCAGTTCTTCAAACAACGTGCTGGGTACGAACATGCCCTTGGCGTGCTCCTCCCAGCGCTTGAACCAGCGGCCGAAGAACGATTGTTTCGGGATGGCCCGCTTGGCCCGCTCGCGCCAGGTATTCAACGTCTGGCTAGCCATCGCGCGCGCCATCATCTTGGTCAGCGCACCGACGTTTTCGCTGATCGACATGCCGTTGTCGTTGAATACCACCAGCATGTTCGGTTCGACGTCACCGCCGTGGTTCAGTGCCTCGAAGGCCATGCCGGCGGTCATCGCGCCGTCGCCGATCACAGCTACAACCTTGCGCGGGTCACCCTTGCGCTGCGCCGCGATCGCCATGCCCAGGGCGGCGGAAATCGAGGTGGACGAGTGGCCCACACCGAAGGTGTCGTACTCGCTCTCTTCCCTGCGGGGAAAAGGCGCCAGACCGTCCTTCTTCTTGATCGTGGTGATGCGGTTGCGCCGGCCGGTAAGAATCTTGTGCGGGTAGCACTGGTGGCCGACGTCCCATACCAATCGATCTGCCGGCGTTTCGAACACGTAATGCAGCGCTACCGTCAGTTCGACCACGCCAAGCCCGGCACCGAAGTGGCCACCGGAGCTGGCCACCGCCTCAATCAAATACTGGCGCAACTCATCTGCGACCGCCGGCAGCTGGTCATCGGATACGCGGCGCAGATCGACGGGCGTGTCGATTTTGTCGAGAAGGGGATAGCGGGAAAGCTCGGTCATCTGCGTATTGTTGGTCCAGCGGCATGGCGGAGCAAGGGCAGGGTGCGGTAATTGCCCGGGCAGGCGTTATTGTGACGCCTGCACGCTGCCGGCTCCGGCAGCTGACGACCGCCCGGTTATCGGGCTTTCATTACTTTTAAGGACTCTCGCATGAGCGCCTCGTCAATGTTTCGCCGGTTTGCTTCCGTTACCTCGACGGCTGCCGGGAAACCCGCCAGCTTCCTCGCCGCGGTGCTGCTCGTCCTGGTCTGGGCCGGGACAGGGCCGATGTTCCACTTTGGCAATACCTGGCAGCTCGTCATCAATACGGGTACCACCATCATCACGTTTCTGATGGTCTTCCTGATCCAGAACACGCAGAACCGCGACGGTGCCGCCGTACAGATCAAACTCGACGAACTGATTCGTAGCAGCCGCGCACACAACGCCTTGCTCGATCTGGAAGAACTCGACGATGAGACGCTAGCGCGCATCCGCGAGCACTACTGCCGGCTGGCGGACAAGGGGCGCAGCGAGCTGAACAATCTGGAAGAGGCGCTGGCCGCCGATCCGGAGTGACGCGGAAGAAGTCTTAGGCGAACGCTTCCGCGGCCGCCGGCCGCCGGTTGCGCGGCAGGTGGTTGACCAGAAATTCCATCTGATCAGCCAGGATGTTGCGGTTGGACAGGATCAGGTGTTCGACCCAGCTGGGGCGGTACGGCACGGCCAGCAGCGGCATATTGGCCTGCTGCGGTGTGCGGTTGCTCTTCTTGAGGTTGCAGTGGAGGCAGGCGCTGACCACATTTTCCCATGCATCCGCGCCGTGCTTGGAGATCGGCAACACATGGTCACGGGTGAGTTCGCCGCGGGTGAAGTGGTTGCCGCAGTAGAGGCATAGATGGCGGTCGCGGGCGAACAGGGCGGTGTTGGTGAGCGCGGGCGCGGGATCGATCGCATGGTCGCGGCAATGGCCGGTGCTGGCGATGATCGGATGCAGGTGCATCAGGCTTTGTTCGCCGTGCAGGCGGTTGATGCCACCATGAACGGTGAGGCAGGGGTCGCCCAGGGTCCAGGCCACCGCGTCGCGCACGTAGAGGCAAACCGCCTCCTGCCAGCTGATCCAGTCGAGGATACGGCCAGTGGCGTCAAGTGACAGCACGCGGGTCGCGTGGATATCGGCCCGGGTTGGCACTTCTGTCAGCGGGACTTCCATAAGCATGCAGATCGTCCTTCAGCCAAAGCGTCAGAGAGCGTTACAACAAGCAGGATGCGTCATTCCCGCCAGCATAGAACACTTTGATTGCAATTCGCATGCTAGACGGTTGCGGGACGCCGTGTGGCTCGCGGCCTGCTGATTATTCGGTCTCCCGGTCCTTGCCATATCGCGCTTTGCAGCCAGTCGCCCGCCTGCAGCGGCGCTGATATAGTTGCCAATCAACATAGACCCGACGCCGGGTTATAGGAGGGGGCGCTTCGGTAGCGGCCCCGGCACGGCGGGGCAGAGGTAGACAACGTGGCTGAAGTCCTTTTCTACGAGCGTCCAGTGCCGCTCAATCGCGTCGATCACAAGGAACTGCGCCTCAAGGGCATTCCAAACTTAAAGTTTGCGATGAAGGCGCATTCGGTGCCGTTGACCGGCGTCGAGTTCGCTTTCGCGGCGCGCGATATGGTTATTGTGTTTGCTGGTAATGAAGCGAAAAGCGCGGGTCCGGTTGCCTTGCTCGGGCTTCGCCGGCACGAAAATCTGTATATCGACGCTGAAGGGAACTGGTCGCCCGATACCTACGTGCCGGCCTTCGTCCGCAGATACCCGTTTGTGCTGGCCGAAAAGCCGGAAGGTGAGGGGCAGCCAGGGGAAGACATGACTGTGTTTCTCGACGAGGACTACGCCGGCTTCAACAAGACCGAAGGCGAGCGCCTGTTCAAGGAGGATGGGACGGACAGCGAGATGCTGACCAAGGCGGTTGGCTTTCTTGGTGAGTATCAGCAGAACATTGCGCGTACGCGCTGGTTTGTGGAACAACTGAACAAGCATGACTTGCTGCAGCCTCGCAATATCAGCCTTCAGCACGGCACTGCCGGTAGCCCAGATAGCCGTTCAATCAACCTCAACGGCCTGTTCGTAGTCAACGAAGAAAAACTGCGCACGCTAGACGAAAAGACCACTCACGAGTTTGCGAAGGAGGGCGTGTTTGGCTGGATCTATGCGCATCTGCTGTCGCTGTCGAATATCGACCGATTGGCTCGCAGGCTTGAAGTGCGTGAGCTCGCCGAGACTCCGGCAAGCGATACGCGAAACTGATGTAATCCGCGAACGGCCGGCGCAACGCCCATGGCGCTGCGTCGGCCGTTCGTTTTTCAGCGCACCGGTTTGGCCAGCCGCAGCAGATCCGGCGCATAGCCGCTCGCCTCGTACAGCGCCCGCGCACCCTCGTTGCCTGGGAACACGGCGAGCGTCACCAGCTGACAATGGTGTTCACGCGCCCAGGCTTCGGCATGCGCCAGCAGGGCTTTGCCAACGCCCAGCCGCTCGTGCTGCGGCACCACCGCCAGATCGGATATATGGCAATTGCTGCGCCCGGTAAAAAAATCCGCGGTGCGTTGCAAATGGATAAAGCCGACCCGTTCGCCATCGGCATTCTCGGCCACAAACAGGTAACTGTTTGCTGGCTGATCTTCCAGATGTCTCAGCAGATCGTTGCGGATGCCCTCGATGCACTCGTGCCGTCGTCGCCACGGCGGCAGGGTGAAGTCCACAAAGCGTGGCACCAGCGCAAGAATGAAATCGTCGTCGTCGTCGGCAAGACGGATCAGCAAAGTGGGTTCGGTCATCAGACGGATGCGTAGCGGAGATTCCGATGTCTTTTCTACACCCTGAGCGATGACGACGAAAGGTCTGCGTCGTCCGATATCCTGGACCGGGTTCCGTCAGGGCGGTCCAGATCCCAGGTTTGCCAGCACCCAGCCGTTGTAGTCAGGTATCTGTTTGATATTACGTTCAGTGCTTGGATGAACCGCTTTCCGCAGGGCTGCGATCAGCGGCTGGCGCCAAAAGCATCAATGGATGTCCCGCCAAGCGCCGGTTGGCAAGGCTATTGCTTTGCCTAGTGCATGAGCGAATCAGCCTACGACATCTCCTATCTGCTTGAGGCCGAGCTGGCCAAATTCAGCATGCCAGCGGCGCCGGCGACTCGGACGGAAGGCGTGCCGTCAGCGTCGGCCGTAACCGAGCCCGACGCAGCAGCAACGCAGGCCGCCACGGCCCGGGAATTGTTGAATGTCGATGGCGCTCACGAAGAGTGGATCCGTCAGTACCTGCAGATCAGCAGTCGCGGTTCGTAAAGGAGCATCCTTGGCAGCAGGCTGCTGGCCGGCGTGCGCGCTGCAGCCACGGAAGAGAACTGACCAGGTTCGGCATATCGCTTCAACCAGCAACCCACCTGACAATTTGTGACGCGTACGCCCAAAATGGTCGCGCTTTGTCACTTGAAAAGCCCGGGTCAGCCCCGGGCTTTTTGTTGTTGGGTGATTTGCGCAGGCGTCGAGTCATGGCAAACGCCGTTCTCCGCGGTCAGTTTCCAACCACTGGCAATGCAATGTAGCTGGCCTGTTCGGGTGAGTGATAAATC
>Ga0302303_10001649_pt1 | contig 14268 bp, 14 predicted proteins | sample III_Palsa_E2_1_FD_194542 | JGI IMG/M metagenome (GOLD analysis project Ga0302303, IMG submission 194542) | Peat permafrost microbial communities from Stordalen Mire near Abisko, Sweden - III_Palsa_E2_1 | ecosystem: Environmental > Terrestrial > Soil > Palsa > Peat permafrost | place: Sweden... | reverse complement strand
GCTCTTCCGATCTCATTGACCCCCGGCACCTTCAGCGCGGATGACAAATCGGCCCATCCCATGCCGTTCAGCCCTATGGCTCCAATATTGATCTGGTCGGAAGGCGACACCCGAAAAGGGTCACGGCTAAAACCGGAGAAAAAGATCGTTCCTGCCGCCAGGGCGGAACTCTGTTGTAAAAAGGATCGACGGGTATTCATATGAAAGCGGCGCAGTTTCTAATGCTTACAATAGCCTGCGCTGTTTCAATTTACAGAAAATTCCCGATTCCTGTTATTTACTTAAAATGATCTTGCTGGTGATTTGCGTAACCGACGGCGCCGTTATACCCTCATAGGTCACATTGCCCGCCTGGTCGATCGTCGAAGTCAGGGTCAGGGTATTCCCGCTGATCGAAAAATGGGCGCCCTCGATCTTTATCGTGTCCCCGGCATACAGGCTCACGGAGAATGGCGTTCCGGACCCGAAATAAATAGAGTCCGATCCGATCAGTTGATAGCTTGTCGATGAAGAGGTGGGGGCAATCGTTGTCGTGTAAGGAGTCGTGACAGTATCGCTCGTTGATCCGACATAAGTATAGGTAGTATAAGTAGTATCGATAGTATAGCCAATCCCGCTTCCTGACATCGAATCAGCAGTGAAAGTGATCGTACCCGAATTATCGATCGTCGTAAAATCGGTAATGTCGACAATCTTGCCCGAAATAAGACCCGACTCCGTCGCTGTCAGATTGGCGTTCGAGCTCAGGTCGACAAAATTCCAGGTTCCCCCTGTAAGGGGATTGGTAGAGGAACTGCTGCCGCTATTGCTCTTTTTGCAGGCGCCTATTATCAAAACCACGAGAATAGCAGAAAGAACGGTAATTTTATTGGCCATAGGTAAAAGTTATCACTGCGATAACGAATATATGGCTTATTTAGTATGCATAACCCAGCCACAGACCCCTCCGGCTAAGATTAACATATTCCTTAGATTTATTTCGCCGCGAAAGAATTCCAACCCGACTTATTACCTAATTTTAGCCAAAAAGAAGTGCCCTTTTTCAATCGGATATTTTTACTGGCAGGTTTTTTTTTCTCAGCCCTTGCGGCAAAACCTCAGGATACCCCTGGATCCCGTAACGACCACCCGGTCGATACCACTCATTCCCGTCCTCATAACACAGCTGATACCGCAGCCCCTCATCGCAACACAACCGATACCGCAGCCCCTCATCACGCCCACTGGTTCACCGGTAGGGAACAGGTCGATCTCATCGATATCGGGCGCAGCCTATTCCTCCGACACTCCGGCGTCCGCATGGACTCATCGGGCAAAAAAGCCGGCAAATACTATCCCGCCATCCTGCCTTCCGCAGAATATACCCTCGAGACCGGCCTGGCCTTCGACCTCACCGGCAGCCTGGCCTTTTATACCGGCGATCGCTCCGATGACAACATCTCGAACATCTATCTGGCCTCTGTCTTTACTCAAAAGAACCAGATACTCATGCCTCTGCAGGGCAACGTCTGGACAAAAGGCAACAAATACAACATCGTCACCGACTGGCGCTTTGAAATCTTCCCCCAGAATACCTATGGACTGGGCACATTGACAACCACCGCCGATGCCGACGCCATCGATTTCAACTATTTCCGTTTTTATTCCACCGTGTACAAAACGGTGGCAAAAGACTTTTACCTGGGGTTGGGCTATGACGTGGATTACTTCTATAATGTGGCAGATGTCACACCACCTTCCAATGGCGCACCGGATGCCTTTAAGCAATATGGGCTGACCCCGAAATCCACTTCTTCCGGCCCGACCTTCAATCTTTTATTCGACGGCCGCCGGAATGAGATCAACCCTGAACCAGGTTATTACGCCAACCTTGTCTTCCGGCCCAACTTTACCTTCTTCGGCAGCGACGCTAACTGGCAGTCCCTGCTATTCGATGGCCGCCACTACCTCCATTTCCCCGCCAGTTCACACAATACGCTGGCCTTTTGGACCTATGATGTCTTCAACTTCAACAGCAAAACACCTTACCTGCTGCTCCCTTCCACGGAATCCGACACCTACGCCAACATGGGCAGGGGTTATATCGGCGGCAGGTTCAGGGGGAAAGACATGGTCTACCTCGAATCCGAATATCGATATGGTATAACGAGCAACGGGTTCCTCGGCGGAGTGGTGTTTGTCAACGCCCAATCCTACACGGAACCCGTCACGAATCGCTTTGAAGCCATTGCCCCCGGATGGGGTGCAGGCATTCGTATTAAGCTGAATAAATTTGCCCACACTAATATCGCTCTGGATTATGGATTCGGCCTCCATGGCTCTCAGGGTATCTTCGCCAATCTCGGAGAAGTATTCTAACCCCTTACTTCACGATAGTCGCCGAAGTCAGTGTCTGCGTATAACTCTTGTACAACGAGACACCTGTCGAAGTACTATCCGCCTCGTCATCCTCTATCCGGACTATGCCCGTACCGGGTTGATCGTAGGTAATAATCTGTTCCAGTGGTACGGAATTACAGTCGGTCGTCAGCAATACATTAGTCAGACAGTCGCTGAAAGTGCCGATGGTCACAGGCGTCACAAATCCATATAAAGTCGATGTAAGCGGGCAGGCAAGATTATTAGCATTGTACTCGCCCGTATTCTGCGCGATGATCTGACCATCCGACTGGGCCACCGCAAAAGCAGTATAAGTTTGCATACCACCAAGGCTATCGGCTTCGTAGATTGCATCGTTCGTAGGATCGACGGCAATATAACTTCCGATAAACCAGCCATTATAATCATTCATTTCAAGATAAACCGTGCCATAGTTATCCGTAAAAGTGTTCTTCGTCACCGTCATGGTGTCGGAATAGGCAACACTTAAGACACTCGAGGTCGTATCGGCTGTCCACGAAGAATCCTGGTAGTACCACGTATTCCCTTGGGTCAGCGGAAATAAAGAATTAGGGCCGGCCCCCGCACTGGGACCCGACGAATTCTTATTACAGGACATAACTACCATACAGGCTACAATAATCGAAGAAGTGAAGAGTACTTTCATAACGAATTGATTTCGGGAACTTTAGACACTTTAAAGGTACAAAGGTTTATTTACTTTATGTTAACGAAATGCTAATAATTTTATTACGGCCTTCCCCCACGGCCTTCTACAGTCCTCCCCCACAGGCTTCAATTTAAAATACGACCTATAGCCTCTTTCCGTTGCCTCCACTTCCCTCAATACGGCGAAGGGCTTATAGCCGTCCATCCCCCATCGATCAACAGGTTCTGCCCGGTGATATGCCTGGCCTGTTCCCCGACAAGAAACAGCACCGCATTGGCTACATCGACGGGGGTGGCAGGACGTCCCATCGGCGTAAGCGCCGACCAGGTCTTTTCATAAGTGGCATCATGCATCGTCCTTTCCGTCAGCGTTGCGCCGGGCGCTACCGTATTGACATTGATCTGGTAGGGCGACAGTTCTATCACGAGATTTTTGGCCAGCATTTCCAGCGCAGCCTTTGTCATTCCATAAGCGGCCAGGTCCTTATGGGCCTGGTGACCCGTAGCGCTGGACATGAACAGGAGTGAGCCACCCGTTCCCTGTGCTTTCATCTGCCGGGCCGCCGCCTGTGCTAAAAAAAAAGTTCCTGTGAGATTCACCTTCAGCACCTTTTCAAAATCAGCCGGCGGGTACGTCAGGAATGAACCAAACAGAGTGATACCCGCATTGGCAACCACGATGTCCACCCTTCCCCATCGACCGGTTGCCGTATCGATCATTTTCCCGATCGTCTCTATTTGCGAACTATCCCCTGCCACAAACACACAAACGCCTTGTTCCGCCTCAATGAGCTCCGCCGCCTTTTCCGCCAACGCAGCGTCAATGTCATTCAGAATAACAGCAGCCCCCCGGCCGGCCAGTTGCCTGCTGATCTCAAATCCGATGCCCTGGCCCGCCCCAGTGACAATGGCCACCTTCCCGTCAAATGCCTTTTTATCCATTTTAAAAAAAAGCTGCCGGAATAATCCGGCAGCCTGATATTTAATCTGTTGAAAAACTATTTGGTTCCCAGCCCTTTTTTGACCTTTCTCACGAAACCCAAAGTGACATTTGCTAGCGATGCAATCTTTGCCTGCGTAAAATCAGAATCCTTCAAAAGATTTTCCACGAAACGCCGGCTGGTATTTTCCACAGCCTCTTCCCGGGCCTCCGCAGCCCTGATCTCAGCTACTTGTTCAAAGATATCCATATAACTATTTTTACGAAAAATTTTATCCGCCTCTCCCTCAAATATACGATTCATTTCCGGCTTTTCAAACTGTACATAGTTATTCAAAAAGACTATAATCTTAGCGATCTTCCGTTCCGAAAAACCCTTCTCTTTTAATAACCTCGCAATCATTAACTTTTCTTCCAGTAATCGCTCGTCCAAATCCTTCCCCTTCAACAAAGCCTTTTTGGCTACCAGTACCACCGTTGCAAATGGATTATCGCTTTCCTCCAATTCTTTATCAGTGAAGTCCAGAATGGAAAGGGTATTAATCCACGTCTAAAATCAAAAACCTCCTCCGCATTAGGAAATATAAACCGCAACAGGTCATCGAACACCTCTTCCAAAATGCCTTTCCACAGTATATCGTTATCCCTCCTCATAGGTAAAATGTAGATGACAAAAGCATCCGCCTCTTAGAAGCTGGCCACATGCTTTCTACAGCAATTAAAGTCAATAAATATTGAGGGAAACGTGCAAAGGATTGCACAAAGTTATGTGATCAATAACGCCATCAAAATAAACTTCAGCCCCTCCGTAATAGCCCGGCAGCCTGACGCCATATACCACCATTCGGTATAATTTCTCATCACAAACCACTACTTTATAGTAATTAACACATTAAAACTTCCCCTAAAGTGGTATTGCTTTACAACCACCCCGCTCATAGCTTTGCGGACTAATCATTAATCATCAAATCCATGTTTATGTCCTCACACTTCGCTTACCCCAAAAGAAATGCCCTCACTGTCGCCCTATTGATCCGTGTTTCTGTCGTTGCCATTCTTTCCTTCGGTATTGTCTCTTGTCAGAAAGGAGACACCGGGCCGGCCGGCGCTACAGGGGCCACAGGCGCAACCGGTGCAACGGGCGCTACAGGCGCGCAAGGCGCTGCCGGTACGGCAAATGTGATTTATTCGGATTGGTTCACGCCTTCCTCCTGGACCAAGGATACGGTGTTTGGGATATATCAGTTCTATTACAACGACTCGACTACTGCCATAACCCAGGGCGTGCTGGATAGTGGCGTCGTGATGACTTTCGGCCAATTGGATGGCTATGTCGCGAGCATCTGGCCAACCAACCAGGTCGCACAACTTCCGATTACGATCACTTATATGGAGGGTTCTACAACCTATACAGACACCTGGTCGGCTCTGGCCACCCCGGGCAACCTCCAGATCCAGTTCGTCGATAACCAGAACCTCTATGGCGGTATTTCCAATGCGCACAAATTCCGTTATGTCATTATCCCCGGCGGAGCCTCAGTGGGTGCTACGTCATAGAACCCGGGATTGAAATCAGGCAACGGCAGTTTGCAGACATCTTCCGCAGTAAGAGAAGTGATCCAAAACTATCGCCAGATGAGCTATGCAGAAATTTGCCGGCACCTGGCTATACCGGAATAATCGGTCGCTAAATCACCCCTACCTGTCTCCCCCTACACCCCCATCCCTGTCACCCCTCACCCCCATCCCTGCCCGCTCCGCGGACAGGGCTTTTTCATCCGTCCGCCCCGTCCTAGTGGATTTGCAACTTTCCCTTTTTAGGTTCCATAAACGCATTACAAGAAATCAAGTACCTTTCTGTTTCATCGATATCTTCTCCATAGATAGTTGAACTAAACTCAAAAACCCTCGATAACATACGGATATAGGCTTCTGCATCATTTTGCCTTGTCAATTTGCATAATGCGCCCATATAATCTTCCCTGTATACTGTTGGGACGATGATCTTTGAAAAACCTTTCGAGGATAATTCCGCATTCATCATAACGCGGGCTATTCTCCCATTTCCATCGATAAAAGGATGCACTTCACTGATGAGAAACATGATATAAGCGGCTCGGGCAAATGGATGACGTAACAATGAATACCATTCAAATCCCTTTTTTAATGTACCTGTTACGAGTTGCCAGTCGACAAATTCCGTATTTCCTGCCCTGTTATTCTTGTCTTTAAACTGCCCCGGGTTTTTATCTATCCTTGCTGAAAGCAAAATATCATGTCGGTATAAGAGGATTTTAAGAAGTTCCTTATCGGTTCCAGGACTAATTGACATCTCGTTTCTGTTTGACACTAGAGTGTAAGTTCCTAATACATCATGAGAATCTTCATTTCGAGCAGGTAATGGTGTTTGTGAAATAATGATTTGTTTGGCCTCATCTACTGTGAATTCTGTCCCTTCTATGTAGTTGGAAAAGTAACTTTCAAAAAAGGCAAAGTTCTGATATGCCTTCGGGGTAACATTTTTATCGGGGAATTCCGGATATTCTCTGCCTGCCAAGGTCTGGTATAATTTTTCAAAAGGAGCAATCCGAGCCGGATCAAATGGCTCTCCTATGGCCCTTGCTTTAGCTACAGTAGAGGAAAGGAACTTTGATGGTTTTGTACTTAATAAAGCGCCGATAATCTTATTGAGGTGTTCAAACTCTTTCTCCATTTCAAGAATAGGGGCTATTTGTCGTGCCCGGTCTCTTAGTTCATTCAATCCAGATTCCCCTTTTGTACGAATAATACTCTCCAATTTTTCCTCCAACTCCTCCCCGGAAAGAGTCTTTGAGTCCTCATTTACCTTTCGTGACGGTTGAAAATTCTCTAAAAAGGCCCGGGCCTGCTGAGATAAATATAATTCTCCAAAGAAAGGAGTATCTCCCTCTATAGGCGCATGCCCTTGTTGGAAGTGAACAACCAGCCCGGGCAGGGGAACTTTTTTGGTATAAGAATAGGTCACATAGATCTGACCACTGGGAGTGGGTCTGCATTCAAGAGCACTTCTATGACTTAACAGCGATTTCGGGTATTGCGCTGCCAATATCCTGAACCAGTTTCGTTTAATTATACTTTCGGGAGTATCATCTGAGTTCGTTGTATAGATTCTTGGAGCAATTTTTTTTGCGATGCCCTTTTTTACCAATGCGCTTATCCGCTTTGATTCAGCCTTATCTCCAGAACCAAATAGGACCTCCTGTAAGTGGGCAGGGCGATTTTTTTCCAGCATATAGGCGATTTATAAGCAATTTAGAGATTATTTTCCATTAAATACCGGTTATTGGAGATTTTCATCCATTAACCATCAACCTCGCTTAGGCCGGCTTTACTCTTCTTGCCTCAGCGAATTTTGCAGCTTAAAGAGGTCAAAATGGCCCTAAAAGAGAGATTTTTCCACTAAATAGCCAAAATAGGGGAATTCAATCCATTAAATCGCTTTCCTTGAAAATATCAGCAAACGAACATCCAGTCCCCCCCGCATCCATCCCCCTACCGCTTCGGAAAGTAAACTTTCCTCTCTACCGCATGAAAAAGCCCCGCAGCTTTGCTGCGAGGCCTTGTGGGTCGTACAGGATTCGAACCGGTGACCCCTACCATGTCAAGGTAGTACTCTAACCAACTGAGCTAACGACCCTCAATTCCCGAAATCCCCCTCCCGGGGCACACTCATTTCGGACTGCAAATTTGAATTAAATTCTGTTAATAACCAAACCCGGCATCGAAATTAAAGCCGATTTTCCTACATTAGTTGACCATTAAAAATTTTCCCATGAAACCTCTTATCCTCAGCCTCTCATGCCTCCTTGTCCTCTATGGCCATGGCCAGCAGCTCCACCGCGAACTGCACGAAGAAATATATACAGCCGACCAAAATCTCAGAGAACTTCGCCGCCTGGCACATGAACAGGATTTGATCTACGTCCATTGGAAAAAGAATAACCGCGGCGAATACGAATTCTACTGCGATAACAAAAGCTTCTCCGATTACACCGTGGAGGTCAACTTTTTTGAACTGATCAATTTGCAGGCAGATAATGTTATACTCCCCGCCAGAATGGAAGTTCCCCCGGGAATCAACAGATTCCTCTTTGTTTTACGAAAATCGACTCTTGGTCAGGCCAGCCACTTTCAATTCCGCCACAAAAGCTATAAAGGCTGCCCCTCACCGAAAATTGATACCGGTTTTGCCTATCTGTTACCCGTTGCTCCGGGAAAAGCAGCCCGGGTTTCCGAATTAAATTCTCTCGCCGAAGAATATGGCGATGAAGCCCCGCCTAAAGACTGGTATTCCCTGTGTTTGCATGTGCAGCCCGGAGATACCGTCTATGCCGCCCGCCGCGGCCGGGTGACCAATACCCGCGAGCATGCCGATCTGCAGGACTCCGGCTACAGCTACTCCAGTGAAGATAATTATGTCGAGGTCGAACACAACGACTGCACCTTCGGCAAATACTCCGTATTCAGAGATGATGCGATCTTCGTGCATCCCGGAGACTGGGTCGAGGCCGGCCAGCCCATCGGCATCGCCGGCGGTGATAAATATGCCTCAGGCCCCCAGGTAAGGTTCAGCGTCTTTTATCACCTCGAACAGGACGTACTCGACAAAAACGGCAACAGCACCGGTAAAACCCGCAATTGGGCCTATGTGCCGCTGTATTTCTGGACCAAAGACAACGGGAAGATGCGCTTGATCAACCGGTCAACTTATATTGCAGATCATCCCGACGACCTGGTGACCCAGGAAATGAGCAAAAGGGAAGCAAAAAAATGGAAGGAAAAACACAAAACCAGCTGATCACAAAGGTCCAGTATAAAAATTTCGAACCGGGAGAATTCACCGACCGCCGCGGGCGGACCTATGACGAGACCATAGCTTTGATCGAAGCATTTCCCTGGTCGCAGCAGAGGGCAGTGATCGGCAAAGAACTGACCCTCTCCAGGGGGAATAACATCTTTTATTACGGCAAAGCAGGACAACCACAGCAATGGGATAAAAAAAACATCATCGCTATCACCGATTTAGGAAGTTCCGCAAGCAGCAGGTCAAATTACGGAAAACTCGTCCGCATCGATATCAGGGAGACCGGTTCACCCTCGGCCCCGGTCCGTTCTATCTATATCCCATCCATCCTGATTCGGGATTCCGCCCTGTTAGAAAAATTCCCGGCTATTATCCCTCAATATCAATCCAGAATGTTCCCCTTCATCCCCTCCGACGCTTCATCTCCTTCTTGATCAATCCCAACTCCCGCCCCGTCTGCCCCGAGACACTGCTATTCTCCTGCGCTCTCCGCATCAGGTAAGGGATCACATCCCGGATGGGGCCAAAGGGAAGGTATTTGCTGACCGCACACCCCGCCTTCGCAAGATTGAAAGTAATATTGTCGCTCATGCCGTACAACTGCGAAAAATGAATATGCGGATGGCCCAAAGACAACCCCTTTTCCTGTAGTAGTTGCACCGCATATAAGTTACTGTATTCATTGTGCGAAGCAACGATCAACGCAATCCTCTCCAGGTGCGTGATACAAAAGGCCAACCCCGCATTGTAATCGCTGTCCGTTGCGGCCTTATCCGGCTGAATGGGAGAGGCATATCCCTTCTCCCGCGACCGCTTTCTCTCCTTTTCCATATAAGCGCCCCGCACCAGCTTGGCCCCCAGGATGAAATCCCGCTGTACCGCCGCCTCATACGAATCTTTTAAAAACTCAAGCCTGTCAGAACGATACAACTGAATGGTATTATAAACGACCGCCCGCTCCTTGTTGAATTGCTCCATCATCAGGATCGTCAGCACATCCACCGGGTCCTGTATCCACGTCTCTTCCGCATCCACCAGCACGCCGATATGCTTGTCCGACGCCTCACGGGCAATCTGCTGCATGCGCCCGCACACCCGCTGCCATTCTTCCCGCTCATCCGGCGATACCCCCTCCAGCGCACCCGTGTAACGCTTCATCAGGCTGCCTTTAGACTGCCTCATCAATGAGTCCAGCTTTTCCAGCAGGCCGAAACGGGCAATTCCCGTCACCTTCACGCTCATAAAGGGTATATTGGGCTGCGTAGCCGCGTAGTCGATCACCCGGTTGAATTCACCCATCGCATGGTCATAGCCCTCTTCGCCTTCCTCACCGCCCTCTACGCCATAATCCAGGATCACCTGCACATGATATTGCCCTAATTTCCTCGCCACGGCCGCCGTCTCCTCCAATGTCTCCCCCCCTACGAATTGCCCAAAAAGCGTATTCCTGATCAACCCTTTCACCGGCAACCCCGACCTTATCAGCCACGGCGTTACCCTGGTGCCCATCTGCACCAGGGCGCTATACCCCATGCTGGAAAAAAGAAAAGCCGCTTTTTTCAGCTCTTTATCGGATTTGTATTCAAAGGCATTCGCGGTATTGTCGAAAGAAACCGTCATCGGGGCTATATCCATATACTCAGACCTTAATTTGCCCGCAAAAATAAGGAAATGACACGAAGCGTCCCCCCGCCTCTCCTGAACGCGATTTTTGTTTAACTTAGGTCAATGAGAAAATTTACCTGCTTTTGGCCCGCATTGTGCCTCCTGCTGTCCTGCCACCCCACCCCCCACTATGACACCATCATCCGCCACGGCACGATCTATGACGGAACCGGCGACTCAGCTTATACAGGCGATATCGGTATTCAACAGGATACCCTGGCCTACATCGGCGACCTGTCCGGCGCACAAGCCACCCGTGACATCGACGCCAAAGGAATGGCCGTCAGCCCCGGCTTTATAGATATGCAGAGCCAGTCCATGGTCTCCCTGCTACAGGACGGCCGGTCTATGGGAGCTATTAACCAGGGCGTCACCCTCGAGATCTTCGGCGAAGGCAGTTCCGAAGGCCCCTATACGGACACCATGAAAAAGATCGAACAGCGCGAAGAAGGTGATATAAAATACCCCGTCGCCTGGACAACGCTCAAAGATTATCTTCAATACCTGCAGAAAAAAGGCGTATCCACAAACGTAGCCTCTTTCGTCGGCGCAGCCACCATAAGGGAAAACCTGCTCGGATTCACCAATAAAGACCCGGATTCTGCCCAGTTGGAAAAAATGAAGACGCTCGTCCGCCAGGCCATGGAAGACGGCGCCCTGGGCATCGGCTCGGCCCTTATCTATGCGCCCGGCAGCTATGCAAAGACCCCCGAGCTGATCGAAATCTGTAAAGTGGCCGCACCTTACGGCGGCGTGTATATCTCCCATGTGCGCAGCGAAGGCAATCAATTGTTGCAGGCAGCCGATGAGTTGATCCGGATCTCAAAACAAGCCCACATCCCCGCCGTGTTTTATCATTTGAAGGCCGCCGGAAAGAGCAACTGGAACAAAATGGATCCCCTTATCGCCAAGATCGACAGTGCCCGCCGCGCCGGGCTGAATATCTCCGCCTGCATGTATACCTATACGGCAGGTGCCACGGGCTTCGACGCGTCCATGCCCACCGACGTACAGGAGGGTGGCCTCGACAAATGGATCGAACGATTGAAGGACCCCGTTATCCGGAAAAAGGTCATCGCGGAAATGAAGACCCCTTCCGATACCTGGGAGAATCTTTATCTCGGCGCCGGCCCGGACAATATCATCTGCACCGGGTTCAAACAGGATTCCCTCAAATACCTGACCGGGAAACGGCTCACCGAGATCGCAAAAATGCGGCATACCTCGCCGGAAGAAACCGTCATCGACCTCGTCATCCAGGACCATTCCCGCGTCGAAGTGATCTATTTTCTGATGAGCGAAGAGAATGTACAAAAGGAGGTCAGGCTCCCCTATATGACTTTCGGTTCGGATGAAGCCAGCATGGCCCCGGAAGGCGTATTTCTGAAAAGTAGCTGTCACCCCCGCGCCTATGGCAACTTCGCCCGCCTGCTCGGCACTTACGTCCGGGATGAAAAGCTCCTTTCCCTCGAAGAGGCCATCCACAAACTTTGCGGCATGCCGGCCAGTCTTCTTCAATTGAAAAAAAGAGGCGAACTTCGCGCCGGCAATTATGCAGACATCGTCGTCTTCGACCCGGCTACCATCCGCGCGAACAGCACCTACGAGAAGCCTCACCAACTGGCTACCGGCGTGAAAAACGTCTTCGTCAACGGAATCGAAGTACTCAGGGATGGACAGCATACAGGCGCTACGCCGGGAAGGGTCGTCTATGGCCCGGGTTATAAAGGCGATCAATAAACGCACAACAGACGCACAAAATGAAAATTATCCGAACCGACATCTACAAGTTCAGCATCCCCATGCATCCGTTCACCATCGCGACCGGCACCATGAGCAGTGCCCAGAATACCCTCATTCGCGTCTATACCGATGCCGGTTACTATGGTGTCGGCGAATGTTCCGCCTTCCCCATGATCGTCGGCGAGACCCAGGCGACCTGCTTCGAGATGGCCAAAGACTTCGCCGCAGTCTGGAAAGGGAAAGACGCCCTCCAAAAAGAGGCCCGCATGCAGGAACTCCACGATTTCACCGCTTTCAATGCCACCATCAAAAGTGCCTTCGATATAGCCCTCCACGACCTCGCCGCCAAGGCCGCGGGACAACCTCTATATCGTTATCTGGGTGGCAAAAAGAAGGAAATAGAGACCGACCTCACTATCGGTATCGGCACCCCGGAGGAAATGGCGCAAACCGCTGTCCGCTTCAAGGCAGACGGCGTACGCATCATCAAGATTAAGCTGGGAAAAAACGGTCCGGAAGACGTTCAGCGCGTCCGGCAGATCCGCGCCGCCGTGGGACCGGAGATCGGCCTGCGCATAGACGCCAACCAGGGCTGGGACTTCGAGACCGCCCTCGATGCCCTGCGGGAAATGGGCCCCCTGAATATCCAGTTCTGCGAACAGCCGATGCGGCACTGGCACGACGACCGGCTGCCCGAATTACGCCGCAGCGTCCCGATTCCAATCATGGCCGACGAGAGCGTATTCTCCCACCACGACGCCCGCCGCCTCATCTCCGCCAACGCCTGTGACTACGTCAATATCAAATTCGCCAAGTCAGGCGGTATCCTCGAAGCCACCCGTATCAATGAAGTGTGCGAAAAGCACGGTATCCCCTGTATGATGGGCGGCATGCTGGAAAGCCGCGTAGCCCTAACCGCCTTCGCCCACTTCGCCCTGGCCCACGACAATATTGTTTTCTATGACATGGATACCTGTATGCTCGGACATAAGGAAGATCCCGTCACCGGCGGCGTCCGGTACCGCGGCTATTTCCTGGACATTCCCGATACAGCCGGCCTTGGCGCCGATGCAGACGACGCTTTCCTTCAACATTGCGAAAAAGTCACCGTCTAAACGCCCACCCCGCCGCCCCGGACCAGTAAAGTTCGCCGTTATCCGCTATCTTTGCACCCAAATTAGAAAGGACGATGACACCCAAAGCAAAGACGGCCAAAGAATCCATCATTATCATGACCGAACTGGTCCTGCCGAATGACACCAACGTATTCGGCAACCTGATGGGAGGTCGCCTGATGTATTGGATGGACATCGCCGCAGCCCTCGCCGCAGGCAAACACTGTAATGCCCCCGTCGTCACCGCCTCCGTCGACAACATCTCCTTCGAGAACCCCATCAAGCTCGGCAATGTCGTCCACATCGAAGCCAAGGTCAGCCGGGCCTTTAATACGTCCATAGAAGTGCATATGAAAGTCTGGGGAGAAGACCATACCCAGCAATACAAATACAAGAGCAACGAGGCCTATTATACCTTCGTCGCACTCGACCCCAATCGCAAACCCCGCCCCGTTCCCGAACTCATCGCCGAAACAGAAGAAGAAAAGCGTTTATATGACGGCGCCCTCCGCAGACGCCAGCTCCGTCTTATTCTGGGCGGTAAAATGAAACCGGAAGATGCAGGAGAATTAAAAGCATACTTCCTGAAAGGATAGGCCCGATTAAATTATTTTTTTTCCCTCCTCCTTTTCGTTATATTTAGTTGGTCCACACCAACGCTTGACCTTATGAGTTTCGAAAAGCAATCCTTACGCCATTGCTGGCTGCTTTTGCTAGTGCTGCCGTTTTCATTACTGGCTAATGCCCAACAGTCGCTCCCCGCAGCCTACGCCAGGGCCAGGATCGATCCCGATAGCCGCTTATTCAATGGATGTGAATACATTCGTAACGGTACACCGGCAAAAGGCTCCCCTTTTTTTGAATCAGACAGTTTACAGCTCGGATCGCTCTCGTATGACGGTATCCTCTACAGT
>Ga0302303_10001648_pt1 | contig 14275 bp, 14 predicted proteins | sample III_Palsa_E2_1_FD_194542 | JGI IMG/M metagenome (GOLD analysis project Ga0302303, IMG submission 194542) | Peat permafrost microbial communities from Stordalen Mire near Abisko, Sweden - III_Palsa_E2_1 | ecosystem: Environmental > Terrestrial > Soil > Palsa > Peat permafrost | place: Sweden... | reverse complement strand
CCTTTAATGGTGTGGGCCGTCATGGCGATAATCGGGATATCCTTTTTGCTGTTTGGCAGGCTGCGGATGTTGCGGGTGGTTTCGTAACCATCCATTTCGGGCATTTGCAGGTCCATCAGTATGATATCATAATTACCGTTTTTATACATATTTAGGGCTATTTTGCCGTTTTCGGCAACATCGGTTTCAAAGCCCTGCCTTTGCAATACCTTTACTACCAGCATTTGGTTTATCGGGTTATCTTCTACTATTAAAACACGCGTGCCTTTGCCTTGTAGCTGTTTGGTTTCAGTGTTCGAAATATTGCTGTCTGTTGTTTCCTTTTTAACCGCGTGGGCCTTGTACTTCAAAAACGGCAGCCTGAAATGGAACGAAGCGCCCTGCCCCGGCTTGCTGTCGACAGATACCTTACCGTCCTGCATTTCAACCAACTGCTTTACAATGCTTAAACCAAGCCCGGTACCGCCAAATTTGCGGATGGTGCCCGAAGTTGCCTGTTCAAAGCTTTCAAATATCTTTTCCTGTTTTTCAAGCGGTATGCCTATACCTGTATCGGTAATTACAAATTCAACAATAAGGTTACTGTCGCCTTCATCAACCACATTTACCGAAATATTTATACCGCCTTTATCCGTAAACTTTATGGCATTTGATACCAGGTTAAGCAATATCTGATTTAATCGCACAGAATCGCCCACAACTGTTTCAGGCACTACAGCATCAACCGAAACATGGAGGGCGAGGCTTTTAGCTTCCGATTTAGGCTTCATCATAGTTACTATACCATCAACGGTTTGCTTTATGTTGAATGGCAATCGTTCAAAAGCCACCTTCCCTGCCTCGATGCGCGAAAAATCAAGTATATCATTTAAAATTACCAGCAAATCGTCCCCTGATTTAATGATGATTTTCATATACTCCTGCTGCTCGGATTGGGTAAGCGATTCTTCCAGCAAGCGCGCAAAACCAAGTATACCGTTCATAGGCGTACGTATCTCGTGGCTCATGTTTGCCAAAAACAGCTGCTTGGCCTTTTCGGACGATTCGGCACGTTCCTTTTCCTTTTTCAGCTTTTCTTCGGTATCCTTTAGCTCCTGTATGTTGTTTTCGAGCGTAGCGGTCATGTTGTTAAAGGCAGTTGCCAGTACGCCAATCTCATCCTGCGAGTAAACTTTTACCCGTGTGGTTAGTTCGCCGCCTTGTATTAATTCGGCACCGCCAATAATGGCCTTCAAACCCTTTTCAATACCGCGACTAACGGATACGGTTATCAAAATACTGGTACTGCCAATGGTTAGCGATAAAGTAAGCAACAGCCTTAGCACAACGCTTTCCAGCCAGCGTGAGCCCTCGCCCAGCGTGAAGGAGAAATCATCCTCCAGTTTGGTTATTTGCTGGTTAATTACTTCTGTTTGGGCTAATACCTGGTCGATATCCGCTTGTGAGGCTTTGCCTGAAATAATCATCAGGTGTATTTTTTGCCCGAGAGGAATAAGCTGTTCTATCTTAACTTCGGCCTGCCCCCAAATAATGAAAGCATCCCTTATGTAGGAAATATCATGAAAACGCTGGATTAGCTTTATCATTCCGTCAACATCACCGGGGTTGTTACGTCCTTCAATAAACCCCTGCCTGGCTACGGTAAGGTTAAGATCGGGCTTTTGAAGTTCCAGGCGGGCTTTCCTGTCACCCAGCGGTACATTTAAAAAGCTGAGGTAAGCGTTATAATCATTTTCATCATGCGATAAGGCGTAAATGCGCAGATGGTAAACAGCATCTTTCTGGGCTTTTGAATACAGGCCTTCGCCCTCAACATACGCCCGCACGGCAGAAAGTGTGTTAACCGAGAAAAAAAGCGTACAAAGTTCTATCGTTACAAGCAAAGCCATAATGCCAATTGTGAAGTACAATTTGCGTGATATGGAAATATCTTTAAGCTTTTTGCGCGTAAAAGAAAATATCATAAATTATAAGAAATATCCGTTTAATTACCAGTTAATCAGGTATGTATGTACTTATCAACAAGCAATATATGAAACACATAAGCAATAAAAAATATATTTTTAAAATAGAATATATATCTTAAAAGTAAATTGTAAACCTTAAAATCAAGGGTTGTAAAGATTGAATTATATACGTATGTAGGTATATACGAAATGAGGCATTAATGCAGATTTAGGAGGGAGAAAATAAGTGTTTTATTAACGGTTTAATTGAACAAGCTTACGAAGTTTCGAAAACAACATGCTGTCATTCTTCGCTGCGCTCAGAATGACAAGTGGATGTTTGAAGTTAAAAAAATACGAAGTTTTGAAAACTTCGTAAATTAATAGCCTAAACAATTACGAGCGGATGGATTTTATAAAAGCCGGGATTTTTGAAAGATAATCTTCTTCATCCAAAAGCTTAACAAATGCGCTGCCTACAATGGCTCCGTTGGCATATTCACAAGCTTTTGTGAAGGTGGCGTTATTGGATATACCAAACCCTATGATAGCCGGATTTTTTAGCTGCATGGCTTTTATTCGCTTGTAATAACCCTCAATACTATCCGATACATTTAAGCTGCCACCGGTGATGGATGATGATGAAAGCAGGTAAATAAAGCTATTGCTTAACTCATCTATTTTGCGGATACGGTCTGCTGAGGTTTGCGGGGTAACCAGGAAAATATTGCTGAGGTTATTACCGGTAAAGTATTTGGCGTACATGCTTTCGTACTCGTACATGGGTAAATCGGGTACAATAACACCATCTACCCCTACCTCAACCGCCTTTTTACAAAATGCCTCTACACCATATTGAACTATTGGGTTTACATAGCCCATCAGCAAAATGGGTATACTAACACGTTTGCGCAGGTCTTTTAGCTGTTCGAACAGTAAATGTAAGGTCATGCCGTTATCCAGCGCGGTTTGGGAGCTGTGCTGAATGGTTGGGCCGTCGGCCACCGGGTCGGAATATGGGAAACCTATCTCTAAAAAATCGGCGCCTGCTTTTTCCAAAGCCTCGGCAATATCCACAGTGGTATTCAGTTCGGGATAGCCTGCGGTGTAATAAATGGATAGCAGGTTGTTATTTTTTGTATTGAAAAGCTGGTTGAGGCGGTTTTTCATAGTTAAAATCCAAAGTACTTTATGTAGGTATCCAAATCCTTATCTCCCCTGCCCGATATACAGATTACTACGTTATCATCTTTTTTAAACTGCATTTTTTCGAGGTAAGCCAAGGCATGCGCGGTTTCAATGGCGGGAATAATACCCTCCAGTTGTGAGCATAATAAACCTGCCTGCAAAGCCTCATCATCGGTTGCGCTTACGTATTGGGCGCGTTTAATTTTGTACAAATGCGCATGCTGAGGGCCTATGCCAGGATAATCCAAGCCTGCTGATACCGAATATGGCTCGACCACCTGCCCATCATCCGTCTGCATTAATATAGTGCGACTGCCGTGCAATACGCCCTCACGGCCTAAAAAGGTAGTGGCGGCAGAGTGCCCGCTATCCACACCTTTTCCTGCAGCTTCAACAGCAATTAGTTTAACCTGCTCATCATCTAAAAAATGATAGAACATGCCCATGGCATTGCTGCCGCCGCCTACGCAGGCCATTACATATTGCGGCAACTCGTTGCCGGTATGCTCTAAAAGCTGTTTTTTAGTTTCTTCGGAAATGATGGATTGGAAACGCGCCACCATATCGGGATATGGGTACGGGCCGACCACCGAACCGATGATGTAATGGGTATCAACCGGGTTGGCTATCCAGTCGCGCAGGGCTTCGTTGGTGGCATCCTTCAGGGTTTTACTGCCCGATTTTGCCGGGATTACCGTTGCGCCCAGCATTTTCATGCGCGATACGTTTGGCGCCTGGCGTGCCATATCGATTTCGCCCATGTAAACTACACATTCGATACCCATTAGCGCGCAAACAGTTGCAGTTGCTACGCCATGCTGACCGGCGCCTGTTTCGGCAATAATTCGTTTTTTGCCGAGGCGCTTTGCCAGTAAAATTTGGCCTATGGCGTTATTTATTTTGTGCGAGCCGGTATGGTTTAAGTCCTCCCGCTTAAAAAATATATTGGCGCCGTATTTTTCCGAATACCGTTTGGCATGGTATAAAGGCGAAGGGCGGCCAACGTAATCCTTTAGCAAATTATCAAACTCGGCCTTAAAAGCGGGGTCGTTAATTATGGTTAGGTATTGCTGCCTTAGTTCTTCAACGTTGGGGTACAGCATTTCGGGCACGTAGGCCCCGCCAAAATCGCCATAATAACCGGCATCGTTAACTCCGTATTTCATGCGTAAATAATTTGAAAATTTGTTGATTTGAAAATTTGAAAATGAAACAGCTCATTTACAGCCTCCCCTGCGCGTGAAAAATCTTGTAGTAGTTTCATAAATATTCAACTGTTTTTACTGTTGCCAAAGCCTTTTCCAGCTTTTTTATATCTTTTTCGCCCGGCGATGTTTCAAAGCGACTGTTTAAATCGAGCCCGTAAAAGCGCGGGTGGGTTATATTTTTTATTTCGGCTAAATTATCCAGGCTAACACCTCCGCTTAAAAAGAAAGGTACTTCGAGTTTGTATTTATCCAGTATCGCCCAATCAAACGTTTTGCCCGAGCCACCGTAAATATCGGTTTTAGCATCGAAGAGGAAAAAATCTACCTTATCCGCGTAAGCGTTTAAGCTTTCAAAATCAAAATCCTCACCAATACCAAAAGCCTTAAGTACAGTTACCTTGTCTTTAAATTGGGCGCAAAATTCAGGGCTTTCATTGCCGTGTAATTGTATGGCGTTAAAACCGAAGGTATCGATAAGCGCATTAATAGTCGCGGCATCTTCATTAACAAAAACGGCGGTTTTGATGATGTTTGAAGGGATGGCTTTTAAGGTTTGCAACGATAGATCCCGCACGAAACGGGGCGTTTTATCGTAAAAAATAAAGCCCATATAATCGGGAGCTAAGGCTGCTACTGCAGCGATATTCGCCGGGTTTTTAAGGCCGCAAACTTTTATTTTTAATGGTGCCATTACTGGTTTTGTATTAAACTATTAAAACTTTTTAAGGCGCTTTTGTTTAACAAAGCTTCTTCGGCCTCGTAAAAGCAATCGGCAAAGCTGTTTTTTGGGTTGATGGTTTTTATGGCCAGGGCAGCGTTGCTTAATACCACATTGCTTTGGGCTGATGTACTATCGCCTTTTAACACATCCATAAATATTTTTGCCGAATCGCCCACGGTTTCGCCGCCGGTAATTTGTTTGGGGTCGAGGCGCTCGAAACCCAGGTTCTCGATGCTGTTTATTTTTTCGCCTTCGGCGGAGAAGGTTTTGAAATCGCAGGTTAGCGAAATTTCATCGTAGCCATCCAAAGCGTTAACAATGGTATATTTTTTATCCGATTTTTGGTAGAGGTATGCGTAAACCCTTGCCAGTTCCAAATTAAATACTCCAACTAATTGGTTATGCGGTTTTGCAGGGTTAACCATTGGGCCAAGCATGTTAAAAAATGTTTTCACCCCAAGTTCGCGGCGTATCGGCGCTACGGTTTTCATAGCGGGGTGAAAAAGCGGGGCATGTAAAAAGCAGATGTTCGCTTTATCGATGCTGGTTTTCAGCTTGCCGGTATCGTTGGTAAACTGGTAACCCAAATGCTCCATCACGTTTGATGAACCACAGCCTGATGACACGCCGTAATTGCCGTGTTTAGCCACTTTATAGCCCGCCCCTGCCACCACAAACGAGGCCAAGGTGGATATATTAAAAGTATCCTTACCATCGCCGCCGGTGCCGCAAAGGTCTATCAGCTCGCCGGTTTGGAGGTCGACATTTAAACAAAGCTCCAGCATCGCATCCCGGAAGCCTTCCAATTCGTTAACTGTAATGCTGCGCATGCAATAGGCCGTCATAAACGCCGCCATTTGCGAGTTGTTGTATTTACCCCTGGCAATGTTTATCAAAATCTCTTTTGATTGCTCGCGGGTAAAGGTTTTATTTTCGAATAAGTGGTTTAATATCGCCTTCATGTTACTATAAAACTTGTCATTTCGAACGTAGTGAGAAAACTTTGCCGACATACATTTCCAACCTGCAAGTCCGAAAAGTTTTCTCCTCGTACCTCGTCGAAATGACATCAGATTTAACTATAAAAAAAGGGTTACCATGTGGCAACCCTTCTGTATATGTTAAAAAAACAAAAAACGGAATTGCCTTACGATTTCTCGTTAAGCCACCACCAATTGTTGTTTAATGTTATCACTGTTATTATTTATGCAGCAAATATGGAAATAGTTTTTTCTAAAAGCAAACAGAGATGTTATATTTAGTGAATATTTATTGAATTATTGATTTAGTGATTTATTGATTTGGGGATAGCTGTTAGGCTTAGTTTTAAATCAATAATTCACTAAATCACTCAATCAACAATTACCTATGGCTATACACAGGCGCAAAATTAACCCGGAAGATGACCTTGGCTTTGGCCAGCAGGCGGTTATGAAAAACCAGCCGCTGGTTAATAAGGATGGCACCGTAAACGTAAAACGTAAAGGTTTATCAGTTTTTAATACTTCCAACAACTACCATACGCTGATTACTATGAGCTGGACAAAATTCTGGCTGCTGGTATTGGCGGGGTATGTGGTGGTGAACGTTGTTTTCGCCTTTATTTATGTAGCTACGGGCTTGCAACTTAATGGTGTAGAGGGGACTACGAGCCTGGATCATTTTTTAAGCGCTTTGTTTTTCTCGGCACAAACCATATCAACGGTTGGGTATGGGCATATTAGTCCGCGGGGTATAACTACCAATAGCATAGCAGCACTTGAATCAATGATGGGCTTATTGGCCTTTGCCTTGGCAACCGGCTTGCTATACGGGCGTTTTTCGCGGCCATCAGCAAAAATTATTTACAGTAAAAATATTTTGGTTGCCCCCTATCGCGATAAAGGCCGGGGCTTGATGTTCAGGCTGGTGAATAAACGCAGGAATATGCTGCTTGACCTGGAAATAGAGATTATATTTTCGTTTAACGATCACGTTGATGGTAAAATCATACGCCGTTTTTACCCGCTTGAGGTGGAACGGAAATACGTTAGCATACTAAGCTTAAACTGGACAGTAGTACATCCACTTGATGAAAACAGCCCTATAAAAGATATGACGCATGAAGATATGGACAAGAACGAGGCAGGTTTCGCGGTATTGCTGCGGGCTTTTGACGATACCTTTTCGCAAACTGTGCACTCGCGCACCTTTTACCAGGCCGAAGACGTGAAATGGGGTGCCAAATTTAAACCCGTTTTTGACCGCGATGAACAGGGCCGCATAGTTTTAGATTTAAGTAAAATAAGCGATCACGAGTTAGTTGAGCTGCCTGTTATTGATAGTTTGATGGCTGCGGGAGATAAGAATTTGTTGTAGGGATATATTTCGCAATTTAAGCGTCGACCCTTAAATTTATATGCGTTCAAGTGTCGACACTTGAACGGGCGGTGTAGGGTGTCATGTTGAGCGTAGTCGAAACATGCGGGCGGGCCTTTACGCGCATACTTCGACTACGCTCAGTATGACAGCCAGCGTATTCATTTTACTTCAACAACGCATCCTTCTCCTTAGCAAAGCTATTGTAAACCAATTTATCCAGCATACCGGGGATTATTTTGGTTAGGAATACGGTTAGCTTGCCTTTGCCGGTCATGATGAGGGTACGGCTGCGGTTTTCAACGCCATCTACGATGATTTTTGCTACTTCATCGGCAGTCATCATTTTTTCTTCGTGCAGGGTGCTTTCGCCTTGCTGTTTACCGTTTTTATCGAGGGCGGTGTTACGGATGTTGGAGGCGGTAAAGCCGGGGCAGGCGGTTAACACGTGTACACCGGTTTTTAGGTTTTCAATACGCAGGGCGTCCAAAAAGCCGTTCATAGCAAATTTTGAGGCAGAATAGCCCGAACGACCGGGCAAGCCCTTATACCCGGCTATAGATGATACGCCTACTATGCTGCCTTTGGTTTTAATAATTTCGGGCAGGGCGTATTTGGTGCAATAAACGGTGCCCCAAAAGTTTACATCCATTAATTGCTTTAAAACGTTGATATCGGCATCCTTAAACAGGGCGCGCATGCTTATGCCGGCGTTGTTTACCAGCACATCTATTTTGCCGAAGGTTAACAGCGTTTGTTTAATGAGGTGGGCGCAATCTTCTTCAACAGCCACATCGCATTGCACGGCTACTGCCCTTATGCCATACTCTTTTTCAAGACTTTCGGCAATCTCGCATAAAAGCACGTACTGGCGCGCGCCTAAAATTAAGTTGGCACCGCGTTTGGCAAATTCATGAGCAAGTGATTTACCAATGCCCGATGAAGCGCCGGTGATGATTACAATTTTATCTTTTAAGGTCATGAATTTATTTGTGATATGGCTTTTTTGAGTGTTTTATCGTCGATAGAATCCAGTTCAGCCTTGTCATATATGGTAAGCAAGTAAACTTCCTTGTTTTCAGTGATAACATAGGTTATAACCCTGGCGCCACCACTCTTTCCTTTACCTTTACTCTTTATGGCAAGCCTGATTTTGTAAGCATCATTGCCCAACGAAGTGCCGGAGGTTGGGTCTTTGGATAGCTGCCTATTTAATTCGGCAAGCTCGGTTATAAGAGACGGATATTTTTTAATAAGTCGTTTAGCTTCCTTTTTGAATTTATCAACTGGAATAATACTATAACTCATTAATAAAATCAGTTAAGGTTTGCTTTTTTTCTTTCGATTGCTTTAATATGGCTACTTCAGCAAAAGCCTCTGTTAAATCTGATTTAATTTTTAAAGCCTGTTCGTATTTCTTTAGCTTGGCTATAACTTTTTCCCAGTCGGTTAAAGATAGTTGTACAGCCTGTGGCGTACCATCACTATCACTCAAATATTGAAGCGCTAATTTCATAGTATCAAATTTAAGGATTTTATTTTTCTTAAGGTAGCAATCTAAAGATTAACTGGCCACTGAAGTAAGCTGAGGGATGCCCTCGGCTGCTTTAACTTCGGGCAATTTAAATAAGTATTTGGTGGCGAAGATAATCATAGCGCCATAATAATCCTTAATGTACTGCCAGTTAAATTTAACCTTTTCCTGCTTAAAATTGATGATATATGTTTTGGGGAAGTAATAGTTTTTATAGCCCGCCAGCCTGATACGGTACGATAAATCCACATCGTGGCCGTACATAAAAAAGCGCTCGTCAAACAAACCGGTTTCGCTTAATACCGAGCGGCGCAGCAACATAAACGCGCCATTTATTACGTCAATCTCTGATGTTTGAAATTCCTCTACCCAATCCTTACGGTTGCGGTCGTACAGGCGTGATTTTGGGAAATATTTGGCCAGGCCGGTCAGCTTAAAAAAGTTGGCCCACGCTTCGGTTAGGCCACGGTTAGACTCGGGTAAAAACCTGCCTTGCGGTGTAATCATACGTGTGCCCAATCCGCCGGCATCGGTATGGATATCCATAAACTCTATTGTACGCTCCAGCGTTTTTTTGGATTGTATAATATCCGGATTGACCAGTAAAACATACTGTCCTTTAGCCAGTGTTATAGCCTCGTTACAGGCTTTGGCATAACCTTCGTTTTTTGAATGGGCGATGATATGAAACTGTGGGAACTCTTCGCGCACCATATCAACCGAACCATCGGTAGATGCATTATCAACCATAAACACCTCGTAATCAATATGCTTACCGGCGTCAACTAAAGCGCCTAAGGTATGCCTTAGCATGTGGCACAGGTTGTGGTTTATAACAATTACTGATAGTTTCATTTTTACCCGGATAGTGAATTTTCGTATGGAACACGTGTAGCGATAGACCGACCTAAAGTCAATTCATCTACGTACTCCAATTCACCTCCAAAAGCTATGCCACGGGCTATAGTTGAAATTGTTATGTTAAAAGATTTTAATCGTTTATTCAAATAAAATAATGTGGTGTCGCCCTCCATAGTGGCGCTGAGGGCGAAGATGATCTCGCGCACGCTGTTATCCTTCAAGCGTTCCACCAAGGTATCCACCTCCAAATCAGATGGGCCTACCCCATCCATCGGCGAAATCAGTCCGCCTAAAACATGGTATAAACCGTTGTACTGACTGGTGTTTTCAATGGCCATTACATCGCGGGTATCTTCAACCACACATACCAGGCCTTTATCGCGTTTGGGCGCGCTGCATATCTGGCAAATACTGTTATCGGATATGTTGTGGCAAATACTGCAAAACTGTATATCGCGCAACCTGCCTATGGCGCCGGTAAAATTATCCACGCCGGTACCATCCTGCTTTAATAAATGTAAAACCAGCCTTAACGCGGTTTTTTGCCCCACACCCGGCAGCCGAGCAAATTCGGCAACAGCATCCTCCAGCAACTTTGATGAAAAGTTCATGAAGCGAAGATAAGCATTTGGGGAGCAATTATTGATTTATTGAATTAGTGATTTATTGATTGGGGAGAGCAATTATTGATTTAGTGATTTATTGAATTATTGATTTGGCATTGGTTTAAGATTTGTACTTTGGCTATGTTAATCAGTTAATCAATAATTCACTAAATCAATAAATGAACAGTATCTGTATTTTCTGCGGCGCTAACTTTAATAATGACCCATTATTGTTGCAAGCTATTGAGCAATTAGCCGAGCTGATGGTGAACGACAACATCGGACTGATTTACGGCGGCGGCAAGGTTGGCGTAATGGGTTTAATTGCTGATGCCGTGCTTGATAAAGGCGGAAAGGTTGAGGGCGTTTTGCCACGATTTTTAATGGATAAAGAAATTGCCCATACCGGCCTCACTAAACTGCACGTAGTTGAAAACATGCACGAACGCAAGCAACTGATGAGCGATTTATGTGATGGATTTATTACCCTGCCCGGCGGTTTAGGTACTATGGAAGAGTTTTTTGAAGTATTAACCTGGCTGCAACTTGGCCTGCATAACCGCCCGGTGGGCATATTGAACGTAAACGGTTATTACGATTTGCTGCTGCAGCAACTGGATGTAATGGTTGAACAGCAGTTTTTAAAGCCTGTTAACCGCGAGCTGGTGCTATCATCTGCCGACCCTATTGAGCTAATTAACCTAATGCGTAATTTTAAGGTGGATATTGATGAAGTTTGGTTTAGGGACAGGAATTTGATTTAAGTGGAGAGTAGTTGAAATTTAATAACTTTAATTAAATCGATTAAATGGATTTTGACAAAATTTATAAAAGGATAATGATTATCCTTTTTGTGGCGGTTGGTATTATTGGATTAATTGTAGCCATTCGGTTGGGGCGTAAAGGTTATAGTAAAGATATTGACTATCAGTTTTATGGAGTAGTCGATAGCGTTTCTTATGATATCAAAGGATATGCCTCGATTGTTGTCAATGGATCTCACTTTTATTTAGGTGCCTCAAGTTGGGATTTTGATAACAATATCCAAAAGGGTGATTCAATTATTAAGAAACGAAATTCAATGATTATTAAGTTAATTAAACCTGATGGCCGGGTTGTTTTCGAAGGAAAAGAACGGTAGCTTACAATTTAGACCTTATAGAGATAGGAATTTGATTTGAGTGTTTAGTATAACTTTGTATAGTAAAGCCGACGTAGCTCAGCTGGTAGAGCAACGCACTCGTAACGCGTAGGTCGCAGGTTCGAATCCCGTTGTCGGCTCATTGGGAGATTGTCGGTGGGGACACCGATAATGGTTGTGGGGAAAATTAAAAGGGTGTCATGCTGAGCGATAGTCGAAGCACGAGGGCAAAGGCCTTTACGCTCACCCTTCGAGTACCTCAGGGTGACACCCATTTTTTCGTAAGTTATGGGCGATTGGTGCTTCATTTTCCCTATATTAGCGGTTACAACACCCACCTGCCATGCGTTTAAAAAATATCCTCCTGTTACTCTCTTGTACGTTCATTACCTATACATCAAAAGCTTTAGATAAACCACTACCCCATCACCACAAAAAAATTGTTGGTATTGTACCTGTTAACCCGGTGACAATTGCCAGGGTAACCGGCAATTCGTTACCCGGCGAAACTTTGCCTAACCCTAATCAAACAGCTAAAAATTATGATGTTGGCGGTACCGATTTGGGTATTATGTGGGCCATGGGCAAGGGCAAAATAGGCTTGTGGTTTGGCGATACCTTCGGCAGCGACTGGACGCCGGATGAAAACGGCAAGGACTGGCGCTCGAATGTACTGGCGTTTTCTGATAACAAGGATTTAAACAACGGCATTAAGTTTAGCGGCATGGCCATGAGCGATGATGGCAAAAAAGCCCGTATGATTGTGAACAGTGTGCATGATACCACCGGCAAGGGCGATTTTACGGCCATCCCCACTGGCGCTATACGCGTAAACGGCGTGGATTACATGAGTTATATGGATGTGAAAGACTGGGGCGCACCGGGCAAATGGGATACCAATTATTCGGGATTGTACCAGTCGACCGATGATGGGAAAACATGGACAAAAACCGGGGTACAATTTGCAGGCGATAGCCACTTTGCCCAAACCGCTTTTGCTAAAAAGGATGGGTATGTGTATTTGGTGGGGATTGGCTCGGGCAGGTTTGGCGGGGCGTATGCGGCAAGGTATTTAGAAAAGGATATCCTCAACCAAAATGCTTACCAATATTGGGTTAAGGGCAAAGGCTGGGTTACTAACGATGAAAAGGAAGCTACGCCGGTTTTCGGCACCATTGTGGGCGAACCTTCACTGGCCTACAACAGCAAATACCATTTATGGATGGTTACTTATGTAAGCATGGCAACAGGTAATATTACGTTCAGGTACGCGCGTGCTATTGAAGGTCCCTGGAGCGCTGAGGAAATATTGATGGGCAACAGGAAGAAATACCCGGGCCTTTACGGTGGCTTTATTTACCCTTACGGCAACAACGGCAACCAAATATATTTTGTAATATCCCGTTGGTTTAAGTACAATACCTTTTTGGTGAAGGCTACTTTGAAGCCGGTAGTGCGGTAGTTCCCGCCAAAGTACTATCTTCGGTTAATGAAATTTATAACCCTAAGCCTTTGCCTGCTTTTTATCAGCATAATTAGCCACGCACAAATTACTGATACTGCCCTTGCACGAAAGGTAAGCGTTAATGGCTTTTGCCTTTGCCAAACTACGTTACCGGTTCTGCAAGCTGCCCACCCCGACCTTAAACAAGTTGGTGTTGAAGAAATGGATATTCCAAAAGGATGTATGAGCGAGGATGCGCGATATATTAACGGTGAAGGTTATTCCACTGATAAACAACCCGGCATTATTTTTCAGAAAGACAAGGACACCGATTATATCAGTAAAATACGTTTAACCAAACAATTTAAAGGAAATTTACCCAACGGAATGTATGTTGATGTAAGCAAGCTTACTGTAAAAGATATTGCCAGGCTATACCCGGAGTTAAAAGATAAATGGGGATCGAGGGGTTGTTCGGGTTTTTGGAATTTTTCGAATGATACTATATCCTTTTATGTAAAAATCAACCTCGATAAGAAGCCGCAATTCCCGATAGATAAGGCTTATTACATGGATAAGCCGGTTGAGGGCATTGACCTGGTGTTAGGATGCTACAAATTTGAAAACCATGTTGACGAAACCACAGAAAAGGTTGCTAAAGACCCGATACTTGTTATAGATAGCGTACGGGTAGATATGTCGGTAATAAATACGCTCAGTCCTGATAATATTGCCTATATAACGGTTGTTAAAAACCCGGCTATTATACAAAAAGCATTTCCGGGTTCAACAAATTCGGGGATAATTTATGTAGAAACCAAGGTTGCCGCGCGGCAATTGTACTGGAAATATTTTAGCGCGAAATCGGCTGATTACGCGGATGCGGTACCTTCTGCCGAAGGCGATACTAACATTCAGTACATACTAAACGGCAAGGTTTTAAAAAAGAATTACGAGGGCGACCTGGCGTTGATAGATGATGAAACCTTTATAGGTATTAAAGTGATAGGCAAGGATGAATTGAATAAAACTTATGGCGTAACGGATAAGGATTACGGGGTGGTTGTTACCACTAAACCACGGGCTAAAACCGGTAAATAAAGTTTAACCCGCGTCTTCCACATAAGTGTTCAGAAGATTAAAATGGGTGTCATCCTATGTTTGTAGGACTTTGATGAAAGCATAGATAAGAATAATTTTATTGCAGAAGAAAAAGGTAAAGAGAAAAGATTACGATGTGTCATTAGCCCGTAGGAAGGCTGTTCAGCA
>Ga0302303_10001647_pt1 | contig 14284 bp, 13 predicted proteins | sample III_Palsa_E2_1_FD_194542 | JGI IMG/M metagenome (GOLD analysis project Ga0302303, IMG submission 194542) | Peat permafrost microbial communities from Stordalen Mire near Abisko, Sweden - III_Palsa_E2_1 | ecosystem: Environmental > Terrestrial > Soil > Palsa > Peat permafrost | place: Sweden... | reverse complement strand
AATACGGGGAAGATAAAGGTCGATCCGTATAAGGCAACCCCCAGCGCATAAGAGGTAAAGATGCCTATCGCAAAACTTCGATGTCGCAGGATCTTAAAATTAACGACGGGAAAATCGATACTGGTCTCGCGCCAGACAAAACAGATAGCGGAAATTATCGTCACAAAGATCAGCGCGGTGATCCACCATGTCGCCAACCAGTCCTTATCTTCTCCTTTTTCCAGCACGATCTGTAGTGCGCCGACGCCGAGGGCCAGAAACATTATTCCCCACCAGTCCACCCGTTTACCCTTCCCGTATTTAGGCGATTCCCGTACAAATGTCGACACACAAAAAGCTGCAATGGCGCCCACCGGAATATTGACATAGAATATCCACTGCCAGGAAAGATTGTCGGTGATCAAACCACCCAGGGTTGGGCCGACGGTCGGACCGACGACGGCGCCAAGGCCGAACAGTGCGGTAGCCATACCCACCTCGGAAGGAGGCCAGGTTTCCAGCAGAATAGCCTGCCCCGTGGAGATCAGGCCGCCCCCAGCCAGCCCCTGCAACAGCCGGAAGGCTATCAACGTATCCAGGCTGTTGGCATTACCGCAAAGGAAAGAGGCAATGGTGAAGATCAATATAGAGGCAAGGAAATAATTCTTTCTTCCAAAACGGTCGCCCAGCCATCCCGACATGGGCAGGATGATCACATTGGCCACCGCATATCCCGTCACGATCCAGTTGGCGTCTTCCAGGGTAGCCCCCAGGTTACCCATGATATTGGGCAACGCGACGTTGACGATCGTCGTATCGATCAACTCAAGCAGCGCGGCGAGGATAACCGTAATGGTAATGATCCATCTTCTAAAGCCATGTTCTGCCATAACAATCAAATTAAAAGTAAGCTATCCAAATTATCTATTTCGTATGAACGGTCACATCCACGCTCATGCCCGGACGCAGCCGCCGCAGAACCGAAGAATCCGCGTCGATCCGAATCCTGAGAGGTACACGCTGAACGACTTTTACGAAGTTGCCCGTGGCGTTGTCCGGGGGCAGCAAAGAGAACTTGGCTCCCGTCGCGCCGGAGAACGATTCGATCGTCCCGGGAACAACCTGTTTATCGAAGGCATCCACGCGGATATCGACCTTCTGGCCATCCTTGATGTCGCTGAGCTGCGTCTCCTTGAAGTTTGCGGTGATGTAGACGCTGTCGTGAACGACGGAAAACAGCGGCGATCCTGCCTGCACCAACTGGCCCAGCTGGATATTCCGTTTGGAAACGATGCCGCTGGCGGGCGCCGTAATGACGGTGTAGGTCACCTGTAATGCGGCGTATTCTACATCTGCCTTACGGGTGTCGATGATGGATGCCGTGGCAGCCGTCTGTTCTTTGCTGGTATTGATCCGCCTGTCGATCACCGGTACCTGGCTCTTGGCCGCGTCCAGGGCAGCCTGGGCGCTTTCCTTGTCAGCCGTTGCCTCATCTAACTGAGCCTTGGTGATGGCGTGGTCGTCGTACAGGTTCTTATATCTTTCATAGTCCTGGGTGGCTTTCCATAAATGTACCTGGGCCTGTTCGATATTGGCCTGCTGTACCGCTATGTTGGACCGGGCTTCCGAAATGGCGGCGCCATAGGCGGCTACATTTTTCGCCGCGGCGTTCTGAGCAGCCACTGCCTGGTCGAGCTTGATCTTATAGTCGCGGTCATCCAGTATGACCAGGGTGTCACCGGCATTGACATGCTGGTTGTCCACGAAGTTGATCTTCGTGACGTATCCCGATACACGGGCAATAACCGGGCTGATGTCCCCGTCCACCTGTGCGTCATCGGTCTGTTCGTGCGACTGAAGGAAAACATACTCCTTGACCGTGAAGACTACAGCACCCACCAGCACGAGGCCCAGGATGATCGGAAATACCAATTTGCGAGGTTTTTTCTGAGTGTTATTCTGTTCCATATTAAAATGCAGTTTGCAATTATTTGTTTTAATAATACCCCGTCCCGGGGCTTTTGAATCTAGGGATGAACGTTACCGGTTGATTTCAGGATATTGTAGTACGCGATGGTAGCGTCGGACTTCGCCAGTTCGAGGTTGACCCTCGATTCATACAACGACGTCTGCGCATCGATCCGGTCGGTGGTGTTCACCAGGTTGTTCTTATACTTCGATTCCGTGATCCGTTCGTTCTCCTGCGCCTGGGTGACAGCTACCTCCAGCACCTTGATCTTTTCCAGCGCTTGCTGGTAATTGATGAACTGGGTGTGTACATCCTGTTTGATATCGTCCATTGCCTGGTCCCTGGCGGTATTCAATTCCCCTCTCTGCAGAGTAGCCTCGTTTTCCTTATTCTTATTCTTATACAGGGTGCCGATATCCCAGCTGACGCCAATACCGAGGGTGATCGGCGCTATCAGGTTATTATGGGTCGGGATGACCTCACCCGTTGGGTTGATATAGTACATTCCACCCGAGGCGGCTACCGTCGGCAGGCGCTGGTCGTGGATCTGTTTAACATTGACATCGGCGATCTTCGACTGATAAGACAGGTCCTGCAGTTCGCGGCGGCTGGTGACTGCCTGTTGCAGCAGATCGGCAAAGACAGGGTTCTCATTCAGCTTGTAGTTCATCGGCGGCAGGATGATCTCCGTGGAATCCGGCAGGCCCAGCAACACATTCATGTCGTAATTGGCTATCTTCCGGTTGTTCTCCAATTCGACCTCCGTCAGCTGTATCTGCGATTTCTGCAGTTGAAACCGGAGTACGTCGTTTTGCGTGGCAAGCCCCTGGCTTTCATATTTGGTGATCTCCGTCAGTTTACTGTCCACATCCTGCATGTTCTGTGCAACGATAAGTTCGCTTTCGAGGATCTTTCCGAAGTTCAGGTACTCGTTGATCACGAGATACGTAATATCATCCTTGTCCTTATCGGCATCCAACCGCGTCATCTGTACCATCAGGTCCGCAGACTGGCGGGCATATTTGAACTTGTTACCGTTAAAGATCGGCTCGGTCACCGACAGGGTACCCAGGTAGGCCGGGAAGTCGAATGGCAGCTTCAACGGCGTCGTTGTCACACCGGGGATACTGATCACCCGGGACAGCATCAGGGCATGCAGGTATTGAAAGTTGACTTTCATGTCAGGCAGCGCGGCATCTTTGGCCTGTGCCAGCTGGGATAGCGCCTCGTTGATCTTGTATTGCTGCCTTTTCAATTGCTTGCTGTTCTGTAAGCCTAACTGCACTGCCTCATCCAGGCTAAGCGTCCTGGGCTGCGCACCGGCAACAAACACAGCAAAAAGTAAGAAGACTGAAACTCCTGCGAACTTTTTTTTCATGTTGTTCTTTATATTTATAAATTATTTTTTCGGCAGGCTATCGTTATGTATGTCGAGATGTGCCCTCAGCAATTGCTTAAGGTGGGCCTTGAGCCGGGGCGCAAGCCTCAGGCGATATTGTTCGTCATTGACGTCTTCACTAAGGGCCAGAATGGTACAGGAATAATATTTGGACTGGGTATAGTAGGAGATGGTCCCCATAATGGTGCCTACCGTCATGGCAATGTCCACCTGGCGGAATAATCCCTTCTGCTGCCCATCTGTAATGATCTTCGCTATCTGTTCAAGGTTGCGGATCTTGATTGCTTTTGTCCGGATCCGAATATCCTCCGAACGGGTGCTGCTCTCCTGGTACATGATATTGTGAAACCGGAGGTTGTTCAGGATCCTGTCGACATAGAAGTCGACCAGCCGGTCGATCTTATCCCAGGGATTGAGCGTCTCGTCCTTGTTAAGCTCTTCCAGGATGCCGTACACATAACCGGCGCGGAATTCAATCAGCGATTCCAGCAGCTTCTCCTTGGACCCGAAATAGTAAGAGATCATAGCCAGGTTGACGCCTGCCTGCTGCGCAATGTCGCGAACAGAAGTTCCGTCAAACCCTTTTTCCGCAAAAAGATCCTCCGCTGCCACCAATATATGCTCTCTCTTATCTGCCATGAATATCTTAATTGACATACAAAATTAAACAAACGTTTGAATTAAACAAACGTTTAATTGATTCTTTTTTGCAAAAAAATGGGGCCCCTCTCGTGAGAGGGCCCCTTTTTCGTTGATTATCAGGCCACTTTGAGCCTTTTGGCTGTGTAACCGAGTGAAGTGAAGTCCGGTGGTCCGCTATTGCATATCCCAGTAAGGCTTGTTTTGCAGGATGTCCTCTATCTCTTTCAGCACTCCCGGCGTCAGGGCAGGCAGCACGTCGAGCGCCTTGAAATTCTCCAGCAGCTGTTCCTTACGGGTAGCGCCGACAATAGCCGTCGTCACATAGGGGTTGCTGATACACCAGGCGATGGCCAGCGCGGCCAGGGAGGTCTCCATCCGGCCGGCCAGGGCAGTCAGCTGCCGGACTTTCTGTATCCGGTCTTCCTGCAGCCAGCGTTTTTTCAGCCAGTCAAAGCCTTCCAGGGAAAGACGGGAGCCTTCAGGGATGCCCTGCTGGTATTTTCCGGTGAGGAAACCCGCTGCCAGCGGGCTGAAGATCGTCGTGCCCATGCCGATGTTACGGAAGATAGGGGCATAATCCAGTTCGATTTTATACCGCTCGAACATGTTATACTGTGGCTGCTCCATCATGGGGCCGATCAGCCGGTATTGCTGCGCCACACTGTGCGCCTCCATAATTTCCGCTCCGCTCCACTGGCTGGTGCCCCAATATAAGATCTTACCCTGCTGCACCAGGTTGTGCATGGTCCAGACGATCTCGTCCATGGGAATATTGGGGTCGGGACGATGACAGAAATACAGATCAAGGTAATCCAGCTGCAGGCGTTGCAGCGCTTCGTGACAAGCCTCGACGAGGTGCTTCCGGCTGAGCCCGGTCTGGTTGGGCGCCGGATTCTGGCGGGACCCGAAGAAGGCTTTGGAGGACACGATATACGAAGTGCGGTCCCAATTCTTTTTTTTCAGCACGCGGCCCATCATCTTCTCGCTCTCCCCTCCGGCATAAGCCTCTGCATTATCGAAAAAGTTGATCCCCCGATCATAAGCGATGCCCATCAGTTCGTCGGCATGACTGTCCTCCATCTGGCCGTGGAAGGTCACCCAGCTGCCATAGGACAATACGCTCAACTGTAACCCCGATCTTCCTAAACGACGGTATTCCATAAAAATTTTTTGAAAGTTACCTACTGTGGCGATCCCCCGGTCATCCAGGATCCACTAACTATTTACTTAGGTATATTGTTGCCCGACGTCCAGACTTCACCCGTCATTTTGTGGATATTGTAATTGCGAAAATTCTGGTCGGCATCCATCCCGACCCCAAAAATAGTCTTGTCTTTAGTATAGATCCTGACCGGCTTGTCGGTCGAAAATCGCTCAGTGTTCTTGTCCCACCAAAGGTCCTGGCAATGAATGGTGTCCCCTTTCAGGATATTCCGCACGACGACAGAGTCCCGGAGATACACCTTATTCTGGACGGACAGGTATTTACCATAGAGGGCATCCAGCTTGCTTTCGATGATGGGCTTTTGATTCATGGTGACGGAATCCTGGTAGAAGTCCACATGCAGCGTCCGGGGGAATTCGGTATACGGTGAATCCGTGCGTTGGATACGCAGCATATACGGCGCCGTGAGCTTGCCTTTTACCCTCGACTCGAGGGCGCCTTTGTCCATACCCCCTTCACTGAGATAGCTGGTGACAGAGTCGGCCTCTTCGGGAGGAATGGGATGTTGTTTGTAAACGACAGCCTTCTTCTCCTTTTCCTGACAGGCGGCAAAGCCAACAACCACTGTCAGCCCTAAAAGGAAAAATTTATTGATTGAACTCGCTGATGGCATATAAACCCTTGTAAATTAAATAGGGGTCTGCAAATATCTTCTTTTTTCGGAGATGGGTAAAATACTACTTTTGATTCTATTACCTAATCAAATAACTTTAGCTATGAAACGTAATCTCAGCCTCCTGCTGGCATTATCCGCGCTAATCATGACCGCGGGATGTAAAAAAACGCTTAAATCTTCCGTTGACCTCAGCACTAACGCAAAAGCGGCCGTCGCCGACCTGATAGATCCCAGTATGTACGGCAGGGTTATCCGCTTTGACCTCGATGACGGCCACGGGTCGAGCTGCCTCTTGTATTATGACATCCAGCAGGACGTGGTCACGCTGACCCAGTTTATCGGCGCCAGTTATCATGAATTATGGGCAACCGAAGGGTTTCAGCTGGATAATGGTCAATCTGTCAATATCAGTCCCTATTACTACGAGGCCAACCCATTTGCCCAGAGCGGCGGATATCAGGTTATCTCCTTCGATGCAAACGGATCAGGACATGAGGATCATTTGCTGGTATATGTTCCGGGATATGGCACCGTTTACCTTTTGAAATACCTCGGCGCCGGGGTTTGGCATTTGGATTGGCCATCTTCGTTAACCTACACAGGGGGAATCGGAAGCTATAACCTGACGGATGAGTCTGACCAGATTATCGCCTATGATTATGGCAGTGGCGTCAAGAATGCCCTGCTCGCTTACCGGCCGGGCGAAGGAGATGTTCAGGTGATCACCAATACAGGCACCGGGGATGCGCCCAATTGGACCACAGTAGTAAAAGGTTCCGGCGGCCTCGGGGGATTCGACCTGGACGGGACTATGGACCAGGTAGTCGCCATTGATGACCAGCCCGGGGCCATGGACCTGGCATGCAATCGACCCTCGTATGGCTATCTTTGGTACCTGACCCACGGTATAAAAAGCTCGAATTTTGTAGATGTCTATAATTCCCGGACCGGCTTTTATAATTTTAACTTCGAGGATCTCCAGGATCATATGATTGCAGTCAATGTAACCGGCAGCACATCCTCCATCGCCGATAATAGCGCGCTCTGCTACCGTCCTGGCCTCGGGATGGGCAGCGTCGTAGTAGATAAAGTGACCGGCGGAAAGGTAAGCGGCGGGGCGCTGGCTCCCGGCATAAATTATCCCATGGCCGCGAATCCATATCCCCCTAACGGCGACGCCACATGGATCGGTGACCATGTTCTTAACTTTGCCGGCAACGGCTATGGAAACAGCAGCCTGGTCTTTTGGGTCAACGGAAGCTATTTAAATGAAGGCACATACTCCGAATCACAAGTATACGAATACAATCCCGGCACCAATTCATATACACGGGTTTTTTAAGCAAACGATGAATGGTGAAGCTACCCCTCCCCTTCTTCCTCCTTCCGCTGATCTTTTTGGCAGCCTGCAAAAAGGATATTTCCAATCCTGCAGGCGATCAGGTCCCCTCGACTTTCAGCCAGGCCTTCGATGAATTCTGGAACCAGCTGAACGTGAACTATGTCTATTGGGATATCGATACGACCAACTGGGATGCGGTATACCAACGGTACAAACCGGTATTTGATGGCCTGCAAATCAACGACAGCGCAGATCTCCATAGCTCGATCGGGTATTTCCGGCAGATGACAGACGGACTGATCGATCATCATTTCTCCATCGCCTTCACCAACGGAGTGCTGAAAGATTCCACCATTATCCCGGCCTACGATCAATGGGAGAAGGATCCGGCTTTCCGCCTCCCTTTCTCCTATATAGGATCAGACTTCAACTATCTGGATTCGGGCTACCTCTCCGGCTTTGACAACACGACGAACCCTGGTAATACTTTGACGGCGGTTTCAGGGACGATCCATGGCAATATCCTGTTCTTTACCTGTAACCAGTTCACGCTATCCGCATCCTTTCAGTCAACGGTCGACAATCGCGTAAAGCCTGTGCTCAATTATTTCTTCCAACAGCTGCACAATCCGTCCGGGTTGAAAGCTATCCTGCTGGATTTTCGCGACAACCCCGGCGGCGACGTCAGTGACCTGAATTTCCTGGCTGGGCAGTTTGTCAGCCAGCCCTTGCATTTTGGCTATACGAGGAACAAGAGCGGCAACGGCCGCCTGGACTATACCCCCTGGATCGACGCGAATATATCACCCCAGCCGGGCGCCCAGTCAATCACGCTGCCGGTCATCATCCTGGCCGACAAATATTCCCAATCGATGGCCGAGATCATGACCATGGCCCTGCGAACCCTGCCCCAATGCCGTGTAGTAGGCGAAACGACCTTTGGCGCAACGGGGCCGTTCGCCGAAAATGCCCTTTATGATGACGGACCGTTCATTGTACCCGGCTTTCTCGCCGTTACTTCTTCGTCGGTCGAATTCAGATACATCGATGGAAAGATCTATGAAGGAATAGGCTTCCCACCGGATTATCCTGTAGCCTACAGTCAGCAGGCGATCTTGTACGGGATCGATCTCCAGCTTGAGAAAGCGCTGTCATTGATTGAGTAGCAGGTAAGTGCGGCGCCAGTAAAAAACAGCTTATTGATTGAACTCGCTGATGGCATATAAACCCTTGTAAATTAAATAGGGGTCTGCAAATATCTTACTTTTAAGGTGCCGGCTGAAATATGCTGAGTCACCCCCGCTCATCAGCACGTTAAAATTGTCATATTTCTCCTGGTAGGCCTCTATGATCCCGTCTATTTCCTTGGCCATGCCCAGGATCACCCCACTGAGGATATTCGTCCGGGTATCGTAACCGGCCAGCGGGAAATTCCAGTCGGCTTTCACCAGCGGCAGCCTGGCGGTGTATTCATGCAAAGACTTAAAGCGCATTTCCATCCCTGGTGAGATACCCCCGCCGATGAACTCCTTGTCCTTATTGATGTAATTATACGTAATCGCAGAGCCCAGCCCGATGACGAGGTTGTTCTTCCCCGGAAACAGCGTTACGGCGGCTACCACTAATGCCAGACGGTCTGCGCCGATCGTCTCGGGCTTGCCGACGGGAGTGGTCACGGGGACTTTCGAGTGATGGTCGAGCAGCTGAAAATGGGTCGTGGCGCGCAGCAATTCCTCCATCCGCGGGTTGTGATGGATAACGGAGGATAAAATGGTCCTGGTTGGCTGAAACCGGTCCAGCAGCGCCCTGATCGTATCTTCATGGTCATTCTCTAAAATCTGCTCTTCCTGGAATTCACCGTCCACAAAAACGCCACATTTCATCCGGGTATTGCCAAAATCAAGGCAGAGGGTTGTGGGCATGGCTAGTCTTCAAATTTGAACGAAGATAGGTTTTTGAAATGTCCGTTCAATTTAACCTTGTCTTTTAAGGTTTCCATTTCGGCAATGACAGGCAGCACCTTTCCGAGGTGCCGCTTGAGGTATTCCTGCCGTTGTTCTTCCCGCAGCAGGCCGAGCAATTCATATTCCTGCTCGATGGAAAGACCTGCATGGTGGGCAATGTCGTAACTGGCCAGCTCTTCATCGGGTTTGTGAAAGTCCTTGGTGATATTCAGCAGGCGATGAAGCTCGCGGATGGCATTGATCACCTTCAGCATCAGCTGGCGTTTGCCGGTGCTCTCGATATTGTCGGGATAATTGACGATCGCGCCGCTGAACAATTTATCCGGTACGGACTTGATCATCTCCAGCACCCGGAAGACGCGGAGGCCCTGGGTCCGGATGTCCATTTCACCGCTGTCGTACACTTTCACCAGCTCGGTTATCTTTACCAGCGTACCCATTTCATTCAGCTTGTTATCGATCACCGTCGGAATACCGAATGGCTTTCCCTCCGTATGACACTCATTGACAAGCTGTTTATAGCGGGGCTCAAAAATATGCAGGTTGACTATTTCTCCGGGATAGACGACGATGCCCAGGGGAAATATGGGAATGAAATTGGTCATAGCTGCAAAAATAATAATAATATATAGCAAATGCGCTGTACCGGGCGCGGCAAATGGTGGATAAAAAAATTCCAGGCAAAAAAATTTTTGGCTTGAAAATACCCCTACTTTTAATCGTTGAAATCGTCCTTCGAATTTTTAAGACTTTAAACTTTATACCTTGAAATACCTGTCAACCAAAACAGCAACCCCTCCCCGGGGCGTCGACAACCCCAGCTTTTTTCTTCCCTTTAACAAAGTCAATTTTTCCATTCGTCTCCGCTTTACGACCTAACGATCGAGTCGTTCCTATTAAACCAATATTTACCAATTAAATCAATTACTATGACACGCAATTTCGGCTGCTTGCTGGCCTTGTCTGCGCTTATCCTAACAGGAGGCTGTAAAAAGTCTTTTAATTCAACTGTCGATCTTTCACAAACAGCCAAAGGCGGTTTCGCGCCCGATCCGCTGTGGCAGACTCCCGCCTCCAGTACAAGACTCATCCGCTTTGACGTTGGAGACGGATATGGGTCTGATTGTATATTTGCCTATGACGTGGCCACTGGTAAGGTTTCGCTGAACGAGTTTAACGGAACCAATTCCACACAGCTCTATGCCAACACCGGCATTCCTACTACAAATGTCGGCTATATCAGTGTAACAACGGGTAACAATCAGATTTCCGATAATTTCAATGAGGTCGGCGGTGTACATATTATTTCTCTTGACTATTCAGGTACAGGCCACGAGAACTATCTCTTTGTTTATATTCCCGGAAATGGCACCTGGTACTTGCTCTCCTATGCGGGCAGTGGTAAGTGGACGCAACAATCCACTGGTACAGGGGGCATTGCCGGCTATGATCTCGCTGCCACGTACGATAAGATCATTGCCTATGATTTTAACAACACCGGCCACAAAAAGGATCTCGTCTGCTACAGACCTAGTGGGGGAAATTTTTGGGTGCTTGAAAATACAGGAAACGCCGCAAACCCCTTTACTGCTGTCGTGAAAAGCTCCGGCGGTGTCGGCGGATATGACCTGAAAGGGTACACAGACCAGCTGATCGCTGAAGAGGGGACATCTGACGGTTCATGTGACATTATTGCTTATCGTCCAGGATACCGATATGTATTTTGGTTGGTTCATGCCAGCGCCGGTAACAGTAATTGGTCGGCTGCATATATAAGCAGAAGCGGGTGGCAGAACTTCCCCCTTAGTAATCCCCAGGACCGGGGCATCGCTTTTCAAGAGGAGTATGCCTATTATGGCGGCGCTTACAATATGGATGGTGAAGGTCTCTGGTATAGCCCGGGCAACGGCATTTACAGCAGCGACTGGGATTATTTTTATCAAACAGATGGAGGTTTTGTGGTCGGCAACTTTCAAGTAGAACTACTAAACTGGCCCTTTAGTCATAACCCTTATTCCTCTGGCAATACCGCGAATGTCGGCGATCATGTATTGCGTTTCAGTGCAGGTTATCAAACCAGCAATACTACCATCCCCAACGCTATGTTGACGTATACCAACGGAGCGGTTCAGTCACAGCTATACGAAGGCATAGGCGGCGAAGCATCTTACCCAGAGGTATATTAATCACTATCATGACAGGCAAAACAGCCTTTCTGGCTCTTATTATTCTATCACTCAAGACCTCCCTCTTCGCCCAGTCTTTTCTTGGTGCGGAGGGAGGCCTTACCTATAACAGCTATCACACCAATATCTCCAACCGGACTGCAACCGAACTCTCCGGTCATGCCGGATTCAACTTCTCCCTGTCACTACGGTATAAAATCCTTCCCTGGCTCTATGTCATCGCAGCCCCGGGCCTCGTACAGAAAGGCTACTCCATGAACCGGACAGATTCCCTCTCCGGAGAATACGATCAGCATATCAACACCTACGTGCAGCTACCCGTCGGCGTTGGCGCCGTATATGAAAGACAACGCTGGCGCTTCGGACTGGACCTCGGTCTCTACACCGGCTACTGGCTCTATGGACACATCAAAGGCCAAACAGCCGATATATTCGGAACCACCGACGTCGCAGGAGAGCAATACACCCTCGTGGCGTACAACCAGGCCTACTCTTTTAACCAACAACGTGACAACCGTTGGGAGGAAGGCTGGTGGATGGGACCGGCAGTGCAATACCGCCTTACCCCATCCTGGTGGCTCACCGCCGGAACAAAATATTGCCAGTCCCTCACCCGCCAGGAAAAGGCCTCCGTCAGCCCCATTCCTGCGTACAACCGCACCTGGCTATTCTCCCTCGGCGGCGCATGGTCGCTGCCCAAATCAAAAGCCCACCCATGAAGCCCATCCTGTTCATCCTGTTAGTCTCACTCCTGCTGACAGCCTGCAAAAAAAATATTTCCAATCCTATCAGCAGCGATGCTCCATCCTCCTTCAGCCAGGTATTCGACCAGTTCTGGAACGATATGAATACGAATTATGTCTACTGGGACATCGATACTACCCACTGGGACGCAGTATACACCCGGTATGCACCGCTATTCAGCAGCCTGCAGCCCGCCGATACAGCAGACCTTATCCGGTCGGTAGGCTATTTCCGGACAATGACCGCAGGATTGATCGATCACCATTACTCGGTTTCCTTCACCAACCCGGTCATCAAGGATTCCACTCTCAACCCCGGCAGCGATCAATGGAAAAACGATCCGGATTTCCATTTTTCCTACTCCTACCTAGGTTCGGACCAGCACTATCTCGATTCCGGCTATCAGTATGGCAGCGATTATACCACTAATACTTCCACCACACTGATCGCCGAATCCGGGACGATCCATAGCGACATTCTGCTATTTACCTGCAATCAGTTCATGCTGTCCGCCTCCTGGCAGTCATCGATCAGCAATGGCGTACAACCCGTCCTCCATTATTTTTTCCAACGCCTGGCCAACCCATCCGGTCTTAAAGCCATCCTGCTGGATTTCCGTGACAACCCCGGAGGGGATGTCAACGATCTGAATTTCCTGGTAGGACATTTTATCAATCAACCCCTGCCCATCGGTTATACAAGAAACAAAAACGGTAACGGTCGCCTCGACTATACGCCCTGGGTCGGCATAAGGGTATCGCCTCAGTCCGGCGTCAACGCCGTCACCCTCCCGATATATGTCCTGGCAGACAGATACTCTCAGTCCATGGCCGAGATCACGACCATGGCCTTGCGGGCTCTCCCCCAGTGCAGGGTAGTAGGTGAAACAACCTACGGAGCAACTGGCCCTTTTACAGAAAACGCATTGTACGACGACGGTCCGTTCGATGTAGCGGGTTTTCTATCCGTCACCACTTCCTCCGTCGAGTTCAAATACATCGACGGAAAAAGCTACGAAGGAAAAGGCTTTCCCCCGGATTATCCTGTAGCCTACGATATCCAGGCACTTGGCTCCGGCGATGATCCGCAAATGGATAAAGTGTTATCGCTTATTCCCTGACAGGCGTTCGAGATAGTCGCTCAGCTCACGGGCAGCGATTGCAGGTACTCACTCAATACCTGCGGCCGGATCGCACGCATACAGGCACAGTCGCCTGTCTTGCGGCAGGCATCGCAGTCTTTCTTTTCGACGAAGACGGCAGCCTTCCTGCCCACCGGCGCCCAACGGCCCGGATGCATGGGCCGGATAGGCGGGTAGATGCCCAGGGCATTGATCCCCAGGGCTGCTGCCAGGTGGAGCGGACCGGTACTGGCCGCCACTAACCCATCTGCCCGCGCGATAAAGCTCATCAGTTCGCCGAGGGAAAGCCGTCCCGTGAGATCGGTCAGAAAAGGAAACTCCTGCCTAAGGGGCTCCAGCAATTTTCCTTCCGCCGCGGTCCCGGTGAGAAAAATATTAAATCGCTCCCGGGGCAGCAGCGCAATCAGCTGTCTGAAATTATCGAGCCCCCATTCCCTGGCGCTGCCCCGCGACTTGGGATGCAGGATCAGGTTGAACCGGTCCGGCGACAACAATGCAGCAACCGCCGGGGGCAGGGCCACCAGGCGGGTCAGTCCATAAAAGCCGCTGATCTCTTCCAGTGTATAGTTTTCCCGGGCGCCGAGGGGCGCCAATAGCCGAAGGTTCAGCTGAGCTTCATGTAAGGGGGAGTTCTTCCGCGACAAGGGTACGCGGATATTGCAATACAGCCAGTGATAAAGGCGGTTGGTCGTTCCGATCCGTTGGGATATCCGGGCCTGCCAGGCTGCCCGGGCAATCGATTTGTCGGGGAAAATATGAATGATCGTATCCGCACCTGTCGCCGCCAGCTGCCGGGCCGGAGAGGCTTCCTTCAGCTGGTCCCAGTCGAGAAATCCGTCGATGTGCGTGCAGGCCCCGATGATATCCCGGGTATAGGCGCGACCCAGGAAAAGGATGCGCGCGGAAGGATATAGTGACCGCAAGACCCCGGCGACCGGCAGGGTCAGCACTACATCTCCGATGGCATCGGTGCGGCTGATGATAAAGGTGTGGCCAGTTGCCGGTCTCATGACAGTAAATATATCTTATTTGATCTTCACGAACATTTTGAGGCAGAAAAGATATTTCCTGAACGTT
>Ga0302303_10001642_pt1 | contig 14302 bp, 11 predicted proteins | sample III_Palsa_E2_1_FD_194542 | JGI IMG/M metagenome (GOLD analysis project Ga0302303, IMG submission 194542) | Peat permafrost microbial communities from Stordalen Mire near Abisko, Sweden - III_Palsa_E2_1 | ecosystem: Environmental > Terrestrial > Soil > Palsa > Peat permafrost | place: Sweden... | reverse complement strand
ACCTCGCCATTGGCAATCAGTTCCTCTTTACGGGTTGATATGCTGATTTTTGCCGTGGTTTTCTCAAAAGCGGCTTCACTCATTTGCGAGGCAATGGCGCGTTTCCAAATCAATTCGTACAAACGCTTTTCGGTGCCATCGGTGCCGATGGTATGCTGATTGAAATACGTAGGGCGTATGGCCTCATGCGCTTCCTGCGCACCAGCGCTTTTAGTTTTATACTTGCGTTGCTGATGATATTTATCCCCAAAGGCCGATACAATTTCCTCTGCCGCTGCATTTAAAGCGGTATCAGATAAATTAACACTATCGGTACGCATATAAGTGATATGCCCCGCTTCGTACAGCTTTTGCGCCACCTGCATGGTACGTGCCACCGAGTAACCCAACTTACGACTGGCTTCCTGCTGTAAGGTTGATGTGGTAAATGGTGCTGCCGGACTGCGCTTGGTAGGGCGGGTATCCAGCGATTTTATATCGAAATCAGCCGCTATGCAATCCTGCAGAAACTTTTCGGCATCATCCTGTTGTGCAAAGCGTTCGGATAATTCGGCTTTAAAAGCTTCTTTCCCTTTGCCGAATATGGCCACTATTTTAAAGGCGGCTTCTGATGTAAACTTATTAACCTCACGTTCCCTGTCAACTATCAGCCTTACCGCTACGGATTGTACGCGACCAGCCGAAAGCGATGGCTTTACCTTTTTCCACAAAACAGGGGAGAGCTCAAAACCCACCAGCCTGTCTAATACACGGCGTGCCTGTTGTGCGTAAACCAGGTTATAATCTATTTTACGCGGGTTTTCAATAGCGCGCATAATAGCGGGCTTGGTTATTTCATGGAAAACTATGCGTTTGGTGTTGGCTTCTTTTAAGCCTAAAGTTTCAAACAAATGCCATGATATGGCTTCACCCTCGCGGTCCTCGTCCGATGCCAGCCAAACCATATCGGCTTCTTTAGCTAATTTCTTCAGGTCGCTCACTACCTGCTTTTTATCGGCAGGTACCTCATATTTTTGTTCGAAATTATGGGCTATATCAATGGCATCTTCCGATTTAATTAAATCACGTATATGGCCATAACTCGATTTTACCGTAAAGTCTTTACCCAGGTATCCTTCTATGGTTTTGGCTTTCGCCGGTGATTCAACAATTAATAGGTTTTTTGCCATTTAAGCGATTATTTTTTGCAAATAAAGGATAAAAATGTGGAAATGAATAAAGTTGATTGGTTTATTAAGTTGATTGGGTTAGATTGAGTTGGATTTAGTTGATTGAGTTTATTGGGTTGGATTTAGTTAATTGGGTTGAGAAAAAGCGCCTTATCAGTTAATTTTCAATGAGTTAAAATCAAGCAATCGCTTTAATTAACTTAATCAACTAAATCCAACTCAATCTAACCTAATCAACTCAACCCCCAAAATTATATCAAAAATCCACCGCCCAGCAGGTCGTTCCCTTCGTAAAACACAGCCGATTGCCCAGGCGCTATGCCCGAAACATTATGAAGGAAATCAACTTTCATGTGTTCGCCCATTTGTACTATGCTGCTTTGCATACCTGCATCCTTATACCGTATTTTGGTGATGGCCTCCATAGGCTCGGTAATAGTTTCGTACTTAATCAGGTTAAGGTTTTTAACCCAGGCTTCTTTGCGTTCCAGTTCGTTTTCGGTGCCTAACACAACGGTATTGGTTGCAGGGTCGATATAGGTTACAAACATCGGGTGACCCAAGGCAATGCCCAAGCCACGGCGCTGGCCAATGGTATAAAAAGGATAACCATTATGCTTGCCAACCACGGTGCCATCGGTTAAAACAAAATTACCGCCGGCAACACGTTCGTCCAGGTCTTCCACCTTATTGCGTAAAAAGGCGCGGTAATCGTTATCGGGCACAAAGCATATTTCGTAGCTTTCGCTTTTGCCGGCAAGTTCAACCTGGCCCATATCTATAGCCATTTGCCTTATTTCGGGTTTGGAGAAACTGCCTAAAGGGAATTTTGTACGCGCCAGGTTTTTTTGTGATACACCCCAAAGCACATACGACTGATCTTTATTCTCATCCTTGCCTTTTGATATCACATACCTGCCGTTATCCTGCTGGCGGATATTGGCGTAGTGCCCTGTGGCAATAAATTCACAATCAAGTTTATCGGCGCGTTTAAGCAAAGCTTCCCATTTAATGTGGGTATTACACAAAACGCATGGGTTAGGAGTGCGGCCTGCAAGGTATTCATCAACAAAATTATCAATCACAAAATCGCCAAACTCGCTGCGGATATCCAATATATAATGCGGGAAGCCATAGCCAACAGCCAAAGCGCGGGCATCGTTAATGCTATCCAGACTGCAGCAGCCGGTTTCTTTGGAGTTAGTGCCCGATGAGGCATAGTCCCAGGTTTTCATGGTAAGGCCAATAACCTCGTAGCCCTGCTCATGCAGCATTACTGCCGCCACCGAACTATCAACGCCACCGCTCATTGCCACTAATATCCTGCCGTGCTTACTCATATTGGCTGCAAAGATACATTATTGTGCTTTAGGTTGATAACGGCTTGGGTCAGGGGAGGGTAAGAATTTAATTTGAAGATGTGGTAATTTGAAGATGTGTTAATTTGAAGATTTGAAAATGGGTTTATTGGGATGGTTTATCTATTTTTTGCGTTATAAATTTAATAATGCTTTAAAAAACAGCATTAACTTTTAGTTAATAGATATTTATAATCAGTGCTATGTAACCGCTAACTAAATAAGTGCTTTAATTGTTAAAGTCTTTCTAATATTTATTAAAAATAATGTCATTTCGAACCTGCAAGAGTTGGGAAAGAGCGCAGAGCAGGTGAGAAAACTTTTCAAACATGCAATGCGGGGATGCGCGGCAGTGATGCATTCGAAAAGTTTTCTCCTCGCGCCCTGCACTATTCCTGCGCCTGCTCGTCGAAATGACAGGACTTTTTATTTTGATTATTAAGTTTGCGGCCTATCCGGCTTTAGCCAAAATAGCCCGCAGAAGGTCAAATATATAAAAGACCGGTTTAAACAGTTTAAAGCTGGTTTTTAGATTTTGGCAATGGGTGATGTTTGCCTTTTATTGCAATTATCACATCAAAACAAATCAATTGTTAATTATATGAATAACAGATTATTAGTTCGTTAAAAATTTGATAAAAACGTGGGTATGAGGTGCAATATACCCATTCACCTATATATTTGATGCCACCAAACTAACCAAATGAAATCTATTAGTGAGATGCCAATTGAGCAAAAGCTACAGCGCGCAATTATCATTGCCCTGGGTTTAATCGCTGTGTTGGATTACCTGGTGTAATACCAATCACAAACTAATGAAATAAGGCGCATTAACCAATGGCGCCTTTTTTTTGCCTTAAAATTTACGGATTGCGGGTTTGGCCTTCGCCTTTAACTATCCATTTATAGCTGGTTAGCTCATTTAAGCCCATTGGGCCACGGGCGTGAAGCTTTTGGGTGCTGATGCCTATTTCGGCGCCTAAACCAAATTGCGCGCCGTCTGTAAACGCTGTAGAGGCATTGGCGTAAACTGCAGCTGCATCAACACGATTTAAGAATTCGGCAATGTGTTGTTCGTTCTCGGATATAATGGCCTCGCTGTGTTTTGAGCTATATTGGGCAATGTGATCTAAGGCTTCATCCAAACTATCTACCGTTTTTATGGCCATTTTTAAGGATAAAAATTCGGTGCCAAAGTGCTCAGGCTCGGCATGTTTTAAAAGTGCTGCGGGATAATGGCCTTTTAATGCAGTATACGATTGCTCATCGGCAAATAACTCAACTTCTTTTTCGGCAAGTTTGGCAGCAATTGTATTCAAATCCTTTAAACGACTGCTGTGGATAATTAAACAATCCAGTGCATTGCATACGCTGACGCGGCGGGTTTTGGCGTTGAAGATAATTTCGGCGCCTTTTTGCAGATCGGCGGTTTCATCAAAATAGGTGTGTACAATGCCGGCGCCGGTTTCAATTACCGGTACTTTGCTGTTGTTACGCACGTAGTTTATTAACGATTGGCTGCCGCGCGGTATTAGTACATCCACATAATCCCGGGCGTTTAATAAAGCCTCGGTGGCTTCACGCTCAACAGGCAATAGGATGACGGTGTTTATATCGATATTATGCTTTTTAAGCACACTATGAATCACATTAATAATAGCCCTGTTGCTAAAATCAGCATCACTGCCGCCTTTTAATACGCATATATTGCCTGTTTTAAAGCAAAGCGCAAATACATCGAAGGTAACGTTTGGCCGTGCCTCGTAAATAACCCCAACCACGCCCAGCGGTACGCGGATTTTTGAGATGCGCAAACCATTTGGACGCTCAGTTTCCGAAAGTACTTCACCCAGCGGGTTATCCAGTTTTGCTACGTTAAGGATATCGTTGGCAATATCCTGTATGCGCGCCGCAGTTAGTTTTAGGCGGTCGTATTTTGGGTCGGATGTATCCATCCGGTCAAGGTCTTTTTGATTTTCCTGTAATAGGGTATTGGTTTGGGCAACAGTTTCCGAAGCCAGGTCTTCCAGCACCCGGTTTATTTGGGCAGGGGCAAGGTTTAACTTGCGACCGGCCAGTAGCGCGTTTTTAAAATAAACGGTGTAATCTGTTGTCGCTGTTATCATTGTAAATAAAGATAATCATAATGTACCAGTGGTTTCTGGTTTTTTTGGCCGATTTTTTCTTTAGCCTTATCAGCGCTGTATTCGGCAATGCCCAGGCCGACTAATTTATCGCCTTCATCAACCAGTTTAATGATATCGCCTTTTTTAAACTCAGATAAAATATCAACCAAACCCACGGGCAGCAAGCTCACGGCTTTGTGCGAGGTAAGCGCCGTTTTGGCGCCATCGTTAATTTGTACTACGCCTGTGGCATAATTTTCGGCATGTGCCAGCCACTTCTTTTTGCCTGATGCGGTTTTGTTGGGAATAAAGCGGGTATGTTCTACCTTATTTTCCAACACATCGTTTAAAATATTATCCTTAGTGCCATTAGCTATATGCACTGCTATGCCCAGCGCGGCTATTTTTTGCGCCATGTTAGATTTGGTAATCATGCCGCCGCGGCCAAACTGCGATTTTCCTGAACTGATAAAGGACGAAAAATCAATGGTTTCGCCATTAATCTCTTTGATTACGGTGGTGGTATCCAATAGGGGGTTACCGTTATAAATGCCATTCACATTGGTAAGGATAATTAGCGCCTGCGCGTTCATCATGGAGGCGATGAGGCCGGCCAGTTCATCGTTATCGGTAAACATCAGTTCGGTAACCGATACCACATCATTTTCGTTTACTACGGGTATAACATCATGCTGTAACAATAGGCCGAGGCAGTTTTTCATGTTGAGGTAATGCATCCTGTCCCTGAAATCTTCCTTGGTAACCAATACCTGCGAGCACAGTATTTTGTATTGTTCGAAAAGTTGTGCGTAAGTATTAATGAGTTTAACCTGGCCGATAGAAGCTAACAATTGCCGGGTTGCAACAGCATCATATTTCTCGGAAATAGTTATTAAACTCCGGCCCGATGCAACTGCGCCTGATGAAACCAGTATCACTTCTTTACCCTGTTTTTTTATCGCCGCAATTTGTTCAACCAGGTGGCCAATACGTTTTACATCGGGCAGGCCATCGCTTTGGGTTAAAACGTTGGAGCCAATTTTTATAACTATCCTGTTGTAATTAAAGGGCATTTTGTAGTATATATTACATTAAAATCATGTAAAAATATACATATTAAAGCAAAAAAGCGTCATTTTAATTAAAAATGACGCTTTTGTAGTTTATAATTGGTTGGTTATTATCAAAAGTAATAATAATTGATTAATAATTAACAAAAAATAGAAATAAATTATATTTTAATGTCTTTTTACTTAAAAAATATATCTTTTATACTATATATCCCTTAACATATTCCTGGGTTAATTTCTCCTTTGGGTTGTGTAAAAGCTCCTTTGTTGGCCCGTACTCAATAATCTCACCCATATAAACAAATATGATATAATCGGATACACGGGCGGCCTGGCGCAGTATGTGGGTAACCAAAACTATCGAATATTTTTCCTTTAACTCTATAAACAGGTTTTCGATAATATTGGTCGATACCGGGTCGAGCGCTGAGGTTGATTCATCGCCCAAAATAATCTCGGGGTTAACGGCAAGTCCGCGCGCGAGGCATAAACGTTGCTGCTGACCGATTGATAACCGGGTTGCCGATGCGTTTAAACGGTCTTTAACTTCTCCCCACAAACCGGTAGCCCTTAGTTGCTGCTCAACCAAAATATCAAGGTCTTTCTTTTTAGGGTTGCCATGGATACGCGGCCCGTAAGCCACATTATCATAAATAGACATAGGCAGCGGGTAAGGGCGTTGCGATAATAAACCCATTTTTTTGCGGATATGGGTTATTTCGGCATTGGGATCGTAAATATCTTCGCCATCAACCAATACCTTGCCTGTTATTTTTACATCGGCGGTGTTATCCAGCAAGCGGTTAAAGCTTTTTAATAGCGTGGTTTTACCGCAGCCGGATGGGCCTATGATAGAGGTTACCTTTTTATTGGGTATATCAATAGAAATGTTTTTTAAAATGTGCTGGTTGCCGATATGCACATTTAAATCCTGTACACTTATATGCGGGGTGGTATTTGTCATCCTATTTTATGCTTTGAAAATTTCTTTATCAGCAATTCTGATAAAAGCGTAATTATTAAAACTACTATGGTAAGTATTAACGCCGATGCATAGGCACGGCCCTGCACTTCGGCAATGGGGCTGCCTAACTGGAAAAATATAGCCAGCGGCAAGGTAGCTGCGGGTTCATGCAGTGATGTGGGTATATTATCGCTAAACCCGGCAGTAAATAATACCGAAGCAACATCGCCAATGCCACGGCCAAATGCCAGTAGTATGGCGGTGTATATACCCGGCCTTATTTGCCGTAAAACTACTTTGGCGGCTTCCCAGCGGGTTGCACCTAATGATAGCGCGGCATCACGCAGCTCGCCGGGTACGGTTCGTATTACTTCATCAAGGGTACGCACCAGCACGGGTATTATTAATAAAGTTACGGCAATGGTACCACCAAGGAGCGAAGCCCTCAGCCCAAAATAAACCATTATTAAAAAGCCGAACGCGCCGTAAACGATAGAGGGTATGCCAAACAATACATCAAAAACCGTACGCAGCAGGTTTGATATAAAGTTTTTATTGTTGAGGTACATGTTGATGTATATGGCAACAGGTATGCTGATAATTAAACCCAATACCGTTGCGCCGCCTGCTATATACAATGAACCTATGATGGCGTTAAGCACACCGCCTTCTTTGCCTATATAAAAGCCGCCGCCGGGTACTTTGGTAACCATATCAAGCGTCATATAAGGCAGGCCTTTGCTGAATATGGTGCCCACTATCAGGAAGAAACTACCTACCACGATAATGGTAGCCAATATCATAAGTGTTTTAAAGAAGTATTCTTCAATTTTTCGCTTTATCATCCAACAAGGTTCCTTTCTAAACGGGCCAGTATCAGCCGTGATATAATATTAAACAGTAGTATAATGATGAACAGCAGCAGCGCCGCGAACATTAGTGCCGAATCATACAGGGGTATCGACATCATATCGCCATAATTATTGGCAATAAGCGCGGGCAGGGGATAGCCGGTATCAAATACCGAGTGCGGCACTACCGCGTTATTACCGCAGACCATGAGTACAGCAATGGTTTCGCCAAAGGCGCGTGATATAGCCAGTACCGTAGCAGCAATTATACCCGGTAAAGCTTTGCGAAAAGTTACCTTTTTAATAGTTTCCCAGCGGGTTGCGCCAAGGGCGAGTGAGGCGTCTTTTAACTCCTGCGGGATGGTGCGCAATACCTCGCTTACAATGCTCACTATCAGCGGGAATATCATTATCGCCAATACAATGCCACCGGCCAAAACGCTGTAACCGGTAGAAAAATCGACAAAGTGCGGAGCGATATGGTCCTGGATAAGCGGAATGATGAACAATACCCCCCATACACCAAATATTACCGGCGGTATGCCTGATAACAAGTTGACAAAGGGTATTAATATCTTTTTTATCCGCGTATGCGCATATTCTGATAGATAAAAGGCGGTGAGCAGGCACAAAGGCAGGGCTATAATAATGGCTATGCCGGTAACCCATAAAGTGCCCATGATGAATGGATAAAAACCAAACAAGCCCTTCATGGGCTTCCAGACTGATGAGGACAGTAATTGCCACCAGGACGCGTGGTCTAAAACTCCCCGGGAGCGGTAATATAAACCCACTCCGATAATGATAACAATAGAAACTGATGCTATTGTAAAAAACAGCATCAGTTTAGATAGTATTTTATCTGTTAGTAAACGTATTTTTTGCATTTGTGTTATAGTTGATTAGGTTGATTGAGTTTATTAAGTTGATTGAGTTAGTAATGCGAATCAAGAGTTAAAAAAAACGTGTCATTTCGACGAGCCAGCCGGGGCTCGTGTAAGTGGGGTGAGGAGAAACCTTTTCAAATATCCCTGCAAACTGTGCATATTGTAAAAGTTTTCTCCTCGCGCCCCGCGCAATCTCAACGCTTGCTCGTCGAAATGACATGATTTTTGTATTTTAACCCTTGATGGGCATTAATAATGATTTACAGTACCACTCAATCAACTTAATCAACCATGCAACTAATTTACTTTCCTTAACTCGCCTTGTATTTTTGCTTTTGATAGCTGGATATAACCATTTTCATCAACAAATTGCTGGCCTTGGGTTAATACGTATTTAACAAATTCTATCAATTCCTTTTTTTGCGGCCTGCCTTTAAAAACAAAGCTTAAATCGCGCGATGGCGGCGAAGGGTACCTTCCATCGGCAATAGCTGCTGTTAACTCGTCAATGGTGCCATAAAAGTTTTCGTTAGCATCAATTTTACCATTGCCGTTAACGTCAATAGGTAACACGTGTACTCCGGCCACCTGTTTGCGGGTTTTCAGATCGTATATGTAAGAAAGATTATTAAAGCCTATAGCTGTAACATCCTTTTTTACGGCTTGTGCTAATCCCGGATCGCCATAAACGGCAACACCCAGCAAATCCTCTTGCTTTTTGTTGAAGTATTTGGCCCAGGTTTCCGCAGCCCCGGCCGCATCAGAGCGGGTGTAAATATGGATAGGTACAGATACATTACCACCCAGCTGTTTCCAGTTGGTAATATCGCCGGTAACAAACACCTTTAAAAACTGATCGCGTTTTACGCCTTTTACTAAAAGCGCAGGTGCATCCGGGTTAGCCGCGTTAAAAGTAGGCACAACCGCGTCTTTTGTTACAAATACGGTGTAAGCGCCTTTTTTTACTTCCGAGGGGTCAATATCCCTCGAACCCAAACCGATATCAACCAGGCCCGATAATACATCGGTTATCCCTTTGCCTGCACCGCCCGCTGAGATATTGAACGTAACGTTAGGGTGCAGTTTTTTAAACTCTGATGCCCACTTAACAGTAATAGGGTACAAAGCGAAAGCACCGGATATGCTGATGGTACCTTTCAGGTCGTCAGCCGGTGCTGCTTTCTTTGCCTTTTTTGCAAAAGAGGTTGCTGATATTAAAGTACTGATAGCCACCGCGGTGGCTATCAGTACTTGCTTTCTTAAAAAGAATTTTTTCATAGTACGTAGTTTTTACAAGTTTTAGAATTGGAGTTACCAATTTTTAGAATACAAGCTGCAATTGTGCTTCAAGCGTATTGTTGTTGATTTGCGTCTTGGTTTGTTCGCGGGCATATATATAATCAACAGTAAACTTCACATATTTATTAAAGAAGTAGTTTATACCGCCTATGTAATTGGTAGTTGCATCTGTAGCAGTAGAGGCTACTGAGGTAGTTACTTCGGTAGGGTCGTAGTAATCATACCTTGCTGCCAGTTGCAGTTTATCAGACCATACAAAGTATGTTGCCTGTCCATACCAGCCATCTTTCTTGGTAGCTACATCGGTACCTTTGTCATATTCGCCGGATAAGGCTAACTTACCTAAAACATATTTGGCATCAAGTCCTTGGCGGTCCCTTTTGTTGTTGGTAGCCGTGGTTGCTTTTGCTATGATATAATTGTCTTTACCATCATAAAAATCAGCACCAATAGTAAGGTTGGTTATCGGGTGGAAAACCAGGCGGCCTGCAAAATCTTTATGATTGTTTAGATCGTTGCTGGTTTCGTCGAAACCCTGGCCGTTAAATAAGCCTAAATAGTAATCGAACAGGTAATGGCCATTTACTTTAGCAAAGCTGCCGTTTAACTGGATACCAACATCACGTCCGTTTTGGTTTCCAAGTGGGTCTGTTGTTCCTCTTGCATCCAATGCATTCACCACTTGTGAACGGTCAATGAAATCCAGGTCGGCGTCAGACTGCAAACTTTCAGCAGAAAACGGAACCTTAAACTGGCCTGCGGTAAATTTCAGGTAATCGGTAATCCTGTAAGTAGCATAAGCATCCAGCAGTTTAGGGTTTACACCAGCAAACTCGGTATATACTTCATAGCTCCAATCATCGGTTATGTTTCCTTTTACATCAAGCCTTGCGCGGTGTACCAAAAATGTGTTGTACTTGGTAGGTAATTGAAAGCCTTCATATTCGGTTTGTATCAGGCCGCTAACTTGCAGCTGTTTTCCAATACCGATAATAGGAGGGGTTTTATCTTTTTGCGCTTGTTGTTTTAAAGCGAGGTCGGCACGAACCGAATCTGCATCCTGTTCGGTTATAACGTTCTTTTTAATTAACAGGTTTAATAAATCGTCGTTGCTTTGCGCGTATGATGCAAATGCAGGTAATAATAAAATAAGGGCAAACAAAATTGCTTTTAAGTACGAATGTTTCATTGTTTTAAATTTAATAAGGGTTTGTTTTTTTTTAATTATATGGGTTGAATATTAATTGTGTGCTTTGCTTATCTACAACATATATAGGTGCCTATTATGGAATACCTATATAATAGGTATAACAAGGAGTGATGGGGGATAAATCTGTTCATAATCTATTAGGTCTACTTTATATATTATATCTATGTAATTAGTAGTTTATAATGTTAAAATCCTGATATGTCAATTTTCAGTTCAAATAATACTTTTGTTTGTTTAGATAGGGGCTGTTAAATCCCTATACCGCATGCAAGCCGCACTCTTTTTTTGATTGGTCTTCCCACCACCAGCGGCCGCTCCTGAAATCGCTTCCTACGGCAACTGCCCTGGTGCAGGGTGCGCAGCCAATGCTTGGGAAACCTTTATCGTGCAGCGTATTGTAAGGGATGTTATGCTTTTTGATATAAGCCTTCACCTCATCAAGCGACCAGTTAAAAATAGGGTGGAACTTAATGAGTTTATTTTGATCGTCCCATTCAACATCATCCATAAACTGGCGGTTCATTGATTGCTCGGCACGTATGCCGGTTATCCAGCAATCATTACCTGCCAAAGCACGTTTCAGCGGTTCAATTTTACGGATAGCGCAACATTCTTTACGATTTTCAACAGATTCATAAAAACTGCTTGGGCCTTTGGTGCTTACCATTTTTTCCACAGCTTCATGCTGCGGGTAATAAGCATTTATAGGCTTGCCGTATATTTCCATGGTGCGGTTCCATACATAATAGGTTTCAGGAAATAAACGCCCGGTTTCCAGTGTGAAAACCTTAATGGGTATATTGTTAGAAAATATCATGTGGGTAATCACCTGGTCTTCCCAACCAAAGCTTGTAGAAAATACAATTTTATCCGGGAACGACTTTGCCAAAAGCTGCAATGCTTTTACCGGGTCGAGGCCGAATAACCTGTGTTTTATATTTTCTGATAACTCGTTCATTTGTAAAATCTTATCGGGAAACTCATTTTAATTCTCTTGTTTATTCTTATCTACCAATATGGCGGTAAGCTCATTCAGCGTTTTAACCTTGTTGGCAAAATCGCCGGTTAGGGTTTTTCTGAGCTCGCTTATTTGCTGCAGCGTAACATCAAGGCCGACAGGTATGCTTTCATTTAAAACTTCCTTCAATCTTTTTGCCACCGTTGGCGATTTGCCGTTGGTTGATATAGCCATTTTTAAATCGCCTTTCTGTACTATCGAGCCTAAGTAAAAATCACACAGGGCGGGTTTATCGGCAATATTTACCAGCAGGTTACGCTCGTGCGCCGCCTGGCGGATGTATTCATTCAATTCATTATCATTTGTTGCAGCTATTACCAGGTTGGCGCCATCAAGGTCGGTAGCTGTAAAAGTTTTTTGCACAATACGTACTCCTTCAAATTCGGTTGCCAGTATATGTACCTCCGGCGAAAATGAACGGGCTATAACGGTAACTTTAGATAGCGGGCTATTATTTACTATCGCGGTTAATTTTTCGAGGCCGATATTGCCCGCGCCTATAAGCACGGTATGCAATTGGTTCAGCTTTAAAAAAACCGGGAACAGCTGGTTGCCTTCTTCAGTTGCTGTTATATCGTTATTCCTGTGCGATAATTTCATAAAACTCTTTTATCGGTTGAAAATCTGCATGCAGCGATACCACCTCGCCAATAACAATAAGGGCAGGGGATGTTATTTTCTTTTCTTCAACTATTTCAACAATGGTGTTAATAGTGCCTATGGCTACTTTTTCATTTTCGGTAGATCCGCTTTGGATAACCGCTACCGGTAGCCTGTGCTTGCTTTCCTGTTTAAATATTTCTGTAATTTCTGCCAGTTTCTGGATGCCCATTAAAACTACCACGGTTGCGTTGGTACGGGCAGCTTCATATAAATCGGCAGATATTTTGCCATCAGCATTAGTGCCTGTTACTACCCAAAAGCTTTCGCTTAACCCGCGGTGTGTAACCGGTATATGCTGTAATCCCGGTACTGATATGGCGCTTGAGATACCCGGAATAACTGTAGCAGGTATGCTGTACGATGCTGCGTAATCCAACTCCTCATAACCGCGACCAAAAACAAACGGATCGCCGCCTTTTAATCGTACAACATGGCCGTAATTGATAGCGTAGTCTATCATCAACTTATTAATAGCATCCTGCGAAAATGAATGATCGCCCGAGCGTTTGCCTACATAAACTTTGGTAGCGTGTTCAGGGGCAAACTCCAAAAGCTCTTCGTTTACCAATGCATCGTAAAGGACTACATCGGCAGTTTTAAGGGCCTTAATGCCTTTTACGGTAATCAAATCCGCATCACCGGGGCCAGCGCCAACCAATGTTATTCGCGGCTCTTTAATTGTTTTTTTAATTTGGGTATCTATCATGGCTATACCAGTGTTTCTCTTTTTAATTTACTATCCGCTAAAAATTTAGTAGCGGCTTCTCTATATTCCGTTGCAAACTGCAGCGAGGGTTCGTTTTGATTGATTTGTAATACCAGGTCGCTAAAGGTGCCATCCAGTTCAAATTCGCCGGTTGCAACAAATTGCGCGTCAAATTCGCGGATAATGCCTGCCTGTGTGCTGCTGTTTACGCCTTTATCTAACAACAAGGCTTTGGCCGAGCTGATGAATACGCTGTATGAATGGTAAATTGCATCGGCCCAGGCGCCGCCGTTAAATGATTCGTTGGCCCAGTTCAGTTTTTCTTCCGATTCGTATAGCAGGGTGGCAACAAGGTCAATTACTACACCAGCGCACTCGCCAACACCTATAGCAGTGGCAAATGTTTCTTCGTGGCCCCAGTCTACAAATTCTTCAGGAGTCAGGTTCTCCAGGTTAGCAAGGGGTTTTAAAAGCTGGTAAAAGTAATCCTTACCCTGCCTGTCGTAATAATTATGGAAGGTTTCATCTTCGATAGAAAACTCTTTATAATCATTCAATACAGCCCTTAACACATGGGTGGCACGTTTTGCAGGTACTTTTATTATCTTTTCGGCAGCGCGGCCAACACCATCGCCAACAGTGCCACCGCCTAATAAAACCTGTACGGATGGCAATACTTTTCCGGCTGCTTTTAACGAGCTGCCGTGGAAACCGATATGCGCCAAGCCATGCTGCCCGCACGAGTTCATGCAGCCGCTGATTTTTATTTTTATTTCGCGGTTATAGATGAACTCTTCAAATTCGGTATAAATCAAATCTTCCAATACGCGCGAAAGCGTCATACTGTTTGATATACCCAGGTTACAGGTATCGGTACCGGGGCATGTGGTTACATCGGCAAGGCTATCAAAACCGGGGGCAGCTAAACCAAGTTCGGCAAGGCCAACAAACAGCGCAGGTAATGCCTCTTTACGTGCAAAT
>Ga0302303_10001636_pt1 | contig 14351 bp, 12 predicted proteins | sample III_Palsa_E2_1_FD_194542 | JGI IMG/M metagenome (GOLD analysis project Ga0302303, IMG submission 194542) | Peat permafrost microbial communities from Stordalen Mire near Abisko, Sweden - III_Palsa_E2_1 | ecosystem: Environmental > Terrestrial > Soil > Palsa > Peat permafrost | place: Sweden... | reverse complement strand
TTATTATAAATGCAAGTTTTTTATTGCAGTTTTAAAAATTATTTATAAATATTACAAAAACACAAGTCGGTCAACAAGCTAAAGACTTTTTTAATACTTTATTGCGTAAATTTTTCTTTTGATTCTAATTGCGGTGAAACTTCTTGGGTATAAGCAGGCTCAACATCCATAGAGGAACTACTGCTACACGATAGGCTAGAAAATAGCAAAGGCAGAGAAGTGTCCCGGGAATCATTACTCGAGGAGGCAATGGAAGCATTTTCTCTATATGTCTTCTTAAGATCTAAATATTTTTCATACATTTTTTTAATTTTTAATTCATCAACTAGCGTATGAGAAAAAAGAGAAAGAATTGTATGTAAATCATAATTTGATTCAGCATTAAGCAAAAAATTAAAGTTTTCTAGTATACTTAAATTATCAAACAATTCATTAAAAGCTTTTGGAATATCAATCATATTCTTTGGGACATAAAACACCCAAGGGCTTACATCTTCAAAATCGCCCCTCATACTGTAATATCCCGGAATATTAGGAGGCACCTCTTCACCTGCATGAACTATATACTTTACACATTGGGCTTTTGCTAAAGCAATTAAGCTTGCATTAGATATATTTTTATCTAAAAAATCTAGGGTGTGATTTTGCATGATATAAAAATTATTCCTGTGTGTTTCTGTTATTACCCCCAGAGAAACAAGGCCATCAATTGCAAAAACCTTATTTTTCGTATAAAAGTTATTAGTAGCATTTAAGAATTCAAGAAATTTCATCTGTTTTCCCCAACGATTGAATTAATATAATTATTCGATAATACAATATTGCCATTCAAAAATCAAGCGATTCGTTCTTAACATATTTTTAATAAATTATTAGCAAATCATTAAAAAAATCAGTGTAATATATTAAATATTTTTGACTATAATATTGTAACTACATCCTTTAAGCGCAAGAAACATTACATTAGCCCAAGAATTCAAAGGATTTTCATAAAAGTATGGGGGTTTTTATAAATACAGATTATATACAGGAGATTTCAAAGATAGATGCATTAATGACAGCTTGTGAAGAAAATGATATTGAGCAAAAGTTAATAAATTATTAGAGCAAGCCGCCGATGCTACAGAACAAGGCAATTATATAATAAACTTAGCGGCTGCAAGAGGTTATTTGACAATAGTTAAGCGCTTATTACAAGTGGAAGCTATAGACGCAACAAAAAACTGAAAGCAACATGAATGCAAGTAAAGATGAATGTTCTAGCTCTAGTTATAGCTTTTGACGCCGGTGGCATCCATTCAATCACAACCTAATTATGTGTAAAACTTATACAATTGCTTAAGTAGCACCTGTACAGGTACTACTTAACTGATATTAAAAAAACTTTAAACTTTAATTTTATTATAGTTCTGTTCAATCACTTCTTTTATTTTATTACTTTTCATAGATCTTGAACTTGTTTGATAATCAATAGGGTTGTTTTTACTGTGAAAAGGATTACCCAAAAACTGCAAAATTAGGGGTGCGGTAACGGTTAGGCAATTTTCTACTAGCTCTTTATTATCAGATTTCCAAATTATTTGTCTAAAAAATATAGCCGTCTTATTATAATTGATTTGATAGATATCTTTTAACTTTATCATCTCATTACGAGGTATTTCCTGAAGAACTTCGCTCAGAATTTTACTGTCTGCTACACAATCCAAGGGCTTCTTAGGTTGTTTATTAAGCCATAGATTTCCATCATCTTTAAGCAGTAAGGAAGCTCCATGACGAATCAAGAGTATCATTGCATCTAGATTATTATGTATTGCGGCAATATGTAGCGGTGTTTGGCCCTTATGATTTCGTGGGTCAGGGAAATTCCCCTTTACTAGTAATTGTTCTAATTTAAGAACATTCGTCTTAGTAAGCTCTGAATCCTGCCCTTCAGGGATAGCTGCATATTCAAATAAATCTTGTGCTTCGGTTAGTATATCAACCATTTTTTTAAGCACTACAAGGTCATCAGCAGTACCATACTGGGTAGAATTATCAATTGCTTGAGCTAATTGATAATTAGAGTTTTCAATATTAACCCTTACTCCTTGTCTAATTAAAAAATCTACCAATGTAGGTGAATCGTGATATATATGTTTAAAAGCTAAGTGTAATAAAGTGTTATTATTACAGTTATCCAATACGCTTAAAGTTTCAATATTAGCACCTAAATGAACAAGAAATTTGACAAATATAAGCTTTTGCCTATAAACGGCTAAGGCAAGAGGCGTCATGTTAGTAAAAGACTGACTTTGACTATAACTTCTATATTCTAGTGAAGCTGAAGCTTCTATTAAGCTCAACAATCTGAATATGCCAAAAAGGTTTTCAAATGTTGAAAAATTTATGTTCAATAGAGCATCAAATGTGGCCCATGCTATGATGGACGCCCCGTCCCTTTCCGGTATATCGAGATTTAACTTATTTTGCAGAAGTTCTTTTACTAATAAATTATTTTGCTTTAAATTTGAATTGAGGATTTTCATAATAACAGCAGGCTGGTTTATAGGCTCTTCACCCCTAAAATTTTTTTCTAAAAGGTAAGTTTTCGTCATCTCAGGTAAGTCATTAATGGTAAGCGTTGAAAATGCAGTTTCACTTGCTTGAGCTCCATTAGTTAAATCATTGCTATCTTTTGCTATCATCCTATTGATAATTTGTAAGCTTTCTAAAGCATATGTTTCATATAATTTATCCCAATAATAATTACCGTCTTCATCCACAGCTGCTGATTCAATGTTTGAATAATGACTGAGTCTTGTTTGAACCTCAATTAACATTTCATTTAATAAATTTTTAATAGCATTTAAGTTTCTAGGCATTTTAAATCTCCTTGCTCTTTAGATTAGCACAGTATAATTACTTAAAACCCATACAAATTAAGTGACTATGCAAGTTTCACTCTCGCCGAAATCTGCAATGAGATAGCAAATTATAATAAAAGCAGTATTACACTTTTACCTTAATAAGACGATGGTTTTATTCGTTTAGAAGATTTCATTTCATCCTTATCAAGGTTACGTTTTCTGGTAAAATCTACCAGCATACTTTTTTTAGGATTAGAGGTTAGCAAAATAAATCCTCTCTTAGCAAATGCATCGATCATCGGCTGAAGTTTTAAATGATGAGCTTCTTGTAGCGCTTCGGTAATATTTCCCCTAAGAACAGAGGAAATTTCGTTATTAGCTACTTCTACCGCCATTGCATTAGGTTCAGTAGGCTTTGTAAAAATTTTTGATAGCAATAATTCAAGCAATCGAAGACTTTTAGTTTGCACGCATAAGGTTAATAAAGAAATGCCAGGTGCAGGTAGAGTTTTTTGCGTGTCCAAGCTTACATGCCGAAAGTTAAAATCATGCATGTGCTGTAATAATAAAGGCGTAATTAATAATTTGTATTGTAGATCTGCCGAGTTTACAAAAACTTTTGCCAAACAAAAATTTAGGTTATCTACTGTTGGTTTTATGATATTCGAATCTTTCGACAATAATAGCTTTAGATACTCCGAATCCATCGTTCTATCTATAGTCCATTCTAAAAAGCTCTTGCCTAGACTTCCACAATTGTCATTCATATTAAAATGGTAACGCCCCAACAAATCCATAAAGCTTTGCCATTGCGCCATATTATAACTTTTATACTCTTTTATTATTACCCTAAATAGGTTATTAAGATGAGAAGTTATAGTTTTTCTTTGTGCCGCACAGTCTAGCAATAAAGTTAAAAATTTTTCTTTTCTTGAAAAAGCACCCTGCTTTAAAGCCATATCAAAAATATTATATCCATATAAATCTTGCACCACTAATGATGCATTTTCAGCAAGCAACCGATTAATTATCGACTCATTTACATTATAAAGCATTGCATTCATCAAGAACGTATTATTGCTAACTTGTGGATCTTGCCAATTAATATCACCCTTTCTCATAATATATTCACTGAATAAATATTCTAACATATTATTTTTTTCCGTTTCACCTCTACTAGTAAACGTGAAGCGCAATAACCTCTTTATATGTTCAACTCCCTCCACTAACAAATATTTTTTAACGACTTGCTGCAATAACCATTTTCTATCTTCTCCTTTAGGTTGATGCATTAATAAAATTTCAAAAATGCATTTACCTTTATAAGTTTTATCTAGCATTTCAAACGTCACATAATGTATCCAATAAGCAAATGACTGTAATTCTTGTTCAGTAAATTTTTTATATAAAGGGATTTCTTCGGCAAATCTAGATAATAACGCTTGTGCTTCTGCATCTTTTAATAAAGTATGTTTATTAGCTTCATTGTTTTTACTGTTATTCATTATATTTTGTAAATTTAAACTTATAAAATTTGATATTAATAAAGCATCCATTACTTTTTTATTCAACATAAAAGCTGCATTAATTTTCCGCACATATGTTTTAATATAAGCAACAGCATGTTCTATTTGTGTTAATACCCTATTTTCTACATTATCTAAATCAATGGAATCTATAAATGCTATATACTCTATACGTTCAGAGTGAGGCAGGCTATTGAGATAACTTTCATATGCTTCGTTTAAGGCAGTTAATACCTGCTCGTCATCGATGCTACCCGCGGATATTTCAGCCGAAAATGGATGATATAAAATTTGGGATTGAGTAAGAAATTCAAAAATACCTTTAGTGCAAGCCAATTGTTTGGAACCAATTTTATTATCATCGTAAGCATGAATAACATCAAAAACAGCCTGAGCTAACGCTCTTTTTCTTGCTTCTATTTCATCCATGGGTGACAAGCTTGATGTGTAAATTTTTTCTTGTATATCATGGCAGGCAGCCCATAAGCATAGCAATAAATCACCAACGATTATTGTTTTATCATCAGAAAAAAAACTATAAGTCTTAGGTAATGCTGTGTTAAAAAATAATATAATTTCTTCTGACCATTCAGGATTTTCTGTACATAAATCTTTTTTTATTAAATCCAAGGAATACTGTGCATTTGCTGTTAAAAAATATTTGCTGTAATAGGCATTTATACATTTATTTAACGACTGAGATTGATTGTCACCAAATTGATTATGAATACTTTGGGGGTTTAAAAATAATTCCAATGCTTTTGGTAAAGAATTTAAAAAAATCATTTCGTTGCTATGTCTTTTTGCTATCAATTGCGCATTCTGTCCATGCGCATCTTCTAAGCCAATAGAATGATAGACGGCGGGCTTTAACAACAAAGTACGTAATATCTCTGCTCCCTCTTCCCCATGAAATTTACAGGCTTGCATCAAAGGGGTTTTTTTAAATACGTTACTGTTTCGCTTATCTACTTCCACCACTTCAGTTAATAACAAAGCATGCAAAACCGCCATATTTTTGTGTTCGATAGCCCAAAACAACAGGGATGCATAGTGCTTATTATCAGCAACAAAAGAATGGTTGATAAATTTTGGATCATTAGCATATTGCTCAATTAACCAAACCATACCCTCATAATTAGAATTTTTGATATGCACTTGTAACGATTGCAACGCAGTGGATGTAATGTCCGCATTCTGATTAATAACTGATTTTAACATACGGTTGAACTCCGAAATGCTTTACGAATAGAGTTAGGAGATTATAACTGGTGCTTTATTTGTCTGACTTCCCCAACCGACCACATGGGGAGCAATATAACGAGCACCATAACAGAGCAAAAGCCTAATACATAAAAGTACTTGTACCAACCCCAAGTATATATAACAGCTCCTAAAGGATAACCAGAAACCGCTGCGCCAAAATAGCCAAAAAGCCCCGCAAAACCATTAGAAGTGCCAGCCGCTTTTTTATTTACTAATTCTGCTGCTGCAAGACCTGCCAACATTTGTGGCCCAAATACAAAAAAACCTATGAGTGCAATTAAGAACGAATCTATAACCATAGAACGAATAGGCGTTAACCATAAACTAGGTATAGCAATTAATAAAACGAGAGCACAAACTACCATATAAGGCACACGCTTCCCTTTAAATAATTTATCAGAGCCCCACCCTGCAAATATAGTACCTAAAAACCCACCTAATTCAAACCAGGCAACTGTTAAACCAGCGGCTTCTACACTGTACCCTTTATTTTCTTTTAAAAATAAACCGGTCCAATCATTGACAGCAGTTCTTACGACATAAATAAAAAAATAAGATATAGCTAAGGCCCACACGTATTTATTATTTAGCACATGCTCTAGTAAAATTTGTTTAATAGTTAAGCTCTCTGGCTCTTTTATATTTTTTTGATACGCTTGGGAATAAAAATTTTCTTTTTTAAATTTTTCTATAGGTGGCAAACCTAATGATTGTGGCGTATCGCGTAAGCGCTCAAACAAGAATAAGCTCCCAATAATACATATTATTCCTGGCAAATGCATTGCATTGCGCCAACCATATTCTTGTGCAATATACGCCCCAATTATAGCAATTAAATATCCACCTACATTATGGGAGCTAGAACAGACACTCCACCAAGTCCCCCTTTCGTTTCGCCCATACCAATGCGTTAATTGCTTAGTAACAGGGCCCCAGCCCCATCCTTGAAACCAGCCATTTAATCCCCAAAATATACTGAACCAAAAAATTGAGTCTGCTAGTCCAAAAAAGATGTTTAGGAACCCTGTAATCATTAAACCAAAGGCCATAAAATATCTGGGATTACATTTATCTGACAAAGTACCACTGGTAAATTTGCTGATGCCATAAGTGATATACAGTATGCTACTTAATATTCCTAAATCTTTATAATTTAATTGCAAATCTTCCATCAAGGCAGGCATTGCAAAAGTAAAACTTTTACGACTAAAATAAAAAAATACATAGCCCATATACATAGAATAAAAAATACGCAGGCGCCAATATTTATAATCAGCGGCTATTTGTTTAGCATCGGTAATTTCTTCCTTAAAAGAAGCCGGTTTTAATAGCTCAGTAAAAGCATTGAGTAGCGCCACATTGGCCTCCTATAAGCTAAAAGTATTTTACTTTTAGCTTAAAAATTTATTTAACTCACAAAATTTTATTAATTTCAATCTGGCAATAAAACTATCATGTGCAACTTACGCTATCAAGCTTTATAGTACCCCTCACTAGATTAAACTATGTTTACGAACTTACTACAATTAAAATATTTATCTTTATTCTCTTGGCCTACAATGAGTAGTCAGAAAATCTAGCATTAAATGCTATGATTCGTTATTATTATTGTTTTAAATTTTAAACAAAGTTATATAACTATTATGTTTCATCATAACTATCCTCAAACTATTGTATTGCCAGCCATTATGAAAAGTGTCGATGTACATTACGAATCACAACCTCAAGGATTTTTAGATGTACATTTGCAACCCAATACTTTATTGCTAAGAGGAGCAACTCATAAATACCAGCAGGTACGTAAAATTTTACAACACTGGTTGCGCGTTAAGGCAAAAACACATCTATTACCCTGGCTGCAACAATTAAGCGAACAGACCCAACTGCAATTTCATAATGCGCAGATCCGTAACCAAAAGACCTTATGGGGTAGCTGTAATAGCAAGAAAAAAATAAGTTTAAACTGTAAGCTATTATTTTTGCCGCCGCACTTAGTACAACATATTTTACTTCATGAATTATGTCACTTAACCCACCTAAATCATTCTAAAGCATTTTGGGATTTATTAACGCATTTTGATAGCCATTGTCATGCTCACAAAAAAGAAATGCGTAAGGCGCACCTGTTGGTGCCAGAGTGGGCCTAACTTATTTTTTAATTAAATTAAAATAATTTTTAGTAAATATTTTTTTATAGCCCTGTGCGGGAGTCATTAACGTCAAGATTTGGGGGTACATTGCTTCTAGATAATTTTTTCTTGACTTTGACAGTAATAAGTCTAACTCAGCATATAAATCAATTACTTACAAGTAAAGCTAAGTTTTTTTTTCACAACAAGGTAGTAGGTTAGGCCTTAAATAAGGCCTATAAATATGTTGTTTAACAATTAAGCAGCTGTTTTATTTATCTTTTTAACCGGCATTTTAATATTTAATACTTGTAATATATCAGCACCCAATGCTTCTAATGGAGCGTAAATTTTATGCTTATTATTGCCAAATGCTAATTCAGAAAATTCCATTTTATTTATAGCATCTCTTATTTTTATAGGTGAACAAGGATTCCTGTTTAATTTATTTAATTCTATTTCTAAACTACGTTCAAAAAGAAAGGCAATATAACTTAAAACAAAATGCCCTTGAATACGCTCAGGATTCCAATGATATAACGGCCTTGTCTCTAAATGACTTTTATATATCCTAAAGCTTTCTTCTATTTTCCAAAGCTGCTTGTAAGCATTCAGTACTGTTTCTGCTGATAAATCCTTATCACTGGTTTCTAATGCATAAAAACCATCCCATTTAGCGTCTTGGATAATTTTATCTTCATTTAATTCATATGCTTTAGGGGTGGTATTAATCAAATATTTTTTAGCTCCTCTACCTTCAGCACTATCCCCCTCTTTGAGAATTTTTTTGGCTTTATTCACTAAGCGCTCTCTATCAAATGCATCTTTTTTTGCCCTTTTGGCAGACCAAGTGCAAACTAATTTACTAGGGATGGCTTTATATGTTTTACCTATTTTTATTTTTTTTTCATAATCAATAATTTTGTATTTAAATAAGGGCTCTGCTTCTTCAAACTCATTAGCGCATTGATAATTGGTAATATTTAAAACTTTTTGTTGCATATTTCTTGTTAAATTTTTTATTCTAGAACCTACAATGTATTCAAATCCCTCTTCAATAATCGTTTGTAAATTCACTCCACTATTGATACCTTTATCTGCTACCACAATTATCTTATTAATTTTATAATCATCTTTTAAACGTCTAATAGCCGTCGACAATGTATTGCCTTCGTAGGTATTACCTGGGAAAGTATCAAATCCTAGCGGTATTCCATTTTTGCTAATAAATAAACTTAAAACAACTTGTACCTCATTAAACTTACAGGCCTTACTGTAACCAAAGTCCCTAATCTCATCTTGATTCACACTTTCAAAATGAAAAGTTGTCACATCAAAAAACACAACATCTAATTCAATATAAGAATAAAATTTACATTCATTAAATAAGTGCCTTTCAAGAGGTTTTTTTATGTTACATAGCTCATTAAGCGATTTATAAATATTATGCAGCTCTTCATGGCCCAAACCATCGTAATAATCGCTATTTAGGTAAGTTTTGTATTTGCTACATGGGTTGCTTAGCCTATCAGCAAGCATTAATTTAATTGCCCCTGCTAAATCATATTTTATACTTCTACTAGAAATAATTTGTGAGAAAAAATTATTTAATCTAAATTTTTCCCAAAGTGCTTCAATAACCTTGGGGACTCCCCAGTTTTTTCGACATAACTCATCGGTTTTATTAGCATCAATTAAATTATGACCCTCACATAAGCTCAGAAGTTTCAAAGCGATGTCGGTTAGTTGCTTTTGATCTAAATCTTCTAGTTTGCCAAAAGAAGTTAAAATGCGGTGTTTAACTTTACCATCTTCTCTATATCCTTCAGCCAAATATAGATAAGTTGCATTGCTTCCTTTAGTGGTTTTTAAAAACATCATTCTGGCCAAAAAAATTAATTGGCAACATTATTAACAATTATATGATGCATGTCAACACATAATGTGAAATTCGTGTACAACAACTTTGTTACTAACTAACAACCTTCTCTGTATTTTTCAAGAAATCGTTCTTGGTTAGAATCATTACTGTCAAAGTCAAGATAAGCAATACGGCGAGGCCATAAAATCTAAAAAATACATGTTAACTAACTAACGCTCTTAGGGGTGAGATATCTATAGAGTCCTAGACGTATCGTAAAACTTTTGTTAGTCTAGAGGCTTCATAACATGTATTTTTAAGATCATTTCCTACATCCATAATATGGAGCAGCCTTACGTGCCTTTACAATTTTCACGCCCACTTTTTTCATTAGCAATAATATTATTTAGTCACATAACCTTTGCAGAACCCCTATCTACCAATCCCGCCCCTTTACCTCTGCGCGTTAATATCGTACCTCAAGCCCCTGTGCTCAATGCCAAATCCTATATTTTAGTCGATAAAGACAATGGGGTGGTATTAGCGCAAAAAGAAAGTGATCTAAAAGTAGAGCCGGCAAGTATCACCAAAATGATGACCATTTATGTGGCCGATCATGAGATGCAAAAAGGCAAGCTTAAATTAACTGATTTGGTGCGAGTAAGCCATAAATCCTGGAAAATGACAGGCTCTCGTATGTTTTTAAATGTTAATTCTGAAGTAAGCGTTGGTGATTTGGTTAAAGGCATTATTATACAATCTGGAAATGATGCTTCTATTGCTCTAGCAGAACATATAGCCGGCTCAGAAGAAGCTTTTGTAGATATGATGAATTCTTATGCGCAAAGGCTTGGAATGCATAACACACACTTCATGAATGTGACCGGTATGCCCGATAGCAACCATTATACTACCGCCCGTGATTTAAGCGCTTTAGCAATTGCTTTAATTAAAGAATTCCCTGAAACTTATAAATTATATTCTGAAAAATGGTTTACTTTTCAAAATATTAGGCAGCCTAATCGCAACCAACTATTATGGCGCAATGATTTAGTAGATGGTATTAAAACAGGTCATACGGATACTGCTGGGTTTTGTTTAGTGGCTTCTGGCAAAAAAGAGCAAATGCGCTTAATTGCTGTTGTTATGGGAACACAATCAGAAAACAGCCGCAGCGATGAGACTAATAAACTGTTAACTTATGGATTTCGATTTTTTGAAACCCATAAACTGTATTCTGCAGGCACTAAACTTCAAGTAGCGCGATTGTGGTTTGGTAAAGAAAAAAATATTAACGTTGGTTTATTGGAAGATACCCATGTCACTATCGCGCAAGGGCAATATGAAAAATTACAACTTGCGGTAGTTATCAACAAAAATATTAAAGCCCCTATTTCTGAAGGACAGAGTCTTGGCACGCTTACTGTCAAAATGGGAGATGCTGTAATTTTAGAAAAACCGCTTGTAGCACTCGAATCCGTGGCAGAGGGCGGTTTTTTAAGTCGTATGTACGATCATATTGCTTTTACCCTGTGTAACTTGTGGGAAAAAATAGTAGGATAATTTTATGACTACCCCAACGGATACTTTATTACAATTCCCTTGTCATTTTCCTATTAAAATCATAGGGAAAGCCGATGGCAACTTTGAACCACTAGTAATACGGTTGTTATTTGAGCATTTTCCAAATATAGCTGAAAATGCCATAGTCCTTAACCCCAGCCGCAACGAAAATTATATGGCAATTACGGCCACCGTATATGCGCAAAATAAACAAGAAATAGACAATTTATATTATGCTTTAACGAAAGAGCCTAACATTCTAATGGTCTTATAAAGCTTGGCTTATGGAAAAAAAATTAGTAGTGCGTAACCTAAAGCGCCAGTCATATGAAGGAGTATGGCAAATGATGCGGCGTTTTACCGACCAACGTACACCCCATACGGTTGATGAACTGTGGCTCACTGAACATCCTCCTATTTTTACTTTAGGGCAAGCCGGCAAACAACACCATCTGTTACATGCCACTCAAATTCCTATGGTAAAAACTGATAGAGGCGGACAAATAACTTATCATGGCCCTGGCCAGTTAATTATTTATACTTTATGTAATCTGCACGCCCTACATAAAAATGTACATCAATTTGTATTTTGTTTAGAGCAAGTTATTATTGACGCCTTGGCCTACCACGATATTGACGCTGAACGTCATCAAGGTGCTCCGGGAGTTTATGTAGCAGGAGCTAAAATAGGCGCGCTTGGGTTACGAGTGCGCAAAGGCTATACTTATCATGGCTTAAGCTTAAATATTGATATGGATTTAACCCCTTTTAATGCTATAAACCCTTGCGGGTATGCTAATCTACCTATAACACAACTTAGTTTACTTACAAAAAAATATGATTTGCATAGGCTACAAAACCAATTCATCTCGCTTATGAGCCAATCTTTGGGATACAATCACATTAAGCATATATAAAGGATTTTCTGATGACTATAGAGCTACCCAGTAATAATAAACAAAGAGGTAAAGAAAAATTAGCCCGGATACCCATAAAGATTATTCCCACTACTGAACAAAAGCCTAAACCAGCTTGGATTAAAATACGCGCACGCAATAGCCCGCAATTAAGCACTATTAAGACTTTATTACGCGAGCATAAATTACATACCGTATGCGAGGAAGCTTCTTGTCCTAACTTAAATGAATGCTTTAGTCATGGTACCGCCACCTTTATGATAATGGGGGATAAATGTACTAGACGTTGTACTTTTTGTGATGTAGCGCATGGTCGCCCCGACAAGCTAAATACTGAAGAACCGCTGCAGCTTGCTACAGCAATTGCTGCCATGCAACTAAAATATGTTGTGATTACATCAGTAGACAGAGATGATTTACGAGATGGAGGAGCGTCTCACTTTGCAGCGTGTATAGAAGCTATACGTCAAAAAAGTCCTACCACCCAAATTGAAATTTTAGTGCCCGATTTTAGAGGCCGCATGGAAATCGCCCTGGAGCATTTATCTTTGTTCCCACCTGATGTGTTTAACCACAATGTAGAAACGGTGCCACGCCTTTATAAGGCCGTGCGACCAGGCTCTGATTATGTATGGTCTTTAACCCTGATACAAGAATTTAAAAAGCTTTTTCCGCATATCCCTACAAAATCAGGACTTATGCTCGGATTAGGTGAGACTACCGAAGAAATTAAAGCGGTATTGCATGATATGCGCAGTTTTCAGTGCGATAGGGTCACACTTGGGCAATATTTACAACCCAGTCGATATCATAGCCCGGTTGATAGATATGCTACCCCTGAAGAATTTCAATTACTTGGCCAATACGCTCAGACAATTGGCTTTAATCATGTAGCCAGCGGACCTTTAGTTCGTTCGTCTTATCATGCTGATTTGCAAGCGGCGGGAGGAAGTGTTAGTTAAAAATTCTTGACTGTAGTTACCCTACTATTGCTATACTGCAACAGTACCTACTCCCATTAAGGATGATATGGATGTCAACTTACCAGTTGCCCCTTAAAAAAATTCTAATAAATTTTATTTTTTTATCACTATTTTTTAGTCACAGTCTGTATGCTGCCTCACCATTTACTTTATTAATTATCGATTCTTCAAAAGGAATGCCATACCAATTAGTATCTGAAAAACTAATAGAGGAACTGGCTCACTTAGGCTATAAGCAAGGTGAAAATTTATACATAGAATATTATTCATTATCGCAACACCCAGGTATGATTAATAACGTATGGTCCATAGAATCTAAAAAAAATTATTCGGCAATTTTTGTAAATGGGACTTTAGCTACCATGGGTATGGCTCAACTAGCTTTAGATGCCCCTCATACCAATTTCGTATTTGCAACCGTTGCCGAAATTAAGCAATTAGGCCTTGTAAAAAGCTGTAATGAACTGCCTTTGCATAATTTTACAGGGGTTTGTTTACAGGTCGATACGCAACGGTTAATGGATTTATTTCACACTACCTTACCTTCGTTAAAGTCTTTAGGGATGTTTTATACGGATACGGTAGAATCTAGATATTGTAAACATTCCCTTGAAACCTTAATCGAGAGTGATAAAACTCATCCTATTAACTTTATAAGCCAAGAAGTACCTTATATTAAAAGCGATTTAGGTTATTTGCGTATGATAGAAATCATTAAACCACAATTATCAGCAGTAAATGCCCAAGTAGAAGGTTTTATCGCCTCTTGTGATTATATGAATACTAGCCCAGAATATGCCCGTATGATGGGAGAAATGGCAACGGTACCATTTTATGGATTATCTTATGAAAGTGTAATGAAAGTTACCCCCGGTGCGACCCTCTCTCTCTTTCCCGACTTAAAAGATATTGCCAAAAAATCCGCTGTAATTATTGAACAAATTTTCAAAGGTAAAGCAGCTAAAGAAATTATTCCGTTAACTGCTGAAAATGCTATAGCTATTAATAAAAAACTTGCTAAACGTTTTCACTTAAATTTACCTAACACCTTAATACAACAAGCCAATAAAAATATTATAGAATAAATCCGTTTTCACATTGTTTGTTTACCTCTGCCAATGGCAAAGTCAAAATTTTATTTAGTATAAGTATAAAATTTTTGTAACCATTCAGCACGTTAGCGGTTAGCTTCTGAAAACGCTTGAGGCAGTTCTCCCTTAAACAAGGATTTCAAAGCTTCCGTTGGCGACACACCGTGTT
>Ga0302303_10001628_pt1 | contig 14386 bp, 10 predicted proteins | sample III_Palsa_E2_1_FD_194542 | JGI IMG/M metagenome (GOLD analysis project Ga0302303, IMG submission 194542) | Peat permafrost microbial communities from Stordalen Mire near Abisko, Sweden - III_Palsa_E2_1 | ecosystem: Environmental > Terrestrial > Soil > Palsa > Peat permafrost | place: Sweden... | reverse complement strand
CTGGGGCAACTATGGCGCCTCTTTGCTTCATGTCGGGTTGCAGGACGATGCCATTCAGGCTTTCAGCAAATCGAGTCAGCTCGATCCAGCCAATCCTGCGCCCAGATTCCATTGGGGCATGTTGTTGATCGAACAGCGTGACTATCTGGCCGCGCGCAACATGCTGCTGGATGCGTTTGAGCTGGACCGCGAATCGCCGATAATCCGTATTCACGCCGCCCGGGCATGTTGTCTTGCCCAGGATTTCGATGGTGCCGGTCTCCTGCTCAAGCCCTGGCGCAGCTGGCTACCCTTGAAGAACGACAAATTGCAGCTGGAGTTGGCGCAGGTATTGACGTTGCGGAATGACGTTCCTGAAGCAGCTGAATTATTGGAGGATATTCTCTCCCGTTTACCCAGCCATACCGAAGCCATACTTTTGCTGGCAACGATCTATGAGCGCTTCAACCGGCTGGCGGATGCCGAGGCGATGGTTCTCCGGGTCGTTCGCATGGCTACGGCATCGACTATCGAACAGCGCAATGAAGCATCGCATTTCCTTGCCACGCTTGCACTACGCAGAAACGATACGGATGCGGCGCGGGAACTGCTCGACGAATGCGGACCTCAAGGCACCGACGATTACGCACACTATTTTCAACTGGCAGCGGTGTGTGACAAGCAAGGGGATGTTCAGGCGACGCTGAACGCTCTGCATGAAGGCCATCGTCTGGAAGCCATCGAGCGGCGGTTTCATATGCCCGCCAGCTTTACCGCCGAGACACCTGCGCTGGAATCGGAAGCGCCACGGGTATCCATCGAGCAATACAAGACCTGGCCACGACTGAATGCGCCGGGCGCACACGAATCGCCCATTTTCGTAGTGGGCTTTCCGCGCTCCGGTACAACCCTGCTCGAACAAATGCTGGATGCCCACCCAGGCCTGCAGTCGATGGATGAAAATCCTTTTTTCGACAGCCTCGCCGATACGCTGCGACGCCACGATCGGCGAATACTCGAAGACCTCAGTGTGTTGCGGCAATACGATTGCGACGAATTGCGCAAGCGCTACCTGGCCCTGGTGGCTGAGCGGATCCCGCGCATTGACGGGACCCAGCTGGTCGACAAGAATCCATTGAACATGCAGTGGTTGCCGTTGATCTATCGGTTGTTTCCGCAGGCGAAATTCATTCTCTCGTTGCGTCATCCCTGCGATGTGATTCTGAGTTGCTATATGCAGAATTTTCGTTCCGCCAGTCTGGCCTCGGCGTGCAGCACGCTTGAACGACTGGCGCATGCCTACGTGGAAGCCATGGCGAAGTGGCTCGTGGAGGTGAGTATTCTGCAGCCGACGGTCATGCTGTTGCGCTACGAGGATCTGGTATCGGATATGGCGGAGCAGGCCAATCGTCTCGCGACATTTCTCGAGCTGGAAGACGCTACGCCTATGCTTGGCTTTGCGCAGCATGCGCGTGGCAAAACCTATATCGGTACACCCAGCTATTCACAAGTGATTGAGCCGATAAATCGTCGGGGCCTGGGTCGTTGGCAGCGCTATCGAAGTGAGTTCGACCCGCTGTTGCCCATTCTCGAGCCGATGCTGCGTCACTGGGAATATTGGCCCGTAGAGCGCGGATAAGTCGTCAGTCAGCTCAACATGCTCCGCTCTTTCGCTGTATCTGCAAGATATGCGGTGCAGGCCAGTCATCAGCCGAATTCGGGAATGCGCAACAGGTCCGGTAGGTAACCGGCATAGTCACGCCAGCGTCCATTGGAGCGGGTGTGCACCGGCTGGCGTGCTTGCCAGGCGCTGGCCGTGCGGATTCCCTGGCCTTGCGGCATCGGGCTGGTGCCCTTGTCGGGGGGAAGTCCAAGCCACCCAGTCAACTCGGTGATTGCGTCCTCAGGTGCCTTCACCCATTCCTCGTAATGCACCGTGCGAATTGCATTGGGGTAACGCTCACACCAGTGAGCCATCAGGCGGCGGCAGCCGCGGATCACGGCGGCGATATCGTCAAAGTCGTAGGCGTAATCGTGTGCCGCGTCCTGGAACGACTGTGACCACAGCGAGAGGGCGGTATCACGTGCGTGGCGCTGGCAGTGAATGATGCGAGCATTTGGCCACAGTGCCATGATCAGATCGACGTACAGCAGATTCAGCGGCTGCTTGTCGATGAACCAGCGCGCTTCCGAATCGTCCTGCCGCAGCTGTGCTTCGTAACGTGCGGCCGCTGCTTCAAAAGGTTCGCGCCGGTCTCGAGGTACTCGTGAGAGCTGTTGCGCCAGTGTCTGTAACCAGCCAAGTTCGCCGCGGTTGCGCACAAGCGGATGTCGCGCAATCAGTTCCGTCAGCAGTGTAGTGCCTGAGCGTGGCACCCCGACGATGAAGACAGGCATCCAGTCGGTGACTGCGGGCAGTACGAACGAATACGGTTTTGCCGCAAGACGTCCCTCAATGGAACGTTTCCATTGCTTGCGCGACCATGGGCCTGCAGCATGAGCGCGCGCATTGGCTTCGCGTAGGTAGTTGGCGGCCTGCGCATAGTCGGCAATATCGTCATGTGCCTTGCCCAGCGCAAACAATGTGGTGGTGCGGGACTCGTCGCTCAGCCTGGGGCTATTCAATATGTCGCGAAACAAGGCGAAATCCGGGTGACTGGAATCCCGGTAATGCTGCAGGCTTGCCAGCCCGATCGGGATGTTCCAATCAACTGCTTCGGTGCTATGGCTGAGCGCATAGATATAGTGCTCGCGCGCGCGCGCGAATTCGCCCAGCTGGATACCCAGCATGCCCGCATACGCATGGACGCGCGGATCGTTTGAGCCAGCGGCAATCTCGGCCTCACAGATCGCTGCAGCGTCCTGCGCACAACCGTAGCCATCCAGCATCTCCACCGCCTGGATCACCGTATCCACATCGTGCCGGCCCTGCTCGAACAGTTGCCGCATCACTTGTGCGGCAGCTTGCAGGCGACCCTGGTCGCGCAAAAACTGAACCAGCAAGAAAGTGGCCGCGACATCGTCTGGATGTTCTCTCAGCCAGTCGCGCAGCAGGGTTTCTGCTCGCGTATGCTGGTGCATGTGCCAGCACAGCCCGGCCAAGCCAACGAGTACTTCGCCTGATGTGGGATAGCGCGCTGCTGCTGCCGTAAAAACGGCGAGCGCGTCGGGCAGTTCGCCACGTAGAAGCAGGGCGCGGCCTTGCTCCAGCCATTGCTGTTCCGGCGCCAGCGTCAGCGCCGCCATCAGTGCCTCAGTGCCTATGATGACTGCCATGGTGGCAAGCCAAGCGCCTCTCTGAGTGGATCGAGCAGGTGGCCATAGCGCTGAGCGCGTGCCAAGTCCCGGCGCAGCGGCTCGCGCACCTGGGTGGCACTGGGCGAGCGAACTTCGCGATTGTTTTCGTGGAAGTTCACGCAGGCGTCTTCGTATGGCAGGCCGCAGAAAGCCAGTAGTTCGCGGATGTGCGCTTCCGGATCGGTGAGCAATGCCTCGTAGCTGTGTTCGCGCACGTGCTCAGGATGCAGTGCATCCCAATGTTGCACGCTGCGATCAAAATCGCGCCAGAAGCTGGCCAGGTCTTGAAAAGTGCGGGTGTAGCCGTTGTTGCTATCCATGTGTTGTCGATACGCCGAGAAACACGTTTCCAGTGGATCGCGGCGACAGACGACGATGTGTGCACCCGGCAGCATGGCGCGAATGGCGCCGATATAGATCCAGTTGTTGGGCAACTTATCGGTGAAGATCGGACGCTGTTTCTGCCAGTGCGCGGTACGCTCCAGATAGCGCCGCCCCAGGCGTTCCCAATCCGTTGCCTGCATATCGCCGACCCATCGCGGAAAAGGCTTCCCGCGCCGGCGCGATTCCTCCGCCAGCACGTAGGGCAGGTCGGGCAACTCACCGGCACCCTCCACCGACGAGTGTGACGCAAGGATCTGCTCGACGAGGGTTGAGCCGGCGCGTGGCAGGCTGACGATGAAGATAACCTCACGACCAAGCGATTCCGGTGCGCCGGCGACGGGTGGATCAAATGCTGCGCCGATATTTGCGATGTTGCCGGAAAATGCCGGCGCATCCCAGGCCTGGCGATGCCGGGCGATGGCGTTGGCCTGCTCCAGCGCGGCCAGTGAATCGGCGTATCTGCCGGCATCGTCCAGAGCCTTGGCCAGAGCAAAGCCGATCGCGATGCGGTCGCCATCGCCGGCATCTGGCAACTGCAGCACCCCTCGCATGTGTTCGATATCGGCTTCGTCAAAGCGCTGTACTTTCAAGTCGGCCAGGCCCCACCAAGCCATACCGGCCGCCGGGCGCCGAGCGATGATATTGCGGTATTCGGCGGCGGCTTCGGTAACCTTCCCGCGTGTGCGCAGCATATCGGCCAGCAGGGCGCGGGCGTCTGCGTGGTCGGGCGCGAGCGATACAGCGCGCTGCAGGGCGCTGACGGCTTCATCGTTGCGCACGGACTTGGTCAGCATCACGCCCAGGTTGTACCAGGCGAGGGCCAGTCCGGGCTGGAGCTTGCAGGCCGAACGCAGAGAGCCAATCGCCGATTCATAGTCGCCCGCCGTACCCAGCAGTGAGCCGAGGGTGTTGTGATAGAGCGCATCCTCTGGACGCTGTGCCAGCGCCTGGCGCATCACGCGCACCGCATCCTGATGCTTGCCGCGCAAGCCGTAGATACCGGCATGCAAGCGCAATACTTCAGGATGATTGGGATAAGTCGCCAACACCCGGTCCAGCTGGCGATCGGCTTCGTCCAGATGACCGCTATCGAGCGCTTGCCCCGCAGCCATGGTGTATTGGATAGCGGCTGGATCCAGCCCCTGCAAACGTTGATTCATCAAGATCTCTTGTCAGGACTCGGTTTTCGTGGCGAATATGTAAGGGGCGCGGAAGCAGGCGCGCAGCCTCTCGAAACGTCATTATTATGCCTTGTACTTGCTGTCAGCGAAGCTGATGGCTCTGTCTTGGATAAAGCCTGTTATTACTGAGATCGGATGATGAGCAACGAGTTTCATGATGGCGTCGTGGCCTTGCGCGAAATGGCCCTCAACGGCTTGCGTCAGGGGGATGTGGTTCAAGCCGAGCAGTACTTCATGCAGCTTCTGGAGCTGACGCCAGGCGACGTTGACGCGCTGCAATTTCTCGCCAGCAGGCAACTGGTTCGCGGAGATGGGATGCGCGCCGTAGCCATGTTGCTCACCGCGGAGCAGGCAAATCCCAAGAATGCCAACACCTTGCATCAATTGGGCACGGCACAAATGGCCACCGGCGATATGCACGGCGCCGTGCGCAACTTGCGACGGGCTATCGAGCTGGCGCCGCAGATGTTCGTGGCGCGCCTGCGCCTGGGTATTGCCCTGGAGCGGCTCCGGGAAACCCATGATGCACTGATCGCCTATTTCTCCGCCGTAAACATCGCACAGGCACAAGGCCAATGGCTTGGTGATACGACCACACCGCCGGGCTTGCGGGATGTCGTCAAGCAAGCCATTCGTTTTATTGATGCCGGGCGGCATCAGCTCTTTGATCAGGTGCTTGAACCGCTGCGTCAGCGTTATGGTCGCTCCGAGCTTTCGCGCGTGGAAGATTGTCTAGCCATCTATCTCGGCGAGAAGGAAGCATTCTTGCCTGATTCGCGGCAGAAGCCCAAGTTCCTGTATTTCCCCGGGGTACCAAGCCAGGCGTATTACGGCAGCGAACGCTTTCCCTGGCATGCACAGTTGGAAGCAGCTACGGAAATGATCCGCAAGGAGCTGCGCGAAGTGCTGGCGGAGAACCTGCCACTACAACCGTTTCTGGAGGCCAATTCGCCAGCGGAGCTGGATGGACATCTGCGTGCTTCCGGCGATCAGGCGGCAGCGTGGGACGCGTACTTTTTCTATCGCCATGGCGTGCGCTACGACGAACATTGCGCGCGCTGCCATGGCACCTCAAGCTTGCTTGAAGCGTTGCCACTCGTTCGCATTCGCGACCACGCGCCGGAGACGCTTTATTCGGTGCTGCGCCCCGGCACGCATATCCTTCCGCATCGTGGCGTCACTAACACGCGCCTGGTTACCCATCTTCCGCTGATCGTTCCATCTGATTGCGCACTGCGTGTCGGTGGCGAGACGCATGTGTGGCAGGAGGGTCGTTGCGTCACGTTCGACGATACTTTCGAACACGAGGCCTGGAACGAGAGCACAGAGACGCGCGTAGTGCTGATCGCAGACAGCTGGAATCCCGATCTCAGTGAAGTTGAGCAGGCTGCAGTCACCGATCTGGTTGAGGCGATAGGTGACTTTAACCGGGCATCCGAAGTGCCGACGCCTATGGGCTGAGCATTAATGCAAGCTCAAGTTTGCCGGGAGCTCGATTACCTTCGAGAAGTCTATTTGTTTTCCCGGTATTGCGAACGCATCTCGGCCAGCTTTTGGAGCTGATCAGTGTAAAAAGCTTCGATAGCCCATAACGCCCGGAACCTTTGCGGGATCCTTTGGCGGCATTGGGGCTGTGCTCGATCAATCAATACCGCGGCACGCTCGAATCGATTTCGGTCGCCCATGCATCCATGCCACCTTCCACATTGGAGACGTCGCTGAAGCCGTGGGCGGCGAAGCGTTCGGCCATGCTCTGGCTGGAGATGCCGTGGTGGCAGATAAACGCTAGCGGGGTGTCCTTGGGCAGGGCGGCGAGGCTTTCGTAGCCTTCTTCTTCCAGCACGCGAGCCTGTGCCAGTGGCGCCACCTGGGCGCGTCCGTGGGCGGGGCGTACGTCGATCAGGGTGATGTTGTCTGCGGCCAGTCGGGCCTTGAGTTCGTGCACGGTGAGGGATTTGATTTCCTGCGCGCCGGGAAATTTCAGGCTCAGGCCTTCGCCCTGCACGGTAGACACCCAGTCGATCACGATGCCTTTGGCGCGCTGCGCGCTCGCCGGGTCGAAATGGACTTCAAGCCCGTTGCTGTGCGCGACGATGTCGTGATCGCCAGCCGGGGCCAGCTGAAAGCCGGCGCTGTGATCGGGACCGATCTCAAGGTGCAATGCGACGCCCTGCGCATTGGCAGTACCCTGGCGGATTGCCTCGGCGGCTGCATCGGTGATGGTGATTACCGGCGGCGTGCGGTCGGGTTTCGCCGCGCCAAACAGTTCGTGCAGTTCGCCACTGGTATAGAGCTGGCGGATGATGTCGGCACCACCGACCAACTCGCCTTCGACGTAGAGCTGCGGAATGGTCGGCCACTCGCCATAGGCCTTGATGCCTTCGCGAATTTCCGGATCTTCCAGCACGTTGATCGTGTGGTAGTCGGGCAGCAGCTCATTGAGCATGTTGGTGGCGGCGGCGGAAAAGCCACATTGTGGCTGCCGACGGTCGCCCTTCATGAACAGCACCACGCGGTGGTCCTTGAGCAGGGTTTCAATACGTTCGCGGGTGGCGTTGTCGAGGGACATGGGAGGACTCCAGCAAAGAGGTCAATGATCCCATATGGCGCCATTGTCCGGCGCGTTCAAGCAAAAGGGCGGGCAAATCCACTATTTATGCGATACCTGGACCAGCTTCAGGCAGCCGGCCGAAGTTCGGTGAGTTTGCGTCGGCGTGCGGCCAGTGGCGCGAGTGCGAGGGCGGCCGTCGGCGAGGGTAGCAGCAGCTCCCGGCTGGCTCGGCCCAGAGCAGTGGGTTGCTCGCTCCAGTGGATCAGCTCCATCGCGCCGGTGTGGTCTTCGGTCAGCGCGGTGCAGTGCTCCACCCAGTCGCCATCGTTGAGGTACAACACGCCATCGATCTCTCGTACCTGCCCGTAATGGATGTGCCCGCAGATATGGCCATCGAAACCGCGCTGGGCGGCGTCACCGGCGACGCGATCTTCATAAGCGCGGATATACGCCAGTGCCTTGCCGATATGCGACTTGATGATGATGGACAGCGGCACGTACGGCAATTCGAGGCGGCGACGCATGCCATACAGGCGGCGGTTGCTCCAGCAAATGAAGCGGTGCATCGCCTCACCCAGATGCATCATCCAGCTGCGGCCGACCTGCTCGGGATCGAACTCGTCGCCATGGCTGACGTGATAGCGGCGGCCATCGGCGCCTTCATGGATGGCGTCGAGTCGAATCTTGACGCCGCCGAAGGTTTGTCCCGCCATACCGCGCAATGGACAATCGTGGTTGCCGGGTATGTAGGTGACGTCGACGCCGCGCCGGGCTATTGCCATGATCTCAGCCAGCACGGCGCTATGGTCCGCGTGCCACCAATGTCGGCGGGTCAGCGCTTCCATGTCGATGATGTCGCCGACCAGATAAAGCTTTTCGCAGCGCAACTTGCGCAGGAAGTCGAGCAGATAGCTGGCCTTACAGTCTGGCGTGCCCAGATGCACATCGGAGATGAAGGCGCTACGGCAGTGAAAGTTCGACATGGCGAGTACTCCGGTAGGTACCGGGACCCCAGTGTCGGGCCATCAGGTCACCAAAGCATGGCGAAATGGTTGCAGTGTTGTTGCGACGCGGCAAGCTGCAAGAGCAGGAATGCGGTGCTTAGCGGGAGGGACGCAAAGCCCGACGAGCTATCGGCAAGATCGTATCCAGCCATAACGTGTACTGGGCGGCAGAAGGATGCAGCCCGTCATTGGCGACCAGATCGGCATGCTGCCGCGATATCGGCGTTATGTTGACCCAGTGCGCGCCGGCACGCGTCGTTTCGTCCCGTGCTATCGCGTTGTAGACGTCCAATTCGTGGGCGATACGTGCCGCGCCTCTGGCATCATTACGCGCAAATGGCGTGGTGCCCCAATCGGGGATCGACACCACGATCACCCGCTGAGGATGGTTGCCTGCCAGCACAATGGCCCGCTGCAGCAGCGTGGCAAAGGCCGTGCGATAGTCGCTGGCGGGGCGGCCGCGATATTCGTCGTTGACGCCGATCAGCAAGGTCACCAGATCGTAGGTGGGAGCCAGCTGCGCCTGATCCATGCCGGCCGACAGCTCATCGGTGGTCCAGCCAGTGACGGCGACGATGCGCGGGTCATCGATCATCACGCCGCTGCGCCGGAGCTGTTGAACGAGCTGCGACGGCCAGCGGGCTTCGGCGGGTACCGACTCGCCGATCGTGTAGGAGTCGCCGAGAGCGAGGTAGTGAAGCGGCAGCATGGCGGGCATCATGAAAGCAAAGCTCGACGTGGATGTTTCAGGACGTCACTTTCGATAGCTGCGGCGTCCATCGGGACGTTCAAGCGACTGCAGCGACAGTGCGAAGCGGCTGCTGATCCGCCATCCGACCCAGCACCCGTTCGATGCGCACGAACACTTCGCGCAGCTGCGCCGGTTGCGGCAGCAAGGTGAGCCGGATATGCCGGCTTGCGGCCACGTTGAAGCTGGAGCCGGGGACCACCAATACGGACTCCTCCTCCAGCAGGCGCAGCGCGAAAGCGTTGTCGTCGAAGTTGGCGATACGGCTGGCGCGAACTTGCGGGAACGCATACAGCGCACCGCCGGGTGTCACCAGATCCAGATAATCGCTGGCGGCGACGCCGTCGATCACGGCCTGACGCGCCTCATACAGGCGGCCACCGGGCACGGTCAGCGTGCCAATGGTCGGTGCGTCCTGCAAGGCGGGAATCACGGCCCATTGCGCAGTCACGTTGGCGCATAGACGAAGTGCAGCGAGCAGTTGCAGGGCGTCGCGATATGCCGAAGTGCGTGCCGGATCACCCGACAGGCTCATCCAGCCGACCCGGTAACCACAGGCACGATGCACCTTGCTCAGGCCACCAAAACTGATGCAGGGAAGCTCCCCGGCGACTTCGGCCAGCGGCTGGAATACCGCGTCGTCGTAAAGAATCTCGTCGTAGATTTCGTCGCTCAGCAGCAGCAACCGGTGGCGTGTCGCCACGGCGACGAGCCGCTCCAGCAACGCGTGCGGATACACCGCGCCAGTCGGGTTATTCGGATTTATCAGCACCAGCGCACGGGTGCGCGGGGTGATCAGCGCCTCGATTTCGTCCGGATCGGGAAGGTGACCGTTGGCTGCCAGACAGCGGTAATAGCGTGGCCGGCCACCGTTCAAGATCGTTGCGGCGCTCCACAGCGGGTAGTCGGGGCTGGGCAGCACACTTCGTCGTCGGATTGCAGCAGTGCACGCAGGCTGAGGTCGATCAGCTCGCTGACCCCGTTGCCGATAAAGATGCGTTCGGCATCGACATGCCGCGCGCCGCGCGCACGCTGCTGAGCGGCGATGGTATCGCGGGCGATCTCCAGCCCTTGCTCGTGACCGTAGGCTTCGCTGTCATGCAGATGGTTGGCGATCGCTTCGCGCAGATGCGCTGGCGCCTCGAAACCGTAGCGGCCGGGATTGCCGATATTGAGCTTGATGATGTCGAGGCCGGCGGCCTCCAGATCGCGCGCGCGTCGGGTCAGTGCGCCGCGGATTTCGTAACGCACATCGGCCAGGTGCGCGCTGGGTGCTATGGAGCTGGGTGCTGTAAAACCGTGTGTCATCGAAGCCAACGCCGATATCCTTATGATCTCTATGGCCGGCAGCGCGGCCGAAAGGTCGATGCTAGCAGCGCGCCGTGGTTCAGCGCGAGGATCGTTCAGGCAAATCGGTGGCAAATCAAGATTCATCGGCAGGCCATGCAAGGGCAGGGCATAATCAGTTTACCCGTGAAGCCAGATCTCCCCCATGAGTGATGCCGAATCGATCGAACGCCTGCGACGCATTGGCTGGCGTGGTGATGTGCTGCCCGCGGATGGGTTGCGACTCGCCCGCGTAGTTGCCCAGCATCGGGCCGGCTACGAATTGCACGATGGCGAAACCCTGTTTGGCGCGCAGCCGGACGGACGTTTTCTGAAGCGAGGTATCGATCCGGGTGAGCGCCCAGCGGTCGGTGATTTCGTTGAGGTGGCCGACGGCATGCCGCCGCATATTGTCACTGTGTCGCCGCGACGGACGGTGCTCTCTCGCGCCGCCGCTGGCGAGCGCTACGAGCGGCAGCTGATTGCCACTAATATCGACTACGTGCTGGTGTTGACCGGGCTGGATGGCGACTTCAATCCAGCGCGGATCGAACGCTACCTATCGCTGACCGAGGATTCGGGTGCGCAGCCGGTCGTGCTGCTGAGCAAGCTCGATACCCGCGATGATGCGCAGGAGCAGATCGACGCGCTACGCGCACGCCTGCCGGACAGTACGCCGATCCATCCGCTCAATAGCAAGGATCCGGCCAGTGTGGCGCTGCTGGCGCAGTACCTCAAGCCGGGTGACAGCGCGGTGCTGGTGGGATCGTCTGGTGCCGGCAAATCCACGCTCACCAACACGTTGCTTGGTACCGACCGCATGGCCACTGCCTCGGTGCGCACGCACGATAGCCGCGGACGTCATACCACCACACACCGGGCGTTGCTGCAGCTGCCTAGCGGCGGCTGCCTGATCGATACGCCGGGGATGCGCGAGCTGAAACTCACCGGCGAGGAAAACCTCGATCTGTTCGCCGACATCGAAGTGTTGGCCGAGACCTGCCGTTTCGCCGATTGCGGTCATGGCAGTGAGCCGGGCTGTGCGATTCAAGTGGCGCTGGACACCGGTGAGCTGACGCCCGAGCGCTGGCGCAACTATCTCAAGCTGCACGACGAACGCGAGGAACAAGCGGCCACGCTGGAGGCCAGGCTGCGTCGCCAGCGCGGCGGTCGTCCGATCGAGCGGCCGCATGGTCATCGCGGGCAGCGGGATCGCGATTGAGTTGATGGATTTTATTTTGGGCGTCTAAACGTCCATACGCTTAGTCGCTATACCCTGTTCGACAGGGGCTGGACGGTGCGCTTAGCGGAGCGCTTCAAGCGTGGCGCGCGCGCCGATGCGATGTAGCGAGTCCAGTGCCCAGGTGTAAGCCGCAACAAATCGGGGATGTTCCACCAGATCGCCGAACAGCTCGCGGTTTTCGATAAAGGCCAACGGATGGCGGCGATTGTTCTGCGCGATCGCGTGCAATTGATTCTTCAGCCGGTCGACGATCTCGATCGGCTCACCCTGCTCGTCAGTACCTTCGTCGTAGCGTGCCCAGCTGGCGACGACCGCTGCGCTGCGCTTGATCTCACCGTTATGCTCAAGCTGATGACGGATCACCGGTACTAGCCACTTGGGAATCCGGTCGGAGCTTTCGGCGCACAGCCGCGCCAGCGTGTCGCGGATCTGCGGGTTGGCGAAGCGCTCGATCAGGGTCCGACGATAAAGGTCGAGATCCACGCCTGGCAGCGGCGACAGCGTCGGCGAGCCTTCTTCCACCATATAGCCGAGCAGGAACTCGACGAACAGCGGATCCTGGCAGACTTCGTGCGCGTAGCGATAGCCGGCCAGATAGCCGAAATAGGTCAGCGCCTGATGGCTGGCATTGAGCAGGCGCAGCTTCATCAGCTCGTATGGCATCACCTCGTCGACGATCTGCACGCCGACGTCCTCGAATGCGGGCCTGCCCTCGTTGAAGTGATCTTCGAGTACCCACTGGGTGAATGGTTCGCACACGACGGGCCAGGCGTCGTCGATACCGAAGCGCTGCCTGACTTCGTCGCGGTCGGCATCGGTGGTGACCGGAGTGATGCGGTCGACCATCGAGTTGGGAAACTTCACGTGCTCGGCAATCCACTCGCCCAGTTCGGCGTTCTTGCGTCGCGCGTAGGCGGTGAACGTTGCCTTGGCCACATCGCCATTGCCCTGGATGTTGTCGCAGGACATTACGGTGAACGGCGCAATGCCCCGGGATTTGCGCCGCGCCAGCGCCTCGGTCACCAGACCGAAGCTGGTTTTCGGTGCAGCGCCCTCGACCAGGTCGTGTTTTACGTCCGGGTTGTCGAAATTGAATGCACCGGTGACGTGATGAAAGTTGTAGCCGCCTTCGGTCACAGTCAGCGAGACGATGCGTACCTCGGGGTTGGCCATTTTTTCCAGCACGGCTTTGACATCATCCGGTGCGTAGAGGTACTCGATGATCGAACCGATCACCCGTGGCTTGTAGCTGCCGTCCGGATGCTTGATCACCAGCGTATAGAGCCCGTTCTGCGCGTCCATCACCGTCTTCATGCGCTGGTCTGCCGGCATCACGCCGACACCACAGATACCCCAGTCCAACGCCTTCCCGTCGTTCATCAGTTGGTCGACGTACATGGCCTGATGGGCGCGGTGAAAGCCGCCAACGCCGAAATGCACGATACCGACACCCACCTTGCTGCGATCGTAGGTCGGCACGGCCACGACGGGATCAAGCTGATGGAGGGTACTGGCGTTTAACTTCTGCATGGCGGCAATCTTCTTGGATCGAAAAGTTGGATCGTGATGTCAGGCGTTGCTGGATATGGCCGGTTCGTTAGACATCAAGCTGCAGCCGGTGCCTTGAGCAGTGATTGCTCGCTGGTGGCATTGAATACCTGCAGCTTGTCGGTCCGGCAGCGCAAGCGGATCGCGTCGCCCATCGCTACCGTGAGATGGCTTTCGATCTGTGCGGTTACCCGATGCGGGCCGACCTGCACCTGGATCATGGTGACCGAGCCGAGCGGCTCGACCACTTCGACGATGCCGGACAGCACGTTCTCGTTGACCGGATCGTCCGCGGCCAGATAGCTCAGATGCTCGGGGCGCACGCCAATCACTGCTTCGGTGCCAGCATGTGTGGCCAGTGCATCGCCGCGGGCGCCGGTCAGGGTCAGGCTGAAGTGGTCGTCCGTCAACGTGCGTTTGTCGACGCCGATCCGACCGCGCAGAAAATTCATCGATGGCGTACCGATAAAGCCGGCAACGAAGATATTCGCCGGCCATTCGTACAGTCGCTGCGGCGTATCGATCTGCTGGATCTTGCCGTTGAGCATCACCACGATACGCTGGCCCATGGTCATCGCTTCGACCTGGTCATGTGTCACGTAGAACGTGGTGACGCCGAGCTTGCGATGCAGTTTGACGATCTCTGCGCGGGTGTCCACACGCAATTTTGCGTCCAGGTTCGACAGCGGCTCATCCATCAGGAATACCTGCGGCTGACGCACGATGGCGCGTCCGAGCGCAACGCGCTGGCGTTGACCGCCGGAAAGTGCGCGTGGCTTGCGTTCCAGCAAGTGGGCGATGTCGAGCACCTTGGCCGCTTCCTGCACGCGACTGGTGATTTCCGCATCGGGAATTTTTTTCAGGCGCAACGCAAACGCCATGTTCTCGAACACGCTCATGTGCGGATACAGCGCATAACTCTGGAAGACCATCGCGATATCGCGATCCTTCGGCGCCACCTGGCTGACGTCGCGGCCGTCGATGCTGATCGAGCCGCTGCTGATACTTTCCAGCCCGGCGATCATCCGCATGGTGGTGGTCTTGCCGCAGCCGGACGGGCCGACCAGCACGATGAACTCGCCGTCCTTGGTGGTCAGATTGAAACTGTCCACGGCGTTGTCGGCG
>Ga0302303_10001621_pt1 | contig 14428 bp, 10 predicted proteins | sample III_Palsa_E2_1_FD_194542 | JGI IMG/M metagenome (GOLD analysis project Ga0302303, IMG submission 194542) | Peat permafrost microbial communities from Stordalen Mire near Abisko, Sweden - III_Palsa_E2_1 | ecosystem: Environmental > Terrestrial > Soil > Palsa > Peat permafrost | place: Sweden... | reverse complement strand
CACGATGTTAATGATGCCCGAATTGCCCGCCGCATCGTATTTTGCCGATGGATTGGTAATGATCTCGATAGACTGGATGCTGTTTCCATCAGTCGACCGCAAAAGCGTAGCCAGTTGTGCCGCCGAAAGATAGGTTAGCTTATCATTTATCATTACCGTTACGCCCTGTTTTCCCTTCAGGCTGATGTTGTCATCCTTATCAATGCTCACACCCGGCGCACGCTCCAAAATATCCATAGCGGAGTTGCCTGCCGCGAGTACACTGCCTGCAACGTTCATCACGGTCCGGTCAAGCCGATGCTCTATCAGCGGTTTTGCCGCTACAACATTTACGGTATTTAAGGTACGGGTTGACGCCTGCATGGTTAAAGCGGGCACTGTAACCTGGCGCGAACTATCAGCTACGGTAAATGGCTTACCTATGGCCTGGGTGTAACCCACTTCAAAGGCTTTGATTAGATAAGTGCCTGCCTTTACATGGTCGAAGTGAAAAAGGCCGGCTTCGGTACTCAAAGTGCCCGATACTATGCTGGAGTCCTTTTGCCTTAGCAAACTTACCGACGCGTAATCCATCGGTTTGCCCTGCCCGTTGGCCAATGTGCCGCTAACCGTAGCGCCAGGCGCGGTATTTTGCGCGAGTGCTATGCCACAGCAATTGAGTGTTAAAAGTGTAATTAGTATTATTTTGCAGATGAGCGTTTTCATTCTTTGTGTGTGGTGTTGTGTAAAAAATTTCGGCAAAAGCTTTCCCATTAAAGATTTTTTTTATCTTTTTTAAATCGATAATGAAATTTTAGGATTTGCCCTTAGCTGGTGTAATTAGATAAGCTATGAAATAACGTGCTTTATTAATTTATATATCATGGTAAATGTTAGCTATGTTATAATTTTCTGTTTCTGCGTAAAACAACTTAACAATCACCACCTACCCAACTTTTTCTGACCAGCGGCCAATTTTCGCTGACCATTAGTTATAAATTAATGCTAAGCTGTTTTCAAATAAAACAATCGCTGTTTTGTATATAAGATGCGCGAAATAGGGCTAAGGTTACAGTTAATTTAAAATTTTTAACGCCGGGAAGATATTTTTTACCACATCTTCGTAAAAAAAGGAATTGATAACGGCAGGTTTTTCTGCCATTTGAGGTATGGTAGTTTGCAAATCAGTTGCGCTTTTGCAGGTTCTTGCAGATGAAGTAGTATAACAGGCAATAATGAGCCCGCCAAATATTAGCGGGCTCATATATTTTACTATCAGTTTCATTATTTATGTTTTTGCAGGCTATCAACCCTGCGGGCCGAATCAACTTGCGCCTGTAGCTTCGCAATTGCTTTTGCATTGTTAGCGTTACGGGTGGAATCGATCTGTGCGGGAGTTTTCTTGATAACCACCGTATCTATTTTGCATTGCAGGCCATCATCCGTCATAATGAAAACCGCCGATGTGGCGTTATCCTGTTTGTTGCTTTCCTTACAATCATAAACATTCACACCATCCAGCCTAAGGCGATCCTGCAATTGCTGGTCAATGATCGCTTTGGCATTCAGGGGCAGCTTTAGGGTTAGCTCCAGTTCTTCGCCGTGCCAGGCATCGTCAGCTGTTCTGCGCAGCATATCGTCAAACTTCAATACCGAATCTTGCTGTATGAATATGTACTTGGTATTACGTGCGTTTAAAAGCGCGTCCTCATCATCCCTGCCTCGGGCCCTGAATGTTTCAACCAGTTCGGGTTGTTTTATATCGCTTCTTTCCACATGCAAAGTAACATTTTGCGGCTCTGTATTTTCGTCGTCGTCATTTTCTATGGTCATGTTGTTAAATTGCCCTTTAACATTCAGGCGCAGGCTATCATCATGGCTCAGGTATTTAACGTCATTAAATTTTAAATAATAAACATTACCGGGCGCAGCCTTCAGGTTAATGGTTTGGCTAATGCTGCCGCCATCCTTAAAATTAGCACTTGCCTTTACGGCGTAGGTTATAAACATAACCAGGGCCAATATCCATACCACCAAAAAAGTAGTGCCGATAGACATGTTTAACGACCGGGTATTAAATATGGCACGTATAAGTAACAATATAATAAAAAGCACCGGTATAAACGCGCTTAAAAATGCCACAATATATATCCTGCTGGCGTGCTCATCAGCTATTATAGTAAACGGGAACATGTGGTTATAGCGCCCCTCCCCAAATCCCAAAAAGGCAACCAATGCAACAACCAGTGCAATGGCCATGGCAAAAAAGCTAATCAATACTATTATCCCAAGCAGTTTAATAAGTATTTTGCCTGCTCCGTTAAAAAATAGGCCCAGGTGATGCACAACATCGCCTATAAAATCGCGCAGCTTGTAGGCCAGCGGTTTGGCTTCCTGCTGTAAGTTATTAAGGTGGTTGCGTACCGAGCTCAATTCTTCTTCAAGGTTGTTTTTAAATCCCTGTAAATTCAGCTTTTCGCCCTGCATGGCCATACGGTCGGCACGGGTTAAGGCTTTGGGTATCACTATCCATAATATAATGTATAGTATCAGGCCCGAGCCGGCAAAAAAGAACGATAGGGCAAAAGCCAAACGTATCCAGATGGGGTCAATGTCGAAATAATTGGCAATACCCGCGCAAACACCGCTTACCAAATGGTTATCCGGGTCGCGGAATAGCTTGCGTTCGCCCGTATTATAGTTATAGGCGTTATTAGGTGCCGATTTTTCATCGTCGTATACTTCGTCAAAATCTTCAACGCGGCCCATCTGGTCAATAATATTCCTAACGTCCTGTTCCACAATAACCTGTTTGTTTTCATTAGTAAGTATCTCCGAAAACATTTCGGCAATGCGGTTCTCAATATCGCCGGTTATCTCCAGGCTATCGGCGGAGTTTAAAAAATGACGTTTTACATCCGTCATGTAGTTTTTCAGTATCTCATAGGCATCTTCCTCTATATGGAAAACGATGCCGTTTATATTTATGATGATAGTTTTATTCATGATATTAATTCTTTTAGCGGTTTAGTTTATGCTTATGTTATATGTATGTGTACTTTTTATACCTTTTGAGGTGATAAGTGACGAATTATTCATTATTATCCGTCTCCTGTTGGTTAGGCGGATTTCTGTCGCCAATGGCTGTTCGTACCGCAAATTCCAGTTCGCGCCAGGTTATATCCAGTTGCTCCAGCACTTTTCTGCCCTCATCGGCAAGCACATAATACTTGCGCGGCGGCCCCGAGGTGGATTCCACCCAGTTGTAGGTGAGCAGGCCATTATTTTTTAAACGGGTTAATAACGGGTACAAAGTACCCTCAACTACAAGCAGTTGGGCTTTTTTAAGCTCAGCAATTATGTCTGATGCGTATGTTTCGCCCTTCGCTATTATGGAAAGTATGCAATATTCTAAAATGCCTTTCCTCATTTGGGTTTGTGTATTTTCAACAATCATATTGCAAAGATATATGTTTTAAAATGTATTATGCAATACATAGTACTATAATTTTGATTTTTTTATTTAAAAATGCGTTTTTTTAAAAAAAAATGACTTTTTACTTGACTATTTGAAAATCTAACATTACTTTTATAATTAATTAACTATTAACTGATCTTATTATTAACAAAATGAAAAAACTTCTACTAGTAATTTTGTGTTTCCTGCTGTTGTTCACAGCACGGGTATTTGCACAAAACCGTACAGTTACTGGTACGGTTACGGCCAAAGAGGATGGCTTACCCATTCCGGGAGTAACAGTAAAGGTAAGAGGCACTGGCGTTGGTACACAAACCAACACAAGCGGTAAATTTTCCTTAAGCGCGCCAGCCGGTGCGGTTCTTCAATTTTCATTTGTGGGTTACCTCACAATTGACATTTCTACAACAGGTAAAACTGTTATCAATGCGGTTCTTACCCAAAACGCCAACCAGCTTGGCGAGGTTGTTGTAACCGGCGCATTGGGTATTAAACATGCAGAAAAAGAGCTGGGATATGCTACTGCAGATGTTACCCCAAAAGAACTTACCGCAACGGCTGCAACAAATGTTGCCAACGGTTTAACCGGTAAAGTGGCCGGTTTGGCGGTTTATCAGCTGGATAACAGTATTGACCCGACCATTCAGATCGTACTTCGCGGTAACCGGTCTTTGGAAGGTAACAACAACGCACTGATCGTTTTGGATGGTGTGCCAATGCCCAGCGCACTGTTAAGCTCCATCAACCCTAACGACATTGCCGACATCAATATATTGAAGGGCGCCGGCGCTGCTGCTATATATGGTTCGGAGGCATCCAACGGCGCTGTTTTGATTACCACTAAAAAAGGTGCAGGAAATAAAGCTACCATAATTTATCAAAACTCCATACAAGTACAGAAAGTTGCTTTTTACCCTAAACTGCAAACAGAATTTGGTTTGTACGGTGGTGAGCCAAGCAATAATCAGACTACCGGCTTTGCAAATTATGTGCCCTGGGAAAACCAGCAATTCGGGCCGGCTTTTAACGGGCAACTGGTGCCGTTGGGCGTACCGCTTGACAGTGCAGGTGGTAAACAGATAATGGTGCCTTACACAGCTGATAAGGTAAGCCCTATAGAGCAATTTTTTCAAGCAGGTGTTACCGAACAAAACGACATCTCTTATGCGCAGGGCGATGCTAAAAACAGTATTTACATTTCTGCCCAAAATGCATACACAACAGGCGTTGTACCTGATGATAAAAACATCAGGAATGCATTTAGTGTAAGAGGGCACCATACAGACGGAATATTTTCTGCTGATTATTCAGTAGGCTATACCCGCACAACTATCAACACTTATATAGCTAATAACAATCCTTTAGGCATACCCGGTAGTTATGTTACAACCGCTGGTGATAACGATCTTTATTCATCAGTTTTGCAATTACCGGCATTTTTAAATCTTGCGGCTTATAAAAACCCGAATGCCGATGCTGCCAACGTAAGCAACTTTTATGATGCTTACGCCATTAACCCTTACTGGATTGTAGATAATGCCAGGAGAAACGAGCAGCGCGATGTATTATTAGCTTCATTAAAATTATCATTGGACCCAACTAAATGGTTAACGGTAAGCTATCATCTTTCTGATAACTTTGGTATCGACCAGGAACGTTATACAAAAGCGGAAGCTGATTTTACACCATACTCTATATCCGCTGCCGGTAATGATGGCGGTACCCCGGGTGATTTTGCCCAAACAGGTAAATCGCTTGGTAGCGTTTATGATGTTTACCAATTTGGTGATGGAACCAACAATAACCCGGGTTATTCACGGATACAGGGAGATGCGTTGGTTGATTTGCACCCAACCCTTTCTAAAGATTTTAAAACCGACCTGTTATTAGGTAATTCTATTTACCAGGAATATGAAAAGGAACAAGTAACAGGAAGCAGCGCGTTGCTGGTACCTAACTTTTATAATGTTAATACCATTAGCGGCCAACCGGTAGCAGGAGAGGGGAGTTTATTAATACGTAACATATCGTTTTTTGGCGACCTGAACGTTAGCTATAAAGGCTTCCTTAGCTTAGAAGGTACCTTGAGGAACGAACAGGATTCGCGCTTAGCTGCAGCAGAGCGTTCTTTCAGCTATCCTTCGGCAAAATTAGCATTTGTACCAACCGATATCATACCAGCTTTAAAGAATAATGATATTTTAAGCTTTGCTAAATTCTACGGTTCATTAAGCCGTGTGGGTTTAATTAATATTGGCCCTTATGAAATCGAAAACACTTACAATATTGCAGGTGGGTTCCCTTATGGGGCATTAGGCGGCTTATCTGCAAATAATGAAAGCTATAGCCCTACCCTGAAACCTGAGATCACAACAGAAACTGAAATTGGTACAGAATTGGCATTCCTGCATAATCGTATAGATCTTGACTTCTCTTATTATAATTCATTTGACAAGAACCAAACAGTTACCATTACTACTTCAACATCTACCGGGTATAACTATTCGTTACTAAACATTGGTGAAACCCAATCACAAGGTTTTGAGTTCCAGTTAACCGGTCAGGTACTGACGCAGGCAGCCAATAACTTTGGATGGACATTAGGCGGCAACCTTTCTATAAACAATTCAAAAGTTATATCATTATTGCCAAACATTAACCAGTTGTACCTGGGTGACGATCAATATGCGGTTGTAGGAAAACCATTCCCGATGCTTGAAGGTACCGATTTTTTACGCGACCCGCAAGGCAAGGTAATTGTAAGCCCAACCACCGGTTACCCAAGCACTTCGTCTGTTAATAAATTATTCGGACGGACCACACCTAAGAATGACGTGGGTATTACGTCAAGCTGGACCTATAAGTTTGTTACTTTAGGCGCTGTGTTCGAATATCGCGGTGGCGACGTAAGTTATAACGCTATCGGCCAAACGCTTACCTTTGCCGGTTCATCACAGTACTCTGCATCAAACGGCCGTCAGCGGTTTATTTATCCTAACTCAGTTATCCAAACAGCAGGTACCAATACTTTTGTGCCAAATACCAGCGTAGCTGTTGCTGACGGTAACTACGGTTTCTGGCAAACTTCCCCTGCTTCGGGCGTTATGAGCCCTTATGTTACAAGCGGCGCATTCTGGCAGCTTAGGGAATTAGACCTGACATTTAATTTAGATAAATTTATTGCCCAAAGTAAATTTATGAAGGGCCTGTCTGTAGCATTAACCGGAAGGAACTTGTTCCTGTGGGTTCCTAAAGAAAATACATATACCGACCCTGAATTCTCCGATACAGGCAGTAACAGCGCTACCCGCGGGACTAACGATAATAACGAATTACCACCCACCAGGGTATTTGGTGGAAGTTTTAAAGTAACATTCTAATTAAAAATATAACGATGAAAAAATATATTTCAATTATTACAGTATTTTTTACGATCGGGATAGCCGGTTGTAAAAAGGGATACCTCGATCAGGAGGTTAACCCAAATTCGCCCTCGGTTACCACACCGCAATATACCCTGGCAGGTGCCGAAGTTGCGTCGGCATCGATTATAGTTAATGATTACCCGGAATATGGTGTTTGGGCAGGCTATTGGTGCAACGCTAATGATTACGTTCCAAACCCAACATTGGCCGACTTCGATATCAGTCTTACAAACGAGCCTAATGATGCATGGGACGATTTGTACCCAAATCTTACCAACTATAACAATTTGCAAACTACTTCTGCAGCAGTTGCGGCAGATGCAAATTTTCAAGCGATTGCCATGATCATGAAAGCTTATGATTTTGAACAATTGGTTGATAATTACAATAATGTGCCTTATTCACAGGCATTTCAGCCGTCAACCATCTTGTTCCCGTCTTATGATAGCGGCCAGGCGATCTATGCCGACCTGGTAAAACAACTTGATGCGGCTATTACTTTAATAGGTAGCAGCAGTGGTGCTACTAACCCCGGTACCTCGGATGTTATTTATGGCGGGAACATGGCCAATTGGCAAAAATTTGCCAATACCCTTAAATTGCGTTTAGCCATCCGCCAGAGTAACCTAACTGCAAATACAGCACAGGCCGACTTGGCATCTACAGCAAGCATAGGCTATATTGATGCTTCTTCTGAGGCCGATTGCCAGCCTGGATATAGCCAAACGCTTGGCAAGGAAAATCCTTTTTATGTAACATATGGTTTTGACCAGAATGGTAACCCCAGCTTTGGGCATTTGTACTATGAGGCAAATGTTGTTGCTGTAAATATCATGAAGACTTATAACGACCCCAGGGTAAATTATTTTTATGCACCAATTAGTGGCAGTATTATAGGTGACCAGTTAGGTGCTACAAAAACTAATCCGCAGGCAGCCAGCTTTATAGGCACGGGATTATTGCAAAGCCCCGGCCAAAAAGCTATTTTATTTGCGTCATACGAATCCGATTTCCTGCAGGCAGAAGCAGCGGCGAGGGGTTGGATAAGCGGCTCGGCTGCAGCACTATATAACCAGGGTATAACCGATTCGTTTACTGATTTAGGCGCAACAGGCGCAGCTGCATATGAAGCGCAAACAAGCGTTACCTATCCAACGGCAGCCGCTACAGGATTGACGCTTCTGCAAACAGAGGTGCAAGCAATTATTACACAGAAGTATATTGCATTGAACGGATACTTTAATTTGGAAGCTTATAACGAGTGGAGAAGGACAGGTTACCCACATTTGCCGCAGAAACCCGCCTCGGCAGATCAGGGCGCTTTGTCAGCAACACTGCCTACAAGAATACCGTATCCTTATTCTGAGTATACTACCAACTCTACGAATTTGAATAAACAAGGCACCATTGATCCTTATACAGCGCTAATTTTCTGGGCCACAGCAACAAATAATTTTACAAATTAAGATGAAAAAGAAATTTTATTCTATCATAACAATACTACTGGTCGGGATGGCCTTTAGTTTTAGTTCATGTCTGAAAGACAGTAAGAACTATGTGAACGTATCACAAAGCCCGGCGCTGGCTGAGCTTCCTCTTGCAGCATATACGGGGGTAGGAGTACTTACAACAGAGGCGTTGCCTATTTCAACAACCCCGCAGGTTATCCAAATCGCGGTAAATGTGGCTGTAGCAAAACCTTTAAGCACGCCTACAACTTTTACACTGGCGCTTGATCCCGGAGCTGTTGCAACTTACAATACAGCCAACTCAACCGATTATACGTTACTGCCGGCTGCAGATTACTCTGTATCAAGCTGGACGGTTACAGTACCTGCAGGCCAGCACTTAGCATATATAAATGTTAGTGTTAACTCAAATCTTGTTGATCCGGCAGGGCAGTTTATTTTGCCTGTTAAAATAGTTAGTGCAGGTGGCTTAACTATCGATCAGTATAATGAATTACTTTTAAATGTAATTGCAAAAAACCAGTATGATGACGTATACAGCATTAATGGTTATGTTTTACGTAATTCATCTACCGGGCCTGATCCTGTATTAAGCGGTAATTTCTCGGGTTATACCCAAGACTTGACAACTGTAAATGCAACCGCAGTTAACTGGGCACCGCTTTGGAACGGCGGATCAGAAGCGGCCGGCGTTGCGGGCACAATTTTAACTGTGAACCCTACAACCAATGCGGTTACAATAACATCTTCGGGTAATGCCACTTTAACCAATGCCACTGGTTATAATAGCCATTATGATCCGGCAAATAAAGTCTTTTATATCTCCTATACATGGGGTACTGCTCCTAATAATAGAGCAGAAACAGATACACTAACTGCGCAATAACGTAATATTTGCAAAAATATTAGATTTTCTAAGCCGCCCGTAAACAACGGGCGGCTTTTTTGTTTGCAGTTTCCATCCTGAAATAAGTTACCAACTAAGTTGACTGCAAACAGCTACTTGTAAGGTGTAGATAATTAAAAAACAATAAAGCTTAGGTAGCCTTCATATAATTATTAACAATTTGCCGTTATTAAAATGTAACAGAATTGTTAGCACATGGATGCCGGAAATCTACGTAAATTGGTATTTTGGAAGTCAAATTTAACCCTGTCATGAAAAAAGCCACAATATTATTTATTCTATTAGGTATAGTAGTAAATTATGCATCGGCGCAAGCCACCTATGCAACAGGTACGGTTAAAGATGATGCCGGTAACCCGGTAACTTATGCCTTCATCAGAAATATGGGCACCACTTCGGCCACATTCAGTGATTCGTTGGGCAATTTTAAGCTATTGATACAGCCTAACACTACTTTAGAATTTCTTGCTAAAGGCTACGCTGGAATTTTGATAAATGCGGCTAATGCCGGTAATGTTGTTTTGAAACGTACCTCCGCCGCAGGCGATGCTGCCGGCAAGGCGTCGTCCGAGAGTGGAGGGCAGGGAGATAAATTACTGAACCAAAATTTTCAGATGGGCACAAGCGCCATATTTGTTAAGCCAAAAGGCGATACACGCGGGAGCCAGTATTTGCTTGATAATTGGGCGCATGGCTTTATAATTGATTCGAAAGATTCCGTTCTGCAAAACCCCGACTATTTATATAATTATGATAAGATAAATGGTGTTATGGTATTTACCCAGGATAAAAGTTCCGCTATGGAATTAAACAAAAGCACGGTAAATTCGTTTGTTTTATTTAGTAATGATGGTAAAACCGCTGCTTTTGAAAAAGCTCCAAATGTAGATGCAAATAATTATGTGCAGGTTTTAGCTATGGGAAAGAAATATAAAATATACAAATCAATAAATACACAATTTGTTAAGTCGAATTACCAAACAAACGGCCTTAGTTCATCAGGTAATAATTATGATGAATATGTGGATGACTATACTTATTACATTTTCAATGTACAAACAAACAGCCTGCAAAAAATATCACTGAAAAAGAAGGCTATTAAAGCGGCGTTTGTGAAGGATGCAGATAAAGTGAATAAATTTATTGATGATCATTCATCTGATGATATAGATGATAACTACTTAATAAATTTAGGTGATTATATGAATGAATGATCGAAATTTGTTAATAATTAATAAATTATTATTTTTTATCAACACTATACGGCCCGGGGCCAATAAATAATAAGCCGGCAAAAACAATAGCGTCTTCAATAGCATGTGCTGCCTGCTCTAAACCGCCGCCGGTGCCAAAATGATAGAATGCTGCTACAATAAGGTTGATAACCAGCAACAAACACACCGGCCTGAAAGCCCAGCCTATTATTAATAAAAAACCGCCAATGGTTTCAACAATAGCGGCTAAAAAGCCCCACAATACCGGTAAAAAGTATATACCCACATATTTGGTGGATGTACCAACCGCTTCCCAACTTTTGGGGCCGCCCATAAGTTTAGGATAGCCATGGTAAATGAACATAATACCTAACCCCAGCCGGATTATTAATAATCCCAGGTTTTTGTAATTGTTTAACTTGCTAAGCAGTGCCATAATTTAAGGGTTAATTGATTGGAGAGATCAATAGTTTATATACGAAGTTATAAATAATTAATTTTAACCTCGGTATCATTTACCAATACATTTGCCATTCGCCCCAAAATTAAACTGTTATTATCAGGTATATGCCCGGCCGGAAAATCGAAACATACGGGGTAGTTATATTCTGCCACAACATCCAAAATAATTTCAGGCACGCTTTGTCCAAACGGTATATCGTTGTCTTTTGTTTCGGTAAAACCGCCTACTATAAGCCCGGCCAGGTTTTTAAGCTTGCCCGCACGTTTTAAGGTGCGCGCCATACGGTCGATGGAATAAAGGTATTCGCTTACATCCTCAATAAAAAGAATTTTTCCGCTGTAGTCCAGATCAGAAACTGACCCGGAAGCCGATAGCAATAAGGACAAATTCCCACCCACTAAAATACCTTTACCTTCGCCCTTACGATTTTTATAATTAGTGGGCAATTGATAGATCAGATCTTCACCAAACAAGGCTTTCCGCAGTGTTTCCAGTGATTTTGCCGAAGCATCCGGAATACTTACCGGCATTTGCCCGTGGATGCTTTGCACCTTATAATTGCTGAAGATATGCGTGTGCAACAAGGTAATATCGCTAAAGCCCACCAGCCATTTAGGTTTTTGCGCGAAATGGCTGAAATCAACCTTATCAATCATCCTCACCGTACCATAGCCGCCACGCGCGGCAATTATCGCCTTAATGCTGTCGTCGTCAATAAAGTTTTGCATATCCGCGGCCCTCAGATCGTCATCACCCGCAAATTGGTGGTACGAGGCATCAACTGTTTTACCCAAAACAACTTCCAGTCCCCATAATTGCAGTAATTTTATAGCGTCCGTCATGGGCTTGGGTAATTTTTTTGCAGGGCAGGTAATGGCAATTTTATCACCTTTTTTAAGATGGGGGGGAGCCAGTGCGGAAGTAGCTTCAAAATTGGCGATGCTCATATTCAATAATAATAAAACTTGCAGACTTTTACCAAACTATCCATCAAGTATCCACCTTCCAGACTTCCGTACTTTCCAACTTCTTCACCAAAATAAATTATCTTTGCCGAATTATTAATCAGGATACCTATTAATGTCGCAACTTAATAAATTTAAACGATACACTATTACATCGGCGCTGCCTTATGCCAACGGGCCCTTACATATAGGTCATTTAGCCGGCGCATACCTGCCTGCAGATATTTTTGTGCGATACCTGCGCCTTAAAAAGCAGGATGTGGTATACATCTGCGGCTCCGATGAGCATGGCGCTGCAATAACTATTAAAGCTAAAAAAGAAAATACCACCCCACAAGCTATAATTGATAAGTATCATAACCAGATAAAAAACAGTTTTGAAGAATTTGGAATAGCGTTCGATATTTATCACCGCACTTCATCGGCTATTCACCACGATCTTTCGCAGGAGTTCTTTTTAAACCTGTACGAAAAGGGGGAGTTTATTGAGAAATACTCCGAACAATATTTTGATGAAGATTACCAGCAATTTTTGGCCGACCGTTACATTATAGGTACCTGCCCCAATTGCGGCTACGACCACGCCTACGGCGACCAATGCGAAAATTGCGGTACATCATTAAGCCCGACGGATCTGATCAATCCTACGTCAACATTAAGCGGGAAATCGCCTGTTTTAAAGCTCACCAAGCACTGGTATTTGCCATTGGATAAATATCAGCCCTGGCTGGAGCAATGGATTGATGAAAAGGACGGCGAGTGGAAGGTAAATGTTTTCGGGCAATGTAAATCATGGCTCAAATCGGGCCTGCAACCCCGCTCCATGACGCGCGACCTGGATTGGGGCATTGATGTACCCCTGGAAGAAGCTAAAGGAAAGAAACTGTATGTGTGGATGGACGCGCCAATAGGCTATATATCCGCCACCAAACAATGGGCGCTTGATAATGGAAAAGACTGGCAGCAATATTGGAAAAAGCAGCCGGATGAAGAAGACAACTCCTGCCTGCTGCATTTCATCGGCAAGGATAATATCGTGTTCCATTGTATCATATTCCCGGCTATTTTAAAAGCGCATGGCGATTATATATTGCCGCAAAACGTGCCCGCCAATGAGTTCCTGAACCTGGAGGGCGAAAAGCTTTCCACATCACGCAATCATGCCGTTTGGCTGCATGAGTACCTGGAAGAGTTCCCCGGCAAGCAGGATGAACTGCGCTATGTGCTAACCTCCATACTCCCCGAAACCAGCGATAGTGAATTTACCTGGAAAGATTACCAGGCCCGCGTAAACAATGAACTGGTGGCCATATTAGGCAACTATGTAAACCGCGTAATGATACTGATGTACAAATTTTACGAAGGTAAAGTTGAAGCCGATAGTGCCGAGATCACTTTGGCCGATAACCTGCTAAACGCGCAGGTAGGCGAGTATTACGATGAACTGGAGCGTAACCTGGAAGCGTACAAGTTTCGCGCGGCCCTGCAAAACGTGATGGATATTGCCCGTTTAGGCAATAAATACCTGACGGAAAAAGAGCCCTGGAAATCCATAAAAACCAAGCCTGAAGATGCCAAACTGGCCCTGCATAACAGTTTGTTACTGATAGCTCATTTGGCCACTTGCCTGCAGCCATTTTTACCGGGCACGGCTAAAAAGATATTCGGCATGCTCAACTTTAACCGGCATGATGCTGATTTTGGTGCTGAAATTAAACTGGAGAATGGACACCAACTGAACCCATCGGCCTTATTGTTTGAGAAGGTAGAGGATGAAGTTATAGATAAGCAGATAAAAAAACTGCTGGACAAAAAGCAGGCGGCAGCGGTTACCAAACAGCTTACCCTGGTACCTGCTAAGGAAAATATCAGTTTCGATAATTTCGCGGCGATGGATATCCGTACAGGCACCATCCTTACCGCCGAAAAAGTGGCCAAAACCAAAAAGCTGTTAAAACTGACCATCGACACCGGCCTCGATCAACGTACCATCGTATCTGGAATTGCGGAATATTACGAACCCGAAGCCATTATAGGCAAGCAGGTAAGCGTATTAGTGAACCTGGAGCCCCGCGAAATAAAGGGCATCCTATCGCAAGGCATGATCCTGATGGCCGAAACTGCCGACGGCAAGCTAAGCTTTGTATCGCCGGTGGATGGATTGCATAATGGTTCGGTAGTACGATGATTTTATGATGTGCAGCTATGCAAATGTGCAGGTGTGCAGATGAGGAACTATTGAATTTGAATTTTAGACATAAAAATTCAGCTATAATTTGCACCTTTGCCCCAATAATAAATTCGACATCGAACATTCGAAATTCGATATAGAAAACCGGTCCCGTAGTTCAACGGATAGAATAGGAGTTTCCTAAACTCTAGATATGAGTTCGATTCTCGTCGGGACCACTTTTAAACCCATCCATGGGAATGGCATGGGAAAGATTATTTAAAAGCCTTTAGATGAAAATCTGGAGGCTTTTTTTGTCGAGAGCGGTGCGGTGATAACACCGACCGCAAGCTAAATT
>Ga0302303_10001620_pt1 | contig 14437 bp, 6 predicted proteins | sample III_Palsa_E2_1_FD_194542 | JGI IMG/M metagenome (GOLD analysis project Ga0302303, IMG submission 194542) | Peat permafrost microbial communities from Stordalen Mire near Abisko, Sweden - III_Palsa_E2_1 | ecosystem: Environmental > Terrestrial > Soil > Palsa > Peat permafrost | place: Sweden... | reverse complement strand
ACATAACTTACGAATCGAACGGATATCTTAAGTCCATAGATCGTTCATAAAAGTCGCGTGTATGGCAGACGCCGTACACGCGATTTTTATTCGTATAGCATCCTTCGCATTGTTTATTGCGGTAAGCCCGGTAAACCGACCTCAAGAGAGATCACATGGACCTCTTCTATCCTTCTTAGCCCCGTTTACGGGGCTTTACGCCTCAGGCCCGTCCTTTAGGGCGGGACACGCAAGTCGAAGTAAGATGCGGTTGCCCTCAAGGCAAAACAATAGCGCTTGACAGTTCGTCAAATCAATGTTACAATTCATAAACGGGGACGATGAAGCGCTTAGTCATGGACTGATAGTGAACAGAACAACTCGATCGCGCACTTTACGTTTATTCCGGTGCTCGTAGCTATAATCACTATCCTGTCCAATGTCTTGTTCGTTAACCCTGGCGTCGTCTCTCAACAAAATCGACTTGTGAAAACTCTCAGCAAAGTCGCGTATCGTTACGTGTAGCTTAAACGCAATTAAAGGCAATTGGCAAGTGAAAAAAAGAACCTCATGTCTCGCAACTTTGGCCGTCATCCTCGGTATCACCTCGTTTGATATTTCGTCCGCTTCGGCGCAGAACAAGATCCAAATATTTGGCGCCGAACGACTGGCTTCGGCGCAGAACTGGTCTGAATCAGACTCCATTTTCACGCCGTCTACTTCCGATCATAATGCGAGCGTAATTTTCCCAGCTAACAAATGGAGCGCGCTTATTGGCACTCTTCCGTTGAAGGCAATGGGGGGAACATTTTCCATTCACCTGCGCTGCCGCTGGCATGGAGATCTGACCACGATCAAGGGCACAAACGCGGTCATCATGTTTGAGGATGAAGACGGCAAAGATATGCCTGGCGCGATAAGCTCGCCAGTACCGGCTACGGCGGATTGGCAGGAAGTCACCGTGTCCTCTGCGATCCCAAAAGGAGCCGTTCAGGTTCGGTTCGACCTGGATAGCACGGGAGGCGGTCCGCTCGAAATATCGGACTACGACTTATATCTGCAAGACACGGATCTGACGACCGACGCCGTTACCGGAACTGTAATGCCGTGGCTTACCGTTCCTGGCGGGAAGGCAGCTCTACCGCCGCAGGATCCTGCCAGCGCGAGCGCGACATTCACTGCATCCGATCCATACTCCTTCGATGCGCCAGTCTGGTCCACGGTTGCGGCTCACGACATTCCTACTACCACAACGAACAAGACGCCATTGAACGATGTCGCCGCGAACTTCCAGATGGTGTGGACAGCCGACAACCTGTACGTCCGCTATCACGCGCACGACCCGATTTTAAACTTCAAGGCAAGAAGCCGGTATGAGAGAGACTGCTTTGAGTTCTTTATGCAGCCCACGGGAGGCTCACACGACGCGGCGGCCCTGATCTCCAAAGAGCAGTACACGATTACCAGAACGCCCGAAGGCAAAACCGACGCCAACGTGGACGCCATCACCCGCGTTGTGAGCGACGGCTGGGAGGCAATTGCAAAGATCCCCCTGCAAACGGAAGACCGCCGCATTTATCCGTTCAATGGTCTCCAGACGACCTTCAACGCCGTTTACCAGGACTGCGACACACTGCCGCAGGAGCACTGGCTCAGCTTTTCCAAAAAGGACCAGACCAACTCTTCATGGGAAAATACATCTCTGTACGTGCCACTCGTCTTTGAAACCGACACCGCGATGGCCTACAAGCCAATGTGGCTCGGCGGCGCCAACGACGCTTACAATGTAGAGCCCAAGTTTACAGGCATGATTAACCTGGTACATTCGTCCGCCACTCTCGCCAATCTCGACATGTGGGATAAGAGCCCGGAATGCCACATCGACGCTTACACCGACGGTGGTCATAACTGTTTCCGCTTCAAGTTTCCAGCCAACCCAAGGCAGCGGCGCGTACTCTTTGACATGTCTCCAATGAATGTTCTGGCTGGCGAGACGCTTGATATTACGATGGACGTGCGCTCTGACGCGGGGCCAACGATACCTACTCCCAGCGTAGCATTCCTATCGGAATCGAGCTGGAATATTACTGGATCCTCAACCACAACCGCAGGCCCATTGGGACAACAGTGGATTAAAGTCTCATTCAGAATGACTATGCCCGATACTTCCCGCGGGAGCATCCGAAATGGACGAATGTTGTTTACGGTAGGAACAATTCCTGGACGAACGGTTGAGATACGGGACATCAAAGTAACGAGGAGACTTCCGGCGAACTTCGATGCCTTGATAAGCGTGCCGGGCCAATACTCGCACTTCTGGAATGGCGCAGCGAACACTCTCAACTTCCACCTCGTCTCAGGAATACCAACGCAGGCAAAAGTAACCGCTGTTGTAATTAACTACTTCACGGGCAAAACGCTCATGTCTCAGCAATGGACCAAGGACATGACTGCGGGCGGCGAGGCAACTACAACCTGGGACGTGAGCAAGCTTCCGGACGGCTTCTTTAATGTGCTGCTTAAGGTGCGCGACGCCAATGGCGGATTCCTGGCCGACAGAGAACTGTATGTCTCCAAGAGCATCAAAAACACCCGAATGAACCCCTTCAGCGGAATGTTCATTAGTAACGACTACGATGTAACTGCGCCGGCAAACATTCCAGCGCGTATCGCCATGCTGCAGGGAATGGGAGAAGGAAGGGCGCAGTGGGCGGACTTTTACCTGTTCGACAGCGAAGGAAAAGACTTGCCAGGCGACCGCCTTGCGCTGCTTAAGGCCTACCACAACGCCGGTTTTGAAACGGGTTGGACCATACCGCAGGGCGGAACCCACGATATTGGCAGAAACTGGCAGCCCGACGAGCTAACATCGTTCTACGACCGGTTTATGACCAAAACCAGGGGCCTGTTCAGCCATTTTAGCTTCTCGAACGAGCCCAACCTGTACGGCGGCTGGTTCCCGGAGCCTGATGCACGCGAGTGGGCAATCTACAACAGAGAGTTTTACAACGCAGTAAAGAGGGATGCGCCAACAACGAAGCCTATCCTTGGCAGCTTCAATGACATTCCAGAGGACTACGTCAAAGCCGCGGCTGATGAGAACAACAATAGCTTTGCCGACGGAGTTATGGGCTTCCATCTCTATGGCCTCGAGACCAACGGCGCAGGATTTGTCGACGACCTCAAGGTAAGACAGCAATTAGATAAAATCCATCCGGGCTGGGAAGCCTGGGATACGGAGTCTGGCTCGGTATTTTACAACTTCGACGGCATTCTCGACCTGCAGTCTAAAAAGATGCCTATCGAGCTCTGTGCAGGATACACATCGAGCATATTCCTCGACGGATACACCTATACATTCCCCGATGCGGACTCAAACCCGTTAGTGCCCATGGAAGCATACAAGAACTACTTCTACCTGGATTGCAAACCGGTTGGTCGAGTTATGTCGTCCGATGGCAAAACGGCTATTTATCTCTTCCGACATTCCGACGGCCAGGGGTACGCATCGTTCTGGAATACAAGCCACGACGCATCTTCAGCCGTCCTTCCAGTTATTGGGCATGGCGTGGTTTTGGACGTTTTCGGAAACCAGATACAAACGCTTAAGCAGGGCAGCAACAGCATTGCATTGAACGATAGATTCTTGCGATACGTAAAGGGTTTGGACTTGAAGACGCTGATGAAAGATCCATCGTTCATCGCCGCTTTTAAGTCATCGGCGACCAAGCCGTCTACGGATGCTGGATATACCACCCATGTCTTTGTTTCGCTGCCCGAAGCAAGCAAGGCATTCGACCGGCAAATGCCGATAGGCCAGCAGTCGGAGTTGAGCATCAGCCTACACAATGATGGTGCAACTGTGCGGACCTTGAAACTTGGCACGAATCTCCCTGCCGGTCTGACGATCGCCTATAACGGCAGCGCAAGCGTCGTTCTTAAGCCAGGTCAAACTAAAGTAGTTGCGGCGACTATTATTGCCGCGAAGGCTATGGACAAGGCGCCGTTCTCAATAACCGGCGTTCTGGACGACGGGCTCAAGATTGTTCCTACACTGTTTACCGTGTCCACAACCCCTCCCATAGATGTACGCGGATACACGAGGTCTATTGAGATCGCCAACAACTCGACTACGGCGGCGGAAATCGATGTCGTGGCGACTAAACCTGAACTAGTCTTCCAGCCTGGCGTTCTCAAGGAGAACCTGGATCCATCGAAATCCGTTACAGGGGCGTTCCAAATCCTGCCGAACGGGAATTACAACAGCAACTTCAACATCATGAACGTTCCGATTTTCTATGCCATGGCGGTTACAGCACCGACTGGAACGTATAGCAAGGACGGCGTTTGTACGATCTTCTCACCCGGTCAGGACTACAGCGGTCCTGTTGACTTTGCCAACTTGCCGTACACCGCAAATACCGACCATCCTGGCGCTGAACCTTTCCAGGCCGACTACAACCTGGCATGGACAACTAAGGGCCTGCGTATCGTCGCACGCGTGCATGATGTCTCTCCACTACAGTCCGGTATAGATGGATACCTTAAGGCGGGAGGCGACTGCATGGTCGTCGCGTTCGATCCGAATGACGGAGCGTCTCCAAATACGTTTGGTGCGAACTATGTGGAGTGCGGTTTTGCCTACAGCCACGGCGGCCCAACGTCCTACAATTGGAATGGGCACTTCGGCCTGGAGGCAGCAACGGCATTCCCAGAATCGGTAAATAGCATTACGCGGGACGCAAACTACATTTATTACGATGTCACCATACCGTCCAAGGTTTACGCCAATACAAACGGCGGCGTCAATGCAGGAATGTCTATCTCCTTCGTAAATAAGGGCGCCGATGGGTCCACTCAAACTATCGATCTGGGAGAAGGCATATTCCCGGTGCGCGATCCAGCTAGAATGGGACTTCTCCTTAGCCCCAGATAACAACGATCTGGGCGCAATTTAAGGCAGTCTTAGGCAACAAGTAAATTATTGGGCCTTGACAGTTCACCTATTCAGTGTTACAATTTGAGTACGATGAAGCGCTTAGTCACCATGATTAACGCTGGATCAAATTAAAGGAGACGATTCGATGAACAATATTCAAACAGTGCGGGCACGACGTAGCGCTTTTACGCTGATCGAACTGCTCGTTGTCATAGCAATTATAGCAATATTGGCTGCTATCTTATTCCCCGTTTTCGCCAAGGTACGAGAAAAGGCCCGTCAGACGTCCTGTCTTTCCAACGAAAAGCAGCTTGGGCTGAGCATAATTCAGTATGTTCAGGACTACGATGAGAAGTTTCCTGCTGGATATATAGTAGGAGCAGCTAATACAGGATCCGCGCTCGTTGCCCCCAACATCGACACTAATAAATCAAACGGCCTCACAGGGTGGCAGTGGGCACAGCAAATATACTCTTACACCAAAAGCATGGGCGTGTACAAATGCCCTGACGAAGGTCAAAATGTGTCTCAGTCTTACTACTTCAACCAAAATTTGGTAGGTGAGTCAGAGGCCGTGTTGGTATCGCCCGCACTTACCGTCAGTGTCGCGGAATTTGGACGACCTCCTCAATCCAGCACCGTGGGCGTTGATGGATGGGACCCGTCAAATATCGCAGACGCTTCCATTAGCGGCGTTGGCGCGAGCTATACCGACTATAACAACAATACCGTGATCGCCGCCAACGGTGAAGGCCAACACTACAGCGGAACCAACCCACCTCGCCACGGTACCGGCGTCAATTATTTGGCTGCCGACGGCCACGTCAAGTTCCTGAACCCGACCAAGGTCAGCATTGGCAACTCCGCGAGCATGGCTGGCTGCCAGCAGTACTACGGAGTGGGCACCTGCAGCCCCTCAACGTACGTAAATGCAACGAGCACGGATAAAATGATCCTGCAAGACGGCACCACTCCGGCCGCTCTTACGTACAGCACACTCTAGTCATTCGCCCCTCCCCTCTTTCCGCTCGGCGGTAAGGGGGGCTCTTCCTCGATTGTATGAATGGTGAGAAGGCAGCGAACCTTCGCAGTAAGGTTTATTCGCCACAATAGCATTACAGGGTCTCTGCAATCACAAAACCAAAGGAGTTTATAAATGTTGCCTAAGAAGCTATGTGCATTAGCCGTTCTAATGCAGCTTGCCTTGTGCCTTGCGGCTCACGGTCAGCAATACACCGGTCACGACGGGGTGGCCCGCCTGCGCGGCTTTAACGTGAACAATGCCACGACATCCAGCAATTTCCCTGCGCTTACGAGTTTCGGCGCCAATGTTGTACGCTACGAACTCACATATAGCAGCGCTTTTCCTTCCTATTCGTCTACTGTGGACTCGGACATGTCCGGAGGAACCGGGGATGTCTCTAGCTCGGACCTCGCAAGCTATCATGCCTGGGCGGTTTGGGAAGCCACGAACAGCAGTTCCGACCTCAATACCTGCATAACTTACTGTGCAGCGCATAACATCAAAGTGCTTCTAGACATGCACTATCCCGCCGGCGGATCCATGACTAGCGGCAGTACGCGTATTTTCATGTACAGCGACGACGAAACGGAGTTCCTAAACGACTGGACATTGTTCGCACAGACGTACGCCGGCAACTCCACGGTTTGGGGATATGACCTGTGCAACGAGCCGCACGATGCTTCCAGCTCCGCCATCACAACGTGGAACTCGCTGGATCTTGCGGCCGCCAACAACATCCGCGCATACGACAGTGCCGGCGGCAGTGATCCACAGCATGCCCTCATCGTCGAGATTTGTGACGAGGGCTTTCCCGGCCTTACTCCCCTTACAAGCGTCAACGGTGTGGTCTACAGCTTCCACACTTATGCCGATGAGTCTTATTCGTTTTACGGCTGGGACCCAAGCAGCCCTGCGGGAAGTCAGGTTTGGCCCGATACATCCTGGTCTACCACGGGACTCAATTGGGACTGGGATCGGCGCGACATTACGCAGCTTTACTCGTGCGTGATGGCGGCTCGGACGTTCCAACTTGCCAACAATTGTCAGATCTTTGTGGGCGAGTTCGACTGTGTGCGCTGGGCGCCTGGTTCCGCCGAGTGGATGACCGAATTCATCAACATGTTCGAGAGCTATGGATGGGACTGGACCTTCCTCGATTTTCGTCCCAACGGCTTTAACGGCTGGGACTCCGAGGTAGGGCCGTCGACGGGTCCGAGCGATCCTTATATCTCACAGACTACAGCGCCATTCCTGCCCAAGACAGACATGAAGACGGTGCTCACGAGCTGGTTTACGCCCGACAACATGCCGATAACCAACTGTAATTTCATGACGCCATCGGAAGGCACAGGCGGTCCGAACTACAATTACGGTCCTAGCGGCGCCACATGGACCTTTAACTCCAGGTCTGGACTATGCGGCAACGGCAGCTACTTTAACAACCCAAATTCCGTGGCCGGCACTCAATGCGCATTCCTGCAAAGTGCGTCAAGCACCAAGGGCCTTATCAGTCAATCACTGCAGTGGATGCCATATACATCCTACTATGTCACCTTCAAGTCAGCCTACCGCAGCGGCTATCCCCAACAAACGATCTATGTATACACGGGAGGCACAATATCGGGCGGAGTACTATCCGGCGGCACGCTCGTCGGAACGATTACCCCGCTCACTACGAGCTGGGATACCTATACCACACTGCCTTTCCAGGTAGGAACAGGTTCTCTTCCTGTTACCAGCGCGCTGACCTTTGTCGGTGCGGCAACGACCGGTGACCAAACGGCGTTCATAGACGACGTTTCAGTTTCCGAGGTTAGCCCCTCCATGATGCCGCTGGGAGACTCATTCCTTACGGGCGCAAACATCAACGACGGAAGTACCCCTACCAGCGTTGCGACCCCCGCTCTGGCGGCGTTTGACAACAACGTCCTCACCTATTACAGCAGCTCCCTTGCCAGCGGCGGCTGGACTGGTATCGATCTGGGGGCAGGCAAGACGGCTACATTGACGCACGTGTACTTCTACCCCAGGAGCGATGTCTTTGTTGACCCCAACGGCGGCCAGTTCCAGGGTTCGAATAACTTGACCAGCTGGACGACGCTTGCAACCATCACCAATGATGACGGAAACTACGGACAGGTGCTCGGCGCCCGCCAGTATCAAATCTGCCAGATTCCGGTGCTTAACGCAGCGCCATACCGCTACTTCCGATTCTATGGAGCGGCCAACACCAACTGTACGATTGGCGAAGTCAAGTTCTTTGGCAACATGACGAGCTTCATTACCGACGGCTCGGAAGCCGGTTCAACAACGCCCCCCCGGATGGCGTTCGACGGCAATTACGCCACGAACTTCGAAAGCTTGTTAAGCGCCGGAGGATGGACCGGAATCGACCTGGGTTCCGCGTGTCAGGCCGCCGTGTATCAGGTGAGCTACTATCCTGACGGTACTCCTTCAAAGATGGTAGGCGGTGTATTCCAGGGCTCTAACAACAACTCGACCTGGACGAATTTGGCGCCTGCGATATCGTCGACGCCCGCATCCGGCGAGTGGACTACGATTATAACTACCCCTGAAACGTCGCCATACCCACTGCCATATCCGCTTCCCTATCGGTATTTCCGCTACTACAACGCTAACTCGGGCAACAGCGGCGTAGCCGGAATCCAGTTCTACGGCGACCAGGCTCACGTACTGACCGGGACCAATATCAACGATGCATGGGGCGCCACCTGGGGCAACCCTCCGGCAAACGCCTATGACGGCAACACGACGACCTGCTACGACAGCAACCTTGGTTCCGGCGGCTGGACGGGAATCGATCTAGGGGCTGCCAATCCTGGCATAGTAACTTCAATCAGCTATTACCCGGACAGCGCCTGGGGCGGTGGTCCTGCACAGATGGTCGGCGGAGAATTCCAGGGTTCGAACGACGAGGTCACATGGACCAATCTTGCTCCACAGATCACCAGCACACCGGCCATCTCCACATGGACTACAGTGCAGGCCACGAACCTCAACGCGTATCGGTACCTGCGCTACTACGACAACGGCAGCGGCTCCAACTACTGCAATGTCGCGGAGGTTCAGTTTAATGGGTATTAGTTCGCCCTGTAATACGGGACATGTTGACACTGTTTTCGCTCAATGTTATAATTGGCGAGAATGAAGCGCTTAGTCAGGGGGCAATTAACGCCCCCTGAGATTCACACAATGAGGATGGGAGCCGCGGTAATGTCAACAGATCAAATGCCCAAAAAACGAGTGCAGGTGGCAGGCCTGCGCGATGTCGCAGCCCGCGCGGGCATCGGTATGGCGACAGCATCGGCAGTACTCAACGGCTCCCGCAGCAATACTCGAGTTTCACAAGCCACCCGCGAACGTGTGATTCAGGTGGCTAAAGAGCTTGGTTACCATCCTAACGCGCTTGCCCGTGGATTAACAGGCCGTCCCACTAAAACTATTGGCGTTCTCTTTGGGCTGGAGCGCGTATCCATCGCCGTGGTAAATCCCTATGCATTTACCGTGTTTCAGGGATTGATCGCCGGAGCGGCCGATGCCGGATACAACGTAACTATCTTCACCGAACCATGGCATGGCGCGGAACGTTCTGCCGGAATACTGAGGGATGGAAGCACGGATGGAGTGATTCTCATCGCCGTCACCACCGACTCGGATGTCATTTCCAGCCTTGTTGAAACCGGCCTCCCCTCCGTTGTCGTATCTTCGGGCAGCGATCACGAAATTGCGTCTGTAGATGTCGACAATGCGGCCGGCGCTCGTTTAGCCACCGAGCATTTGATCTCCCTGGGGCATCTAAGAATCGCTCACATTCCTGGTGACTCCAACCTTACGAGCGCAACCGAACGCCAGGATGCGTTTATGGAGACGATGGTTCAAGCGGGACTGCCCGTGCCCGCAGCCTACCTGCCTTCAGGTTCTTTCGAGTCCGCATCCGGATACGAACGAGCCAGGCAGCTGCTTAAGCTTCCATCGCCGCCGACCGCAATCTTCGCTGCGAACGACTCTCTCGCCCTTGCCGTAGTTTCCGCCGCGCGCGATTGTGGGGTTGATGTTCCAGGCCAGCTTTCTGTAATCGGCTTTGACGACATTCCCATGCTGTCCCTGGACGGTCTATGGCTTACCACCATCCGCCAGCCCTTAATCGAGATCGGCAGGTCAGGATCACTCATGCTTATAGAGCTGATCGAAACAGGGCAGGTTGAGACAAATAGGAAGCAGTTTGTGCCGGAACTCATAGTTCGGAACTCGACAGCTCCGCCTCCGTAAATTAATCTTGTTGACAAAACGAAGAATCTGGGCTATAGTTAGTAGGATGAAGCGCTTAGTCAATAGACTAAGGCATCTACATACTGTTCAATTAGACATTCATGGCTATAGCAACAATAGCAATCCATGCTGTCCGATCATGCGGCGCTTCGTGCGCATTCAGAAGGTTTTACTATGAACTCCGCATTACAAATGTCTCAATCCATGTCTCTCACCGACTATCGCGCCCAGGTTATGGGATGCTGGCTCGGCAAGGCCATAGGCGGCACGCTCGGAATGCCGTTCGAAGGGAACACGAATCTTTTAGACCTGACATTTTATACTCCGGTCCCGACAGAGATGCTTCCGAACGACGATCTGGATTTGCAGGTGGTCTGGGCTTGCGTTCTGGATAAAATGGAGAGCCCTTATGTGGACAAGCACGTGCTGTCACAGGCCTGGCTGGACCACGTTGAGTTTCCCTGGGACGAATACGGTGTCGCGATCCGTAACCTGCGCAGCGGCCTGAAAGCTCCACAATCGGGTTCTTTCGATAACTGGTTCACTCACAGCATGGGCGCGCCGATCCGCAGTGAAATCTGGGCCTGCCTGGCACCCGGAAACGCCGAGCTTGCGGCGCAGTATGCGTACGAAGACGGATGTGTGGACCATGGCGGTGAAGGCTTGTGGGCCGAAGTATTTCTCTCAGCCTTGCAAAGTGAAGCCTTTGTCGAACGCGATCCTTCTACTCTTCTGCGAAGTGCTCTAAGTCGTCTTCCAGAAACCTGTCGAACTCGTCGTGCTGTCGAAGATACCTGGCGCTGGTGGCGCGACAGCGGCGATTGGAAGCTGGTGCGCAGTCAGATTTTGGGAGCCCATGGCCGCGATAATTTCACCGATGCGCCTATGAACATCGCTTTTGTCGTGTTGGGCTGGCTGGCCGGGGAAGGAGATTTCTCACGCACGATCTGCATCGCCGTCAACTGCGGAATGGATACGGACTGTACCGGCGCGACTGTGGGAGCGTTGATGGGCATTCTCGATCCCGAGTGCATCCCCGGCCGCTGGATTGAACCCATTGGCCGCAGTTTGGTTCTGAGCCCAGGAATCGTTAACCTGGAAGCTCCAAAAAGCCTCGACGGCTTCACGGATATGGTACTAAATCTGCGCGATCGTCTGGGAGAAATACACGAGCAGGAAAGCACCCCCATGCAGTCGGTCGAAAGATTTCAGATCGATGTGGAAGCCGAGTACGCAGACGATATGCCATTGACAGATTCCGCTCCCGAACTTACGGCCCCAAAGACGATCACTTTGCCAGGCACAGTTGCTCATCTTGCGACAAGCAAGTTTGACAGGGACATTGTCGTTGTGCGATACAATTTCCATCTGTCTGAAGATCGTTATGTCAGGGTTATGCTTAACACTCCCGAAGAGTGCCGCGTGTGGGTGGACGGTGAATTCGCCTTCCAGCGCAGCGGCGGGGTCATGGCGCCTTCATTTCATCGCGTGCCTAAGAATCAGTCCATCGATCTGACTTTGTCCGCCGGAGAGCATGTTCTTACGGCTGCCATTCGTAAGCCCTCTGAAAAGCAGGCGGCGGAATGGGTGGTGGGAGTAGGAGATCATAAGACCATGCAGTGGATTACGGACGCGTTCTTCGTTCCAGAGTCGCGTTAAGTGCTTCCGGCCGCCTAAGAAGCGGCAATAAGCAGTATAATAACCTCTATCAAAGGAGTTTATTTGATGCCGATCCCAACCACAAAGTTACCATCCGTCGATGTTCCAGTTACACGCATAGCTCTCGGATGCATGGGCCTTTCGGGCACATGGAACCCCGCGGAAGTAGGCCCGGAGAACATCCGCAAAGCCATTGTATCCTTCGAAGCCGCCCTGGAAGCCGGAATAAACTTTTTCGACCACGCCGACATCTACGGTGGCACCTCCTGTGAAAGTATCTTCAAAGAATGCCTGGCCGCTGTCCCCGGCATCCGTGAAAAGATAGTCATCGCAAGCAAGGTCGGAATTCGTAAAGGCTACTACGACCATTCCCCGGCCTACATTCGCTCCAGCATTCGTGGATCGCTGGACCGCCTTGGAATCGACGTCATGGATATCTACCAAATCCACCGTCCCGATCCGCTGGCCAATCCTGAAGAGACCGCCGCCGTTCTGGATGAGCTGGTAGACCAGGGACTGGTTAAGGCGATAGGCATCTCGAACTACTACCCACAGCAAACCCTGGCCCTGCGGAGATTCCTGAAAGCCCCTATCGTATCCAACCAGATCTCGATCTCTCTGCTCAGACTCGATCCCATCTACGAAGGCGCAGCCGGACACGGTGGCGACGGAGTACTGGACCAATGCGAAGAGCTGGGCATTTTGCCTCTGGCCTACAGCCCTCTGGGCGGCGGCTGGCTGAGCGGACGTCGTGAAGTCCCCGCGGATCATCACGACGCCAAGCGAATCACCCGCGTAGTCGAAGCGCTCAAGGAAATGAGCAAGGAATACGGCGATGCAACACCAGGTCAGATTGCCACAGCCTGGTTACTGCGCCATCCTTCCGGCATAATCCCACTGATAGGTTCCAACTCGCCAGGCCACATCAAGGAAGCCGCCGAAGGGGCATCCATAGAGCTGTCGCGTACGGATTGGTATAAATTGTGGGTTGCGGCCCGTGGAGAAGCCGTTCCCTAGTTGACATTGATTAATATCATCGGGTAAACTGACGCGGCCCAAATGAGAAAGACGCCTTATCAAACTTGGGTCGTACGATGCCAGATAGTTCAGCTGGCAGAACGCCTGTCTCTGGAACAGGAGGTCCTAGGTTCGAATCCTAGTCTGGCAGCCACTCAACGGGAAAGCCGCCGATTTTAAACGATCGGCGGCTTTCTCTTTTTAGGTTAACCGGGAATAGCTGTAATGTCCCAATTAAACTACGAATCCCACGAATTTGACGTCTGTGTCGTTGGTGGAGGCATGGCCGGCATCTGCGCCGCCATTGCCGCAGCAAGGAATGGAGCACGAACCGCTCTCGTGCATGACCGCCCCGTATTTGGAGGCAATGCCTCCAGCGAAATACGCATGTGGATCTGCGGAGCCCACGGAGAGCACAACAAGGAAGCAGGCCTTCTGGAAGAAATCCAGCTTGAGAACCTGTACCGCAACCCATCCCTCAATTACTCGGTCTGGGACAGCGTGCTCTACGGCAAGGTCCACTTCCAACCCAACCTGACCCCGTTTCTTAACTGCTCCTGCACGGATGCAACAATGGACCGCGCGCGCGACCGCATTTCCAGCATCACAGCCTGGCAGTTGACGAGCCAGACCTGGCATAGCATCTCCGCACGTTATTTTATCGACTGCTCGGGCGATAGCATCCTGGCCCCCGTATCTGGAGCAAAATTCCGCGTTGGGCGTGAAGCGCGCAGCGAGTTCGACGAAGACATCCAGCCCCACACAGCCGACCTGAAGACCATGGGCAACAGTCTGCTCATCCAGATCCGCAGAACAAACGAACCTCAGACCTATACCCCGCCGCGATGGGCCTATAAATTTACGCAGCCGGAAGACCTTCCGCACCGTATAGACGGCGTCAAAGCCGCGAATTTCTGGTGGCTGGAAATCGGAGGACTCGACGACACCATCAAGGATGCCGAAGCCATTCGCAATGAGCTCACCAAAATAGCTTATGGAGTTTGGGACTACATAAAGAACCACGCTCCCGAACGCGAGACCGCGAAGAACTGGGCGCTGGAATGGATAGGCTCCCTCCCCGGCAAGCGCGAAAACCGGCGTTATGTGGGCGACCATATTCTCACACAAAACGATCTCCGATCGGGCGGCCTCTTCGATGACATAGTCGCCTACGGCGGCTGGTCCATGGACGACCACCACCCAGGCGGCCTGCTTTATGAAGGGCCGCCTACCACGTTTCACCCCTGTCCTTCCCCGTATGGAATCCCGTATCGCTGCCTCTATTCCAGCAACATAGAGAACCTCTTCATGGCGGGGAGAAATATCTCCGTAACCCACGCCGCACTATCGTCAACACGCGTCATGGGAACCTGCGCCATCCTCGGTCAGGCCGCTGGAACCGCGGCGGCAATATGCTCTCAGCACAAGTGCGATCCCAGGGAGCTCGGCGTAGGCAGCCGGCTAAGGCAGCTTCAGCAAACCCTCCTCGAAGACGACTGCTGGCTTCCCGGCGTGCCTCGTGAAATATC
>Ga0302303_10001613_pt1 | contig 14500 bp, 13 predicted proteins | sample III_Palsa_E2_1_FD_194542 | JGI IMG/M metagenome (GOLD analysis project Ga0302303, IMG submission 194542) | Peat permafrost microbial communities from Stordalen Mire near Abisko, Sweden - III_Palsa_E2_1 | ecosystem: Environmental > Terrestrial > Soil > Palsa > Peat permafrost | place: Sweden... | reverse complement strand
GTGCCCGAAACTGAAACAGGGGCCTTTATCGTTCTTTGTTTTGTATTCATAATTAATGAACTAACGCGAGGTTAATCAGTCTTTATTCTTTTGCAATTCTGCAATTATCTTTTCTAACTCCAGTACTCTTTTTTCCAGATCGGGCAAACGGCCCAATGCTACCTGCGACCGCATATGTGCAGTGTAGGTAGATGCTGGTGTACCTGCCCATTTTTGGTTGTCTTCTTTTATTGATCGGCTTAGCCCTGTTTTAGCCTGTAACTGGGTACCATTCGGCACATTAATATGCCCAACTATACCAACCTGGCCACCTAAAACAACCCGCTCACCAATTTTTGTACTACCCGATATTCCCGTTTGAGCGGCAATTACCGTATTAATTCCAATCTCTACATTGTGCGCTATTTGCACCAAATTGTCGAGCTTAACACCTTTGCGGATAATTGTTGAACCCATGGTAGCCCTGTCGATAGTAGTATTTGATCCCACTTCAACGTCATCTTCTAAAATAACGTTGCCTATCTGACTAATTTTTTGGTAGGTCCCATCGCCTGTTGGTGCAAACCCAAAACCATCGCTCCCGATAACTGCACCAGAGTGAATAATAACGTTATTGCCTATTTTACAGTCGAAATAAACCTTTACGCCCGAAAAAAGGATTGATTCCTTACCAATTACCACATCATCGGCAATGTATGTATTGGGATAAACTTTACTGTTATCGCCGATTTTTACATTCGGGCCGATGTAACTAAATGCCCCGATATAAACATTTTCGCCAAGTTGGGCCGAAGGATGTATAAAGCTTGGCTCTTCAATTCCTGATTTATCAAGTTTTATTTTATTGTAAAGCTCCAGCAATATAGTAATTGCTGTATAAGCATTTTCAACGCGCAAAAGCGTAGCCTTTACCGGTTCGGATAAAAGCTGATCATTATTGACAATAACTATAGAAGCTCCGGTAGTATACAAATACTGCTCATACTTTGGGTTTGCCAAAAATGAGAGTGTACCTTCTGTAGCTTCTTCTATTTTAGCCAGCTGACTTACCGATGCTGAAGGATCACCTTCGATGGTTCCGTTAAGTAAACCGGCTATTTGTTGTGCAGTAAATTGCATCCGGCAAATTTAAATGTTAAAACTGAAGCAGCAAATTTATAATTGGCTGAATATTTAAGACTAAACAACTGGCTATTAAGTTTAAACGCAAATTAGATTTTTATTCCAACACCATCAACTATTCAACCAGGGCCGATGTTAAACCAAATCCTTCGGGTAACAAAGTATATATTTTTTTACCGTTTTAGCTAATGATTCCAGGTTTGAGTTATCGCTAGCCGAAGTAATATCTTTTACACTGCCGTCTTTCATTAAAATAAGGATACTTCCATCGCCGGTTTTATAGGCGTTGTTGCGCACCTCATCGGTAAAAACAAAGTATGATGCATCATGAATACTGACGCCATATTTTTTTGCGGCTTTTGCCTTTAATACTTCAACTTTTTCCTGGTCGGGTAGTTCGTTGGAGATGTCTACATGATACAGGTTTCTGCGCACCAGGTCATAGCATAGTTTTGAGAGTACAAAATCTTTACTGCCTTCCCATATTTTAACGGCTGCCATAATATCGGTATCATCCAAGCCCGCAAAAGTTTCCAGATTTTTGTCCTCCATTAAAAAGGCTTCGCTGTTGATGCTATTTACCAAGAAGTGATTTAATGCAGGTGTGCATTTCAACTCTTCACCGGTTAAAGCTACCTCGCGGGCACGTTTCAATATCCTTGATAGTAGTTGCTCTGCCGCGATAACTGTTTTATGCAGATAAACCTGCCAGTACATCAAGCGGCGGGCAATCAGGAATTTTTCTATCGAGTAAATGCCTTTTTCCTCAACCACAACATGGTCATCAACCACATTCAGCATTTTAATGATCCTATCAGAGCTGATGACACCTTCGGATACCCCTGTAAAAAAACTATCCCGGTTCAAATAGTCCATTCGGTCCATATCTAGCTGACTGGATACTAATTGATGTAAAAAGTTTTTAGGATAAGTGCCGTTAAATATTTCAATAGCCATACTTAAATGACCATTAAATTCTTTATTCAGGCGCTCCATTAGCAGTTTGGAGATATCTTCATGATCAACGCCTTTAATAATAACCTGCTCTAGGGCGTGCGAGAACGGGCCGTGGCCAATATCGTGCAATAATATTGCTACACTTACCGCTTCCTCCTCCGCTTCTGTTATTTTTTGGCCTTTATAGCGCAGTGTTTCAACCGCGAGGCTCATTAAGTGCAAGGCGCCTAAAGCATGGTGAAAACGAGTATGTAACGCACCTGGATATACCAAATGTGTCATGCCTACTTGTTTGATGTAACGCAGGCGCTGAAAGTACGGATGCTCTATCAGGTCGAATATCAGGTCGGAAGGGATGCTAATAAATCCGTACACCGGATCGTTTATAATTTTCTTTTTATTCAAGGTAATTTATATCTCCTGCAAAAATGAGAAGTAAAGGTACAACGCGTGTCTTATATTTGTTAAAATTTTGTTAATCCTTTTAATATCTGTAACAAATCAGATTATTATGGGTTATATCTACCTATTACGAAATATTATGCAGGATACTACCATATTGTGGGCCGATGATGAGATTGATTTGTTGAAACCACATGTACTATTTTTAAGCGAAAAAGGCTACAAGATAACTACCGTAACCAACGGTATGGACGCTGTAGAAGCCTTCAAAAATAACTTTTTTGATCTTGTTTTTTTAGATGAAAATATGCCGGGCCTAACCGGGTTGGAAACTTTATCGCAGATAAAAAACATTAATAACGATGTACCAGTTGTACTCATTACCAAAAACGAAGAAGAGTATTTGATGGAAGATGCCATCGGATCAAAAATTGATGATTACCTCATCAAGCCGGTAAACCCAAAGCAAATATTGCTGACCATAAAAAAGCTAACGGATAACAAACGCCTGGTTACTGAAAAAACAACCATGGCCTATCAGCAGGACTTCCGCAATTTGGGGATGACGCTAAACGACAACCTGAGCCACCAGGAATGGGTTGATGTTTACAAAAAACTGATCTATTGGGAACTTGAACTGCAGCAATTACAAGATAGCGGCATGCACGAGATCCTAACCCTGCAAAAAGCGGAAGCTAATACACAGTTCTGTAAATTTGTTGAGAAGAATTACATCGATTGGATCAAAAACCCAGATACCGCGCCAACCAGTTCACCACAATTATTTAAAAAGAAGGTATTCCCTAAGCTGGATGGCAAAGGCCCCGTGTTTTTTATACTGATTGATAATTTGCGTTATGATCAGTTCAAGATCATCAACCCGATTATCTCAGAATATTTTAGGTTGGAAGAAGAAGATACCTATTACAGTATTTTACCAACAGCAACCCAATATGCCCGTAACGCCATATTCTCTGGTTTAATGCCTTTGGAAATGGAACGCCGGTACCCGCAAATGTGGCAAAATGATGAGGATGAAGGCGGGAAGAACTTATTTGAGGCTGATTTTATTGCCGACCAGGTAAAACGCGTGGTTCGTAAAGATATAAAGTTATCATACCACAAGATCCTGAATATTGATGAAGGTCGTGCCTTGAATGAATCAGTAAGCAACCTGATGAATAACGATTTGAATGTTGTTGTTTACAACTTTGTTGATATGCTGTCACACGCCCGTACCGATATGCAAATGATCCGTGAGCTGGCGAGTGATGATTCGGCTTACCGCTCATTAACGCTGTCATGGTTTGAGCATTCGCCGTTGTTTGACCTCCTTAAGTTTTTAGCATCAAAACAAGTACGCGTGGTAATTACTACCGACCACGGCACCATCCGCGTAAAAAAACCAAGTAAGATAATCGGCGATAGAAACACCAACACCAACCTACGTTATAAACAAGGCCGTAATTTAAACTTCAACGCCAAAGAGGTTTTCCATATCCGCAACCCGCATGATGCCATGTTGCCCAAGCTGCATGTAAGCTCAAGCTTTGTGTTTGCCAAAGAGGATGGTTACTTTGTTTATCCTAATAACTACAACCACTTTGTTAATTTTTATAATGAAACCTTCCAGCATGGGGGTATCTCGTTAGAGGAAATGATTATCCCGATTGCCACTTACGGGCCAAAATAGGGTTTTACTATTTCCCTCTTGCATTTTGAGCAAGGCAGAAGAATTTGCAAACTGATTAAAGCCACACAGATTCTTCGCTTCGCTCAGGATGACAATTATTTTTAGCTGTGCTGTGTCGATAATAATCTCTTTACAATTTATTTTATTTAAATTTGAGTATGGTTTTAATCCTCAAAGGCAATAAGGATATTAAAAAGCTGAAAGAGTTATTAGCAGATCGCCAAGCAAAAAAAGGTTTCGACGCTAAACACTTTTGTGGCATTTTAAAAGTAGATGAAGACGCATTAGTTATACAAAAGCGGCTTAGGGATGAATGGAACTGATATATTCATAGATACCAATATCTGTATTTATCTATTAGACGGTGACGCTGTTTTGGCTGAGCTCTTACAGGGGCAAAATCTATCTATCTCAATTATCACCGAAATGGAATTGTATGCATACCATAGCAACAACGCCCATTCCCTTCAAATATTAGATACTTTTCTTCAATCAATTTCCGTTATTAATATAGAAGAGAGAATTAAAATAAAAACAATCGAATTAAGGAAAAGCACCAAGCTTAATTACCTGATTGCATTATTGCTTCTTCTGCCTTATCTTATAATCTCCCGTTAATAACTGCAGATAAAGGGTTTAAAAAAATAATAGAACTTGACCTGATATTATACGAGAATATTTAGCCTATGGAATTGCTCATAAACAGCCTTGACGAACTGGATGCCACCGCCGAATCCATTTTATCTTTTGCACCGCATAATCGTGTATTCCTTTTTTATGGCGATATGGGTGCCGGTAAAACCACGCTCATTAAATCACTTTGTAAAGTATTAGGTACAATTGACAATATTGCGAGCCCTACATTTGCTATTGTAAATGAGTACAAAGCATTAACGTCTATTATTTATCATTTCGATTTTTATCGCCTCAAAACAGAAACCGAAGCAATGGATATGGGCTTTGAGGAATACCTGTACTCGGGCAACTATTGTTTTATCGAATGGCCCGAAAAAGTTCCAGAAATGCTGCCTGATCATTATATCAGCGTAAACATTAAGGTTGTGGATGGTGGCGCGCGTTACATAACAGTTACACATATTTAACTTTAGATAGTTCTAATTTTTTCCTATCTTCATCATCCAGAAATTATACCGTAATGAGTTCAGGGAAATACAGTGGGTTTTCTGATGTTGCCAAGCAGGCAATGATGCAGCCGCAGGAGTCGATGCTGGAAGTTAAGGCACAAAAAAATCAATTATACATAGGCATACCCAAAGAGGTTTCTTTCCAGGAAAACCGTATTCCGCTTACACCATTATCGGTAGCCTTACTTATTAACAACGGGCATACCGTAATGCTGGAAAGCAACGCTGGCCAGGCTGCTAATTTCTCCGACAAAGATTACAGCGAGCAAGGTGCTTTAATTTGCTATGATACCCAAAAGGTTTATGAGGCCGATATCATCATTAAAATTGCTCCGCCAACTTTGGCCGAGATAGAAATGATGAAGCCGGGGCAGATATTAATATCAGCGCTTCAAATATCTACGCTTAAACATGATTGCCTGCAGGCTCTCCTCAATAAAAAAATAACCGCGCTTTGTTTTGAGCATTTGCAGGACGAAGGCGGATCATTAACCGTGGTGCGTGCCATGAGCGAGATTGTTGGCGCAACCTCTATATTAATTGCTGCTGAATATTTAAGCAATGTTTTTGAAGGTAAAGGTTTAATGCTTGGTGGCATTACCGGCGTTCCCCCAACCGAAATTGTGATATTAGGCGCAGGAACCGTTGGCGAATATGCTGCCCGTACCGCCATATCACTTGGTGCACAGGTAAAGGTTTTTGATCCTTCTATTTATAAGCTTCGCCGGTTGCAAAACAATATAGGCACCCGCATATTTACTTCGGTAGTGCAACCTATTGTGTTAGAGAAAGCTGTTACTACCTGCGATGTTGCCATTGGGGCTATGCGTGCCGAAGATGGCCGCAGCCCGTGTATTATATCCGAATCAACTGTTAGTAAAATGAAACGCGATTCGGTTATTATTGATGTGAGCATTGACCAGGGCGGTTGTTTTGAAACATCAGAAATAACCAACCATACCCATCCTGTTTTTCGCAAGTACGATGTAATACATTATTGTGTACCCAACATTGCATCGCGCGTAGCCAGAACAGCAACTTACGCGTTAACCAACATCTTCGCGCCTATTTTGCTGGATATTGGCGAGCATGGCGGACTAAAGAACGTAATATGGCAAAATGCCGGCGTACGTAATGCCGTTTACATTTACCAGGGGCACTTAACCAGTAAATATATTGGCGAACGCTTCTCTATTCCAACAAAGGATCTTGACCTGCTAATCGTTTCACACCGGTAATATGTTACGTTTTGCACTGCTTTCAATGTTAATTTTTTTAGGCAGTTTTACGCAAAATAATATCCAACGCCCAAATGTTAGTGATACGAAAGCCTATCTGGAAGAAGTAAGGCAGGATCCAAACAAAAAACTGGTCGAAATCAAAAAGTATATTTCGGGGATCGCCCTGGATATTCGTTATGCAACAATCAACAATTTCGCGCACCATCAAATGTATTCACAGGCAAGGGCGTTTGCACGGCAGCCGGTTGTAATAGCCATAAAGCAGGTTGAAGCCGCTTTAAAACTTCAGGGGCTTGGCCTTAAAATTTATGACGCATACCGGCCTTATGCGGTAACCGTTAAATTTTATGATTTGATTAAGGATACCGATTTTGTTGCCGATCCGGCTAAAGGATCTAAGCATAATCGTGGCTGCGCTGTTGATTTAACCATCATCGACTTAAAAACAGGGAAAGAGTTGGATATGCCTACTGGTTTTGATAGTTTCAGCCCCAAAGCAGCATCAAATTATATTAATCTGCCTAAACAGGAAATAGCTAACCGCGCACTACTAAAAAATGTAATGAAAGCCCACGGCTTTACCGAGTTACCAACCGAATGGTGGCACTTTGATTTTAACGGTTGGAAAGATTATGAATTGCTTGATGTTCCTTTTTCTACACTATAATTAATGCCCGGGCACACCCTGCGAGTAATTATCCAAAATATCACTCTGCGGGATGTTATTTACATGGTGCTTTTTCCCGTAGTAGCGCACAATGCAATCCACATCGCCGCTGGTTTTTAACGTCAGGCAAAATATCTGGTCATGATCTCCTCTATCCAAAGCATCAAATGGCGATTCACCGCCCAATGCCGAAACCAAAGGAACAACCATATCATAACTGGCAATAATCAGTACATTTTTACCAATAAAGTTTAACTTAATTATCTCTGCAAATTTTTGAACGCTGTCGGTATATACTCGTGGTAAAATTTTTTCGTGCGTTGCCAGTGGCTCGGCCATCTGGGCCGAAACATGTTTAGGGGTAATGTAAATTGTTTGTATATCATCATGACGCAAAGTTTTAAAAAGAGCTTCGGCCCTGTCCTTACCTGTGTCGGATAAGGCATCCATACCTCGCTCCTTTTCGGCGTTACTTACTATCCAAACATTGGTTTTTTGAGCCAGGGCATTAAAATTGCTAAGTAATAAAACAAACAATAGCGCCAAAACAGGCTTTATGTAAAAAGATGCGTTTTTAATCATGGTGTAATTATTTATACAAATTACAATATTGGTTCTGGCTTGTTTTAAATACATAAAGCTATAATAAAAAAGCACATAACTATCTATACTACAAATATATTCTACAGGTATGAAGTTTTTTAACAAAGAGCACTTAAAACATTGGTGGAAGATTATCCTGGCAACCTTTATGGGTTTTATAAATGATAACGGTTTAAAGCTAAGTGCCTCGCTCGCCTATTACACTATATTTTCAATAGCGCCATTATTGGTTTTGGTTTTGGCTTTGATTGGTCTTTTTTTAAGGGATGCCCAAAACCGGGAGTTACTTTATGTACAAATACAGCATTACATGGGGATGCAGGCATCAACCCAAATAAAAGATATCATAAAAAATTACGCCATGCATGGCAAAAGCGGTGCGGCGCTACTATCTGGTGGTGTTATTTTGTTGGTTGGCGCCAGCAGCATGTTTGTGGAGATACAAGACTCCTTAAATATTATATGGCGGGTTAAAGCCAAGCCTAAAAAAAGTTGGCTAAAGCTAATTCAAAATAGGTTTTTGTCTTTTTCGTTGATAGCAAGTCTTGGGTTTTTATTATTGGTGTCGCTTCTAATTAATATTCTTGTTTCGGCATTGAGCGATAAAATACAACACTTTTTTCCAGGCATAACCATCATCATCTTTATAGTTAACCTGGCAATTACGTTTGTAGTTATAACTGTATTGTTTGGTATCGTATTTAAAGTTTTACCCGATGTTAAAATCACCTGGAAAGATGTCCGCTCTGGCGCAATATTTACGGCTCTGCTGTTTATGCTGGGGCAATATTTAATTGGTTTATACATCCAATATTTTGCAAACAGTTCGGCCTACGGCGCGGCGGGATCGATCATTGTCATCCTTACCTGGATCTATTATACTTCGGCTATATTATATATTGGTGCCGAGTTTACCCAGGTTTATGCCGAAGCTATCGGCAGCCGGATAGAACCTGCAGAGTATGCCGTTGCCATAAAACAAACCGAAATTGAAATGGAAGTATCCAAACTTCCTGCACAACATCCCGACATAAAAGGCAACCTGAAAAAGCCAGCATAATATTGGGTATATTTTACAGGTTACTAACTACTTATCTATTAGTTTTATCGTATATAATTGTATTACGGGTCTATTTTATGTAGATTTAGTTTGCCAATTATAGCACATGCTTTTTAGTTTATTTAGTAAAATAAAACGGGTTACTGTTTTTTTGATATTCATGGCCTGCTTATGCATTCCGCTGTATTCGAGTGCGCAATATTTTGATTTGAAACCGCATAACAAACGGCAAGTCATCCCCTTTAAGCTTATTCGCAATATGATTGTAATACAGCTTAACATCAACGATAAAGGGCCATTTAATTTTATTTTAGATACTGGTGTTGGCCTAATGATTATTACCGAACCCAATTTGGTTGATTCTATTAACCTTACATCAAAAAAAACCATTAAAATACCTGGCCTTGGCGAAGGTGACGACGCAGAAGCCTATATCACATCAACTATTAATTTACAAATACCCGGTTTAATCAGTCATGATATAGTTGCGGCAATATTAAAAAAGGATCATTTTAATCTTTCAAATTATATAGGCATGCCTATCGATGGTTTACTAGGGTACGAATTTTTTAGTAACCTGGCCGTAAACGTAAATTTCAACGATAGCACAATAACCGTTTGCCGGCCGGCAGATCTGCGCCCTTTTAGAAATAGCAGTAAACTACGGATAAGTATCGAAGAGCATAAGCCATACCTACAAAGCCTGGTTATCTACACCAATGGCAAAAGCAAGGATAGTAAACTGATTATCGACCTTGGCGCCGGGCATCCGATTTCGCTTGAAAATATGATTAAAAACAACGGTCTGCCCACAAAATATATTCCTGCCAACTTAGGCGTTGGGCTAAATGGGGCTATTAATGGCTATTTAAGCCGGGTTGATCAGGTACAATTAGGTAAATACACCATTAAAAATATCCTGGCATCATTTCCAGAAAGCGATAATATACCCGTTGGCATTATTCCACGTGATGGTAACCTTGGTTTGGGCTTGCTTAAAAAGTTTAACGTTATTTTTGATTATCCCGATAGCGTAATGTATATAAAACCAAATGATTATTTTAATGAACCATTTGAGCATGATATGAGTGGACTTGAATATTATGCATCCAATGATTACAAGCACATAATCATCAGTCGGGTAGAGCCCGGTTCTTCAGCAGATGCAGTTGGGTTAGAAAAAGGCGATGAGATTGTAACGATTAATTTAAAACCCGTTTCAAAAATGAGTTTAGAAGAGATTGATTCGCTTTTTAAATCAAAAGACGGGCGGAACATTTTGCTGGAGATATTTCACGACAGCAAATACGACAATGTGATCCTCTCTTTAAAGCGAAGAATATAATTGCCTTTAAATTTTTATTATTATTTAAGCTGGCTTATGTTTTCAAAAAAAGCCGCCTGAAGATCTAACAGCGAATTCACGTTCATTTTTTCACCATACATATCAAAGCATAAAAACTTTGCCTGTTTCAGATCATCGTTCTTCGCTTTTTCAAAAAAATTAAAGGTTTCAAAAAAGTAATGATTGGTTGTAATTTTACTTTTTTTGTTAGTTTGTGACGCATTTAACCTAAACCCCACACTATCCATCCAGTTATGCACACGAGCGTGCAAATTCGCCCTTACATTATTCATAAGTTAATATTTTATTTATATAAACGAAATTTATAGCTAACGGTTTTAACCTATTGTAAATTTGTTTACGCGCAATTGTGGGTTAAAATGTTGAAAACTTTCGCCAATTTTTAATCTATATTAAAAAATTGTAACTAATTGTACTACCTGCCCGTAAAACACTCTATTAAGCCACAATTTAGAGCTATGAAAAAACTAAAACTTACTTTATCAATTTTATGTGTGATTGCATTCACTATAGGTGCATGCCGAAAAGACAAAACGCCTGGCCCACAGGGAGACACGGGAGCAACAGGCTCAACGGGAGCGACAGGCTCTGACACAGGGTTTACCGGCAACACCGGGTCTACAGGATCAACTGGCGCTACGGGTGCTAATGGCACTACGGGATCAACAGGTGCTACTGGTGCAAATGGAGTAACGGGCGCTACTGGCGCAAACGGAACAACAGGTGCTACTGGCGCAAACGGAGCTACTGGTGCAACAGGTGCTAATGGAGCTACTGGTGCAAACGGCGTAACAGGTGCTAATGGAGCTACCGGCGCAAACGGGGCGACTGGTGCTAATGGGGCTACAGGCGCCAATGGCGCAACAGGTGCTAATGGCGCTACTGGCGCAAACGGAGCTACAGGTTCTGTTGGTGCAACCGGCGCAACAGGTGCAGGCGCAGCAAGCTTTGATCTTACTGGCCAAAGTATATTTACAACACCAACTAGTTTTGCTATTCCGGCAATAACACAAGCTATTGTTGATGAAGGAATCGTATTGGTATACTACAAGCCGACTGGTAGTTCAGGTGCTTATTATCCATTGCCTTTCAACAATAACTCTGGGTTAACAATAACCTTGTTCTCTTACCAGGTTGGATCTGTAACTTTAGAGAGCAGCAACAACATTGTTTCAACGGCAGATTTGAGAGTAATTGTTATACCAGGAACATCGCTTACTGATCTTGAGTTAACGCATCCGGGTATTAACGTTAACAGTTTAAGTAGCGTAGAATCATACTTACATTTAAGTAACTAATACTCAACAATACGCTTATTAAAAGGGCCGGATAATATCCGGCCCTTTTTTGTTTAAATATGTAACAATACTATGATTATTAACTAATTATAAGTTTTATTATAACCTTTGTAGCTTACAATTGTATTAATACCGTTGTATAATACTTACTTAAACTTATGAAACAGTTTTTACTCACATTTTCTGTGGTTTTATTTTGCTTATCCTATGCGTTTGCCCAAAATGGGCGCGAAGTAAGCGGAACTATCATTGACTCTACCAAACTTTCAATACCGGGCGCTCTGGTTAAGGTTGTTTCCGACAAGGGAGACAGCTCATTAACGGCTGCAGACCCCAATGGTAAATTTGATTTTCCAGCTGTTACCGGTACTAAATTTACATTGAGCATATCCTCAATCGGCTATCAGGCCATCCGGAAACACTTTACATTTGGCCCCGGAACACAACCCGTAGCATTAGGCTCTATCATACTAAAGGCCGAAGCAAATACCTTAGCCACTGTTAATATTGTGGGTACCCAATCGGTAACGTTTAAAGAAGACACAACTGAATACAGAGCCAGCGACTACAAAGTAAGGGAAAATGCCGCGGTAGAGGATGTAATTAAGAAATTACCTGGGGTAGACGTAGACGTTAACGGTAACATTACCACCCAAGGCAAGCAGGTTACCAAAGTACGCATCAACGGTAAGGATTTTATGGGTGGTGACGTACAAAGTATCACTAAAAATCTCCCTGCCGATGTGGTTGAAAACATACAAATGATTGATGATTATGGCGATCAGGCTAATTTAACCGGTGTAAAAACAGGCGAGCCGGATAAAATCATGAACATTACCATCCGCAAGGATAAAAACTATGGTTATACCATGCAGGCCACCGGCGGCGATGGCGAAGACTTGCTGCCGGCAAGCCAGGGCATACCAAATGAAAACCGCTATCTTGGAACAATAAACGGGTTTACATTTAACGGCGATCAGCAAACAGCCATATTGGGTAGCATTAACAATACCAACGTAAACACCTTTTCATTCGGTTCAACATCTGGAGGGGCCGGTAGTGGGAGCGGCGGCTTTAGCGGTGGCGGCCGGGGAAATGCTGCCAGGGGGGCTGCAGGCAACAGCAGCTTGATCACTCCAACAAATGGCATTACAGATGCGCATTCATTAGGCTTTAACTTTCGCGATCAATGGGGTAAATACCTTACGGTATATGGCAGCTACAGCTTTGCCGATAACTCTGTTTTAACCAATAGTCTGGTTAATCAAACCAATAATTCTGTTGGCAGCACCACAACCAATAATCAAACAAGTACTGAAAATGACCGGAATATTAACCATCGTTTTACCTGGAACATGGAGTATAAACCGGATACGATCAATTATTTAAAAATTACCCCTACCTTTTCTTATGCCAGCGTAAACACATACGAAAGCGAAAACAATACTGCCCGCAGAGATGTAACAAGCACTAACCCTGGAACAATATATTCTGCTTATACCGATAGTACTTATGCCTTTTCATCTGCACCAACCTATGGTTTAATTGCTTTGTATAATCACAGGTTTCCACATCGCCATAACTTTAGTGTTAACTTAAGCTTTTCATCGGCTCCAAGTTATCAATACCAAAACCCGGTATATAACTATACTATAGGAACACCAACGGCACCAGTAAATCAAGAAATCAACACTAATAGCCGCACTAATACTTATGCTGCAACATTCTCGTACCTTACACCGCTTGGTTTACACTCTTACCTGGAGTTTAATTATGCTTACAGCTACTCCATTACAAATAATAATAAGGAAACAGATACATTAACTTATTACGATCAGTTTCAGCGCGATACCGCTTTAAGTAATGTGTACAATTATACATTTATCACCAACCGTTTCGGTTTAAACTATCGTTTTATACAAACAAAATATAACTACACCTTAGGATTAGCGGCCCAACCTGCTGTTTTGGATGGAGATGCCCCTTTAACTGGCTTTCACACACACGAAACCTCTTTTGATATTATACCCACCGCACGTTTCGTATATAACTTCTCACGCAGTCATAATTTGAGCGTGAACTATAACGGATCAAGCACTCAGCCAACATTCCAGGAATTACAACCGGTTACCGACTTTTCTAACGCGCTGTATCCGGTTCAGGGCAACCCTAATTTGAAGCCCGAGTTCACTAACAACCTTTCGGTAAGATACAACTCCTTTAGCTTTGATACCGGTAACGTGTTATTTACCAACTTCAGTATACAATCTATACAAAATGACGTGGTAACCAATACAATTACTTATCCTAAAACATATACCCCAAACCCACAACTGCAAAACACCATTTTAACGCAGTACTTAAATGCGAACGGCTATTATACCGCAAGCGGTGGCTTTGTTTATACCAAACCATGGGATAATCGTAAGTTTTCAATATCGGCTACCGGTACGGTTACTTATGCCAATAATATCGGTTATTTAACCAGTGTCGATTCTACTACTTACAAGCAAACTACGGTTGAGAACATATCTAAAAACCTTCAACTTACTCCCGGCTTTAAATTTCGTACAGACTTTACTGATATAATTGATGCTCAGCTTATAAGTACTTATGCGATTAACCGCACCGATAACTCTGTAGATAATGCGCTTACCGAGGGCACATCCAATATTCGTACCTGGACAATGGAGCTTGTGGGCAAAAACTATTTTGGCGACTGGACTTTTAGTTATGATTATACCAAAACAATAAATTACGGCTATGCAGCTTCGGTTGATGCAACAAACCCGAATATATTTAATGTTTATGTTGAGCGCCGGTTCTTAAAACAAAACCGTGCTACAATACGCCTATCAGCATTTGACTTATTTAACCAAAACACTGGTTTTACCGATGTTACATCGGCCAGTTCAAGTACCGAAACCCGCGTAAACAGGCTGGCTC
>Ga0302303_10001604_pt1 | contig 14554 bp, 20 predicted proteins | sample III_Palsa_E2_1_FD_194542 | JGI IMG/M metagenome (GOLD analysis project Ga0302303, IMG submission 194542) | Peat permafrost microbial communities from Stordalen Mire near Abisko, Sweden - III_Palsa_E2_1 | ecosystem: Environmental > Terrestrial > Soil > Palsa > Peat permafrost | place: Sweden... | reverse complement strand
GTACTGCTAAGATGGCGATTAGCAAAGTTGATTATCGCCTTTACTGGGTTACTCGTTTTTGCGCTGTATTTTACTTTTACCAGCTTCTGCCGATGGAAATATTTTCATCGGGTTGTAAACTGCCTGATGAAGTCGTTTGTCTATTTGACGCCATTCAACTTTTCCGTTCATTAATTTTATATAAACTGAATGGTCTATGTCGGTAAAATACAACAGACTATTCCCTGCTATTTGAATATTGACATTGGGGTATTTCTGTTCATAGGCATTGCCTAAAAATTGGAAAGATCGATGCTCTAACAAATAATAGATATCAACAAAATCCTTGAGCCTGTTCCCACTACCGGCAATGGCATTTAGTTTCATTGCACCTATGTCTTCCAGCGAGGACATTCTTATTCCATCTATTATTTCTAGAGGTTTAATTAACGGATACTTGTGGGCTATTATATCAATCTTAACGTTGTCGATAAAGCCAAAAACCCCATTTCCAATGGTCTTCGCATCTGCCATCTGGTGATTTTGTTCCAGGTACAGCCTGAGAGAACCGGCGTTAAAATCTTTTTCTGTGAATAGATCAATGTCAATAGATATACGATGACCTATTAACAGCGATAGAGCCGTGCCGCCCACCATGAAAAATCTTGTAATTCGGCATCTGCCATAAGGCGTTTGATCAGATCCAGTGTTCTGGCCTCGACTGTCTCCGTATGTAGCATAGCATTTCCTCTTTAAGAATTGGAAAATATTTAGAGACCTCTTCAATCGCGTAATCCGGAAGATATACTATTTCATTTTTTAAGGCATTCAAAACCGTGTCCCTGCCATAGAAACGGATAAGTTCTGTCCATTCTTTTTCGTTACCCCTTTCTATGATCCGGGCAATGATCGTTTTGTAGGAAGCCTGCCAGTCTATTTTGTTATAATCAAAATCCCAAAACCATTTAGGGGCAAAATTTGGCTTTCCATTTGAATTGTTAACATCCATACGCAAAAATACAAAATAATTGAATGCAATGGATGCGGCATTAAGCACATCCTTAAGCCAGATAGCGTTGGCTGGTGGGTCATGGGTTAGTTATGCGGGTTTAATGAATTTGGTTTATTATGATGTCAAAACAGGAAAGACGTATGACATGAATGCCTCTTTTAACACTATAAAAAATGAAAATGATCCCTTAAGCATTAAAGGTAGCGTTAACTTCGATTTTACAAAAAAAGGACTGGCGACTGACGGACGGTCTGTGTTAGTTCCAGGGTATATGGCAGGATTAGAAGCTGCGCATAAAAAGTTCGGGAATTTATCTTTCTCGGATATTTTTGAGCAAGCTATAGCTATTGCGGAAAAGGGTTTTACCTGGAATTACGGCCTTCAATATCAATTTAATTATAGAAAATAAATTTTAATGAGGCTACCGGAAACAAAAGCGGTGTTTACTAAAAGCAACGGAAAGCTATATAGCGTTGGCGATACCTTTATACAGCCAGCTTTGGCAAAAACACTCCGGAATATTGTTAAAAATGGCAGTAAATATATGTATACCGGCGAGTGGGCAGAGAAACTTGTAAAAACAGTTCAGGCCGAAGGCGGCAAAATAACAATGGATGACCTTAAAGATTATAAAGTGACATGGACTGATCCTATAAAAAGCAGCTATGATGGTTATGATTTATATATACACGGTTTGCCCGCTTTTGGCGGGGTAAATATAGCTGAAGCCTTAAATTTACTGGAAGTATCCGCCAGGCGGACGATCATTAGGCTATTAAAACAATCAGGGCCCGACCTAAAATTAAAAAGCCTGCAAATTTGACTTGCGGGCTTTTAGCGTACTTTGATATTGAATTTTGCGGGGTGAACGGGAATCTATTAGAACACCTGGAAGGGATTTTGGATGTAATACAACAGATCACAAATAATTAAAATACCACAATTAACTGAGACGGTAATTCGGGACATGTATACTTTTGCATTTTCGGTTAGCGTTCATTTAGGATATAACTAGAATTTTATTTCTGCGGTGGTATCAAAAGAGTGATTTGTTTAAAAAACTCACCTAATTTTATCATTTCCGGGTCATTTGGCACGACATTTACAAAGCTGTGCGTGCGTTTATCCGTCGTAATTATATAACTCAAATCAGTACCATCTATATATGACCGGAATCCGGTTGTTTGTATCCTGTCGAAGTCGGTTAAATTAACAGATGCTATTAATTTAGCCCAATTTACTGACGAACTTGCAATTTTAAATTCGCTCTTTCCGTAAAAATTTATCGAATCTTTATTTATTTTTAGTGTATATGAAGGCGACCATTGCGCGCCATTGTACGAAAATTCTACCTCCAAAATATGTTCCTCATATACCTCACTACTGGAATATATAGCTGAGTCATTTTCGAAATACGTGTTTTTAATAGTTGAATAATTGTCATGTAATGATGATAATTGGCTTATATAAACTGTTTTATTATCCTTAATGTAAGTAGTGGTCAGGTTTTGAGCAATCTGTACTATTTTAGGTGTATTGTAGGGGGCTTTGCGATTATGATATTTTATAACCTTGTAAATACTATGTTCAGGTACAGGTGTGGCAACAGGATATAAATTAGGGTCTTTATCCACCTGTTTAATATAAGCATCTATAGCGGCCATCTTATTTTTTAACTCTGACGATGATGGATTGGTTTGTTGCTGGCAAAAAACTTTAGAGCAGGCCAGTGTCAGAAATAATATTATTGAAAGCGTTTTCATTTTTTCTCCCATTGATTTTTTAAATGATGCAGGAGATGGGCTTTTTCCATAAAACTAATTAATAGTCATTCTGACAGACTTAAAACTTTACTGGTCTCCTTTGCGACCTGCCAATTCTTTTTTAGGTAAATGTTTAAAACAAATGTTTATTAGAAAACGCCCTGCCCGAGCCCGACTTCAAATATCGCTCAAAATCGTAAGCTTTATATCTATCAGGAAACGAGCAACACCAAACCAATTTCACCGGAAGATAAGGTTTGGTTGCTTTAACATATCCCTTTTTATGGCGCTTAAATCTTTCCTTCAGGTTTACAGTGCATCCTACATAATGGTTGCCATTACTCAGTTCCAGGATGTAAACGTAGTACCACATTGGCACAAGATAAAAAAAGCCCGGTGAATTTTTTCACCAGGCTTTAATACTTTACAGGTCTCCTTCGCAACCTGGTCAGCGGACTTCGTCCGCCGAAGGTCGCTACGGCGACAGAAGGCGGAGAGGGAGGGATTCGAACCCCCGGTGCCTTTTACAGCACACCTGATTTCGAATCAGGCACATTGAACCGCTCTGACATCTCTCCGGTTGACAATTATTTTTGAGGCTGCAAATATATTAAGTGTTACCAAAAATCCGGCCTTTAACTTTCAAATACACTTAAAAAATATTTAGTGCGACACCATGCGCCTCATAGACGGGATTTTTTTGTATTCTTGACTTACCAACATGGACAAATCCATTAAAGAAATCATAAAACCCGACCTGAGTTTAAAGGTTAACGGCAGCTTGTGGATTGAAGCTGACGGCAATCGTTTTTTTGGCCCGGGCCCCGTCGAGCTGCTGGAGCGGATTGCCGAAACCGGCTCGATCAATGAGGCGGCCAAGGCCATGCGCATGTCGTATAAGAAAGCCTGGGAATTGGTTAGCGCCCTCAATAAGCAAGCTTTAAAACCTGTGGTTATACCCAAAACCGGAGGAGAACACGGGGGCGGTTCAACAATAACAGAAGAAGCAAGGGAGTTGATCAATTATCACAAACAGTTGAGACAAAGATTCGCCTCCTTTTTAGCCGAAGAAACTCAAAAATTAAAAATTTAGTTTTTTACCAAAGGTCAGTTCAGCGCAACCCACAACTGGGCATCCTAATCGGACTATATGGACTTTGAGACTTCCCGACTCTCCGACTTTCGGACTTCCGGACTATTCTATCACAATATCTTACAGAAAATGGGCGTTTTTCATTTGGATTTTAATAGATATTTTCCGTATTGTTGGGCACTATTTGATTACATAAGACGCCATACGTGTTTAAACTGGCAGTCAATTGACGATGTTATTAAAGGACTTGTTTAACGAATATTAAGTTATGAAAACTACTTTCGGACTAAGGCTGCTCATACTGTCAATACCTTTCTCACTGACCATATTACCTGTTTTATCGCAAACTAAGGCCCAGGTATTTGATGGGCAAACCCCCATTACCTGGTTAGGCCTCGATTTTACCCAGGCCAAATTTATTGGTGCACCGGTAGACTACGGTAAAGCCGAAGAAGTCAACAGCGAACGGATTTCGCATTTTTATACCAGATCGTGGAATTATTTGTTTATGGATCAGCCTAAAAAATTTGATGTGGCAAAAGCCGTGCACCGCGCGACCGTGCAATACAGGATTGAGGTTACGCAGAAGGTGGATGATACCATCAAGAAGGATTTCTTTTCGAAAGATCCGGCGCAGTTTAAGACACTTACAGAACAAAACATCGGCGATCTGGTGAAAAATTATGACTACCAGGGTAATACCGGGATTGGCATGCTGTTTTTTGTCGACGGCATAAGCAAAAGCACTTCCCAGGAAGGAGTATGGGTGACCTTTGTTGACATGCAGTCAAAAACCGTTCTGTATACAACGTATATGGTAGGCAAATCAGGCGGAATGGGATTCAGGAACAATTGGGCTGATGCCGTCTATAAAATTTTGCAGGCTTTTTATACAGATCCGGGTTGGGCGAAATAGGAGGGTAGTTGATTAGAGATTAGAGATTAGGTTGGAGATATGAGATACGAGATGTCGGAAAGTCCGAAAGTCCGGAAGATGCTCCGGCTGACGTTTCGTCCACTGGATTGAAATTAAATCGGAACAAAGATTCCCTTGAATTTGAACAGCACGACGGCTTTATCGAGCAGTTTTGCATCAATCCTTGTTTTGCCATCTTCCCGGACCAGCTTTATTTCCATTTGGATAGGATTATTTTCGGTGGGATCGACAATCGCGAGGAATTTAAGGTCACTGGCGGAAACGAGTTTGATTTGCTTACCCAGGTAGTCTGCCAGTACCTCTTTCGCCATTTGCATCATGCAAGCTCCGGGTAATACCGGCTGATCCGGAAAATGGCCTGCAAATATGGGGTGCGAGGCGTTTAACCGTATGATGGTCCTTATAATATTCCCCTCTTCCTGCAGATCGCTAAAAGTAAACAGGTCGTTTTTCAGCATTTATCTCTCAATTTTTTTCAGGCTGATGGTAAAATTAAAGTTTTCGTGCGCGATGCCTATCGTGTCGGGGACGCCATTTTTGTAATTCCTCATAATTCCAGTTACGATCGGTTTCCGGGGCGATGAAATTTCCATACGCTCCAATTCCGTGCCGCCCGGATCGGTAACGTAGCAGAAAAATCCCTTTTGCTTTTTAAAGATATAATATAGGCTATGATCGTCCTTCCGCAAAAATGAGGCTTTAGCATCGCCGTTTCGAAACATCAGCAGGTCAAAGTCTTTTTTTAACGTTTTGATGACTGGCTGTTTATCCATTTGTTTTACGATATAGTACACCTTAAAGCCGCCATCTTTTCTGAATTCAAAATCAAAAAACTTAAAACCCACTTCGTTGGCAAACACGATCCGTGTACTGCTATCGGGCAGTGTTTTTACCAGCAGCAAACCGCTCAAATGATGCCCCTCCACATCAACTTCCGTTTTATACAAAGCCGACCTGAAATCGGGCTTAAACCTGTTAATATAACCCGCATCCCCTGCCGCCGGCTGCAGGTTTTTATACGCCGCAGAACAGCCTGCCAGTACAAAAAAGCAACTACTTAATAGCAAATACCGCATCAGGAATAACCGTGTTATATTCTCTGTCTGTAAAATGAAGTATGGTATTATCGCCCGAATTCTCGTTCATCTCGATGGTGGTTACCGAGTAATCCTTTTTATCGATAAATACATCAATATTTGTAAAAAACTGCTTCAACGTTTTGCCAATGGGCGATAATTCCACCTTATATGCAGTTTTGCTTTCAAAGGCGGTTGTATTAAAATCGGGATTGTTAAATACCTGCCCCTGCACGCAATCGATAACGATCTTATTGATCTGCTGGAAGATCTTGTTGGACTTAACCGAGACCCTGCTTTCCTTTTCACCGTCTTTTATGTAGATATTGTCTTTGTTCAATATCATCAGGTATTCATACGGTTTGGTATATTCCATCCTAAGCAGGTTCTCTTTCCTGAACCAGAATTTTCCTTTCGAAACGATTTTCTCCGAAAGCATGCTTAGGTTTTTTTCCTGTGTAAAATCGCTTTTTATAGTCTGCACTTTGGCAGCCACAGCAGTAAATTGCTCTTTAAACTTTTCCAGGTCCCTAACAGGTACGTATTCGCCCTGCTGGGCTTTAACCCCAGCTGCTATAAAGATCATAACAACTAAAAAATATATTTTACACATAGGGCTGCAAATTTAGCATTTTATCCAGCCGTATTATTTCAAACCCTTTCGATTTAACATAGCTGATGAATTCAGGAAGTATGGCTACCGTGACCGGGCACCTGTCATGGAACAGGAACACAGCGCCCGGTTTCAGCCCGCGTGTAACCCTGGCTAACAGCCGCCTCTCATCCCTTATAACAGTATCGTACGAGCGAACGCTCCAGCCTACAGGGGTGTAATGTCCTTTTCCGATCGCCCTGCTTATAGCCGGGTTGGTTACACCGTAGGGTGGCCTGAACAGTTTAGGCTTTTTGGCGATTACCCTGGCCATTGCCTGGTCCATCCTGTGCATATCATCCAGCATCTTTCCCGCAGGGAACAAATCGAACCAGGTATGATGAGAATAAGTATGATTACCGATCAAATGGCCCGCATCATAAACCCGCTGCAGCAGGACGGCGTTTTCGTCGACCCGGGCGCCCACACAAAAAAAAGCGGCCTCCACGTTATTTTCCTTTAGTATCTCCATGATAGCAGGAGTGTTGGCCGCGTCGGGGCCGTCATCAAAGCTTAACGCAATTATTTTTTTATCGGTTTTTAATGAGCACACCGCGCGGATAAAAAAGTTGGAGCCAATGTAGTAGCATCCGTAGCCCAGCAACAGCAAGTAGACAATTGCCAGGATCAAATACCTAAATACGGGCAATGCCCAAATTCTTCCCGCAAGCAGGCACAGGACCAGCAGGCAAATAAAAAGTACGTTCAGTCGCCCGAAATTCAGCATGCGGACAGCAAAATTAAGGAGTGAAATATATTTTGATAGTGATTATAGATCAGCACCCTGTTTATTTTGTTTTTAACTGATCCCTCAGGATTTAATGCAGCCGGGATACTGTTTGTGCTGATGACATTCGCTGCCAGCCACACGGCAAACGCAGTCGATGTGGGATACTCGCCGCATAAATGTTTGTAGGGTACGGATCGCACACCTTGAAATAGCAGCCTGAGCAAATCGTCGTAACCTTCATCATTTTTTTGATCGCCATTACAGCCCGTAATGAGCAAGTCGATATCTTCCGAACAAATGGATTGTGCATTGAGAAATGCCTTTATTTGTTGGGCAATTTCCTTCGTCCCTTCCGGTTTGTAAATCGTCGCAAGTCCTTCAATACGGGCCAGGTTATCCGGAGATGGCACATCCGTCAACAAAAAAAACGCGACGCCTTCGCCGTTGATAGTTCCTTTTGAATCCGATTTAAACAGGCCGGTGTTTGACACAGAACGGCGTTTGTACAAGCCCATCCTGCTTAACACAGCATGGCTGGCATCCGTAATTTCGTCCATTCCGCCAACCAGCACATTGTGGGCAACGTCTTCGGTTAACAGCATCGTCGCATCAAGCAATGCGTTTTCAAATGATGCACCGCCGTTTACGAATGTATTGTTGTATTGGTGGCATTTTAAAAGCAAGGCAACCTGCGCGCCTATGGTGTTGTGCGTGGACTGCACAAAAGCGGTGGGCGTGAGCGGCTCTTCGTCCTGCGCGATCATATTGGTTAAAAACGTGCCGGTATCTTCAAGACAGCCATAAGCAGTTCCCGTGATTATAGCATCGGGATCGGTAACGCCGGCATCCGTCAAACAGGCAAACGCGCATGCAACGCTCATTTTTATAATCCGGCTCATCCTTCGGCCCAGCTTTACATCGATTATCGCGTTGTAATCCGGCTCAATACAGTTCAGCCTGGTACCATTGTAAACAACAGCCTCGTTTAAAAACAGGCTGCCACCAAATGTTTTTTGAGGGGATATATTCGCTGCCGACCTGATGTAAACTACCATTTTTACAATTTTGAAAATATCAGCGACGAGCAATTGCCACCGAACCCAAATGAATTGGATAGCACGTGCTTTATTTGAGGCTGTTTTGACCCAACCGTTTCAGCAGCAAACGGAAATTCCTTCATAGGGGTCTCCAGCCGCAAGTTGGGATAAACCAGGCCCCGCTGCACGGAGAGGGCAGAAAATACCGCCTCAATTCCAGCACTTGCGCCCAGCGTATGCCCGGTAAAGGATTTGGTTGAGCTCATCATTGGATAATTTGGATGGAACAGCCGTTCTATCGCGGCGCCTTCCGAACTGTCGTTGTTTTGCGTACCGGTGCCGTGCAGGTTTATGTAACCGATGTCTGAGGGTTGCAAGCCGGCCATGGCCAGCGCACCGGACATGGCCCAAAAAGGCCCGTCGCCTTCCGGAGATGTAGCGGTTTGATGCCAGGCATCGTTGGCGTTATGGTATCCGCTAAGGCTGCAGTAAGGCGCCTTCATTAGCTGGTCCAATACCTTTTCCGATATCAGCAGTACATATCCAGCCCCCTCGCCCAGGTTTAATCCTTTCCGGGTTTCGTCAAACGGCCTGCAATACTGTTCATCCAATATCATCAGGGTATTAAATCCGTTGAGCGTAAAGCGGCTTAGCGCATCGCAACCGCCTGCAATTACCGCATCCAGCAAATTGTGTTTAATCAGTCTGGCTCCGTAAATAATGGCATTCGCCGACGAGGAACAGGCCGTGCTAATGGTGCTGATATGATGCCGGATACCCAGTTTTTCGGCGACTATTGCAGTTATGCTGCCACAATCGTGGTGTTTGATATCACGCAGCCTGCCTTTGGTTTTATCGGCCAGGAAGGCCGCGACAAACTCTTCGGATTTGTCCATGCCGCCGTTGGTGGTAGCGGAGACAAAACCGATGCGTAAGCCGGTCACGCCCTCAATGCCCGAATCGGTCAATGCTTCCCTGGCGGCTATAAGGCTTAACATGGCCGTCCGGTTTTCCGATGGTAAAAATCCCGAAATTTCAGCGAGCTCCTGGTTATCCGCTTTAACTTCCGCAGCAGGCAAATGTCCGCGATGGTTTGTTCGCAGTCGCGTGATCTGGTCTATCCCAGGTTTGCCTTTCGTCAAAGCGTCGAGGCATTCAGTTGCATTGCGGCCAATTCCCGAAATCACCCCCACTCCCGCAACAAATACTGCAGCGCTCATTTTAAACGGTTTGCGGCCGGTTCAGCATTATATATTCGGCCATTGCTTTTATGGACTTAAAAACTTTTTTGCCGTCTTCGGCATTGGCTATCCGCAGGTGATAATTATGCTTTAACAATACAATAAGCTCGAGAATATCCAGCGAGTCGAGGCCAAGTCCTGCCCCGAACAGCGGTTCATCGTCGCCGATGTCCTCCGGTCTTACATTTTTTATTTTTAACTGGGCGACGATCTGTTCCTTTAATTCCGTTATCAGTTTATCCATCTGCTTGTATTCTGTTTGCACTACATTTCTTCATTTGCCCAATCCTCCAGCTCGATGGTGCGGGCAAGCCGCCTTAGCGCAAAGGTATGATCCTTTACAAAAGGATTGCTTACATCCCATACGTAGCCTGCGAGAACCGAACAAATCATTTTTTTGATTTCGAAGTTTTGTCTTTTCGCGAAAAATATCGTGTCGAGTGTTCCTTCGTACCAGGCATTTACGAAGGAGCGGAAGGTATCCACACCCTGCTGCAATTCCCTGGTATATTCTTTTTCCCAATCCACAGGTTCACCGTTCAGTTTGCGTATAACCAGGTTTGCCGCTATCTGGCTCGAGACTGTGGCCAGCGTAACTCCCGAAGAAAAAATAGGATCTAAAAATTCGGTTACATTGCCTGTTAATACAAAACCGTCGCCATAAAAGGTATCGGTTGTGGTGGACCAGGACGACAGCGTTTTTGGGGCGAACAGGAATTCGACGTCCTTCATACGATCGGCTATATAGGGTTCCGAAGCCATTAGGTCCCTCAGCACCTGCTCTTCGTCCCCCTCGAGCTTTTCAAAAAAAGAGGGATCGCCCACAAATCCTACCGAGGTAACGCCGGATGAAAAAGGGATTACCCAAACCCAAATCCCCGGCTGGTGTACAATAATGGTGATGCGATCGGGCTCATCATCCATGGACCGTTTTAAATCGACTGTATGCGTAAACACGGCTTTCCTCGGCGGCAGGTTCGACGGCCGGTCAAGGTTAAACAAACGCGGGATAACGCGCCCATAACCGCTGCCGTCAATGATAAACCGGGCTTCGATTGCGGATTTTTTTCCGTTGCTGTCTTCAACGGTGGTGACCGATTCGGATCCGTTAAACGCTATAGCAGTGACCGTTGTTTCGTAAGATACCGATACGCCCATTTGCTCTACGGTATCAGCTAACGTTTTATCAAATTCCGCCCGGGGCACCTGCCACGTCCAGTTCCATCCCGGGGTAAACTGGTCGGCAAAAAAGTAATCGGCTATACGGCCGTTCTTTACAAATTTCGCACCTGCCTTTTGCTGGAAGCTATTTTCTTTTAGGGCTTCAACAAAACCGGCTTCGGTGAGGGCTTCCATGCAGCGCGGTAACAAACTTTCGCCGATCACAAACCTGGGAAATTTTTGCTTCTCAACAATCCTAACCTTAAAGCCTGCTTTGTTAACGATGGAAGCTGCCACGGTCCCGGCAGGTCCCGCACCTATTACCAAAACATCTACTTTTTCTGTGATCATCTAAATTCGAAACTTATTCAGCTACCATCGTTATGTATCCGGCCTGAGCGATGCTACACCTGTTCTTTTTTTAGCTATTTCTGTTAAATCAAGCCCTGGTTTCTTTTCCAATCGGAAAAGAAACCAGGATTTATCAATTGCAGATTAAAATTATGCCTATCTATAAATACTTGCACGGTCGATCCGGTTACAACTAACTCCTTTGTCGCTGCATTCAGCAAACGATAGTTAAAGTTAATTTTTGCCGGGTCGCAGGGTACGTAAGTAGTTTCAATGATTACCCGGTCATTATACCGCAAAAACTTCTTATAATCACACTGGATACTGACGATCGGTGTGGCATATCCGTGTGAAAAAACGTCGAGGTATCCAAGGTTAAACTCTCTGCCAAACGCTTCGCGCCCGTCCTCGAAGTAACGCACATAGTGACCGTGCCAAACGATGCCCAATGCGTCTACTTCGCTAAATTTTACGTCCTGCTCGATGGTGTTAACTAAAACTTTCTTCAATTTATTTGTGCATTTGAGCCATTTCGTTCCGGATCACCGCAAAACGTTAAACAAGGCGACAATAATGTACAAATTATTGCCACCTTTTGAAATCGGACTCCATGTTCTTAAGGATCATAAAAATAGGTTTCGCCCAATAATTTCTGAATCCACCTCCTCCGGGTTTCTCAGTTACATATTTGGTTAACAGCACAGTCTTTGTGTTCATATCCACAAAGGTTACCCACACGCCCTCCTTTTCCAGTCCCCTGCTCATGCCTTCTACAAAAAATATTAATCCAAGTCCCTTGTTCTTTCCAAAGTCGTAATTTTTTACTAAACTGGTGATAGTTGATTCATCAATAGTTTTAAAAACGCTGGGGTCGTCGCCAAAGAATTCTTTTTTTAGGGTTTTATTGGCTTTTTCAGCAACGTCCAAAGCATAATTTACCTCTGAGCGGTTGGTGGCTTTGGCTACATTGTATTTTTTAGGCTCGTCAAGAAACAACTCGTTCCAGGCTACAGTAAATTCATCTCTGAATTGATCGTCGGTTACAAGGCCATTGTCTTCTTTTCTAACCACGGTAAAAGCGCTAAAGCCAACGCTGGTGTTCTCATGCGCTCCGATATACTTTGTTTGGGAATAATCCAACCCCAATAAGGTAAGCGGAACATTCGGGTTAAAAACATCGGCCCTTGATTGAGCGGATAATACCTGGGCATTTACTGCGAAAAGAATTAGTAAAGCGAGCGATTTGAATTGTGTGTTAAGTTTCATGATTAATTGTGTTAAGTTTATTTTTTAATAAAAATTTTCATTTCACACTCGGCCAGCAACATGCCGTTACTTGTGATACTTCCGTGAATCATCGTTACATCGAAAATCTGCTTGTCGATTGTAACAGTAGTATCAATCACGTTGCCGACGCGGGGCAATCCAAATATAGCAAGGTTCTTGATAGCTGCTATATAACCTGTCACGGAAGTTCCTCCGTTTTGGCGCATTAAATAGCCTACACCTGCTGCAGCCGTTTGAGCAATATTTTCAATTAACCCGGCTTCAGTTAATTCTCCATTGTCAACCAATACATTGTCCTGTGTCACCTTAAAAGTTGTGCTTGAACTCTCTTCATCGCAGCCGAGCAACTTATCGATCATCACGAAAGGCGGCCGCTGCGGAATGACTGACAGGATATTTTCTTGCGATACAATCATTTAATGCTGCCAAAAATCATAATAATTATACCATTGTTCGGGGTATTCATACACTTTAGCTTCCACGCTTTGCACAAAATCCGTAACCATTGTTTTAATGGCGTCGTCTTTTTCCAGGTGTTGGTAATGTTTCATTTTACTGCCAAAAAAATGGTAATGAAGGGTACGTTCCTTCATGCCGTACACAAATGAAACCGGCACGCCAAATTTGTAAGCAAGCATAAACGGCCCAACCGGGAACTTTGCGTCGGCTCCCAAAAACTTTACCGTTATGGTTTTGTTGCCTTCCAAAAACCTGTCGGCGGGCATGCACACCAGCTCGTTATTTGAAAAGGCATCGTTTATTTCAAAAATATGCGACAGGTCATCTTTAATAACGATGAAATTTACACTTTGTCTTCCTGTCAGCGTATCCAGGTACTCCTTTATTCCCTTGTCTTCACCGTCAAACACCACAACATTAAAGCGGGCATCTATTTCGTTGAGCAAGTGGATGGCCGTTTCCCAATTGCCCACATGGGCCGTTAATAGCAAACCGCCTTTTTTGAGGGCTGCCATTTCCTGTAAATTACCCTTCCCCGTAAAGTCGAAGGTAAACCTGTTTGTGATGCCAGCCATTATTGCCACTTTATCAACAAGGCTTTGCCCCAGCAGGTTATAGTTCTGATATACTTTATAAATAGACTTTATCAACCCATACCCCAGCCTTTTACGAAAATAAGCCAAAGTGCTTGCCGTACTTTTGCGGGAGAATACCAGGTAATAAAGGGTAACAAAACGCAGTAATAAATATGCCGGACGTACGCCCCCAAGTTTTAAAACGCCTACAAATATTCTGTAGCCTAACAGCTTCCCTTTTGATCTACCCTGCCACGACGGCATTACACAAGCTCTTTTAAATTGCTGTTGGTGATAACATAGTTGTAAAAATCCTGGAACGTGACAATACCGACGAAGTCTTCGGGCTTCACTTTAAACGGAAAGTTACTTTCGATTACTACAACAAGGTCTATGTAATCCAGGCTGTCAAGGTCGAGGGTTTCTTTCAGATTGGCTTCCGGGAGCATTTTATCCGCATCAATTTCAAATTCCTCTGCTAAAAAGCTCTTTATTCTCTCGATGATCTCTTCATTTTGCATAATAATAGTAGGGTTTAATATATTTTTTTAATTATTAGGGATGAGTTTGTTCCGCCGAATCCAAACGAATTGGACAAAAAGGCGTCAATTTTTTTTCCGGTCGCTTCAACCGCGATATTAAGTTTAGCCGAATCTTCATCCGGCGTTTCAAAGTTGATATTCGGCGCCACAAAAGAGTTTTTCATCATCAGCATTGAATAAACTATTTCGCTGGCGCCTGCCATCCAGCATTCGTGCCCGGTCATTGATTTGGTCGAACTAACGATGGGGCTGGCCGCGCCAAATACCTCGTAGATCGCCTTCGCCTCACTTGCATCACCGGCGGGGGTAGACGTTGCATGGGCATTTATGTAGTCAATGTCCGATGGCGACATGCCTGCGTCTTTTAGCGCCATGCTAAGCGAGCGAACCGGGCCGTCCACAGTCGGGTTGGATATATGTCCTCCGTTTGATGAAAAACCATAGCCTACCACTTCTCCAAGTATAGGGGCTCCTCTTTTCTTAGCCGACTCAAGGCTTTCAAGTATCACGGTAGCTCCGCCTCCGCTTGGTATTAATCCGTCGCGGCTACGGTCAAACGGCCTCGAAGCTTTGGCCGGCTCTGCTTCGTTTACAGAAAATGCCGACAACGCATCGAAGCTGCCCATTCCATACTCATTCACTTCCTGGGCGCCCCCGCA
>Ga0302303_10001598_pt1 | contig 14576 bp, 15 predicted proteins | sample III_Palsa_E2_1_FD_194542 | JGI IMG/M metagenome (GOLD analysis project Ga0302303, IMG submission 194542) | Peat permafrost microbial communities from Stordalen Mire near Abisko, Sweden - III_Palsa_E2_1 | ecosystem: Environmental > Terrestrial > Soil > Palsa > Peat permafrost | place: Sweden... | reverse complement strand
TAAAATTATGCCTACTACCAGCCCTAAAAAAATGATGATCAAGGGTTCCATCATGCTGCTTAAGGTGGAGGTTTTGTATTCCACTTCTTCGATGTATTGCTCGGATATTTTGCCGAAGAAATAATCCAACTGGTTGGTTTCCTCGCCAACTTTTACCAGTTGTATCATTTTGGAGGGATACACTTTAAACTGCTGCAGGGCTTCGTGCAGGGACTTGCCTTTTAAGATATCGTCTTCCACTTTTTGCAGGGAAGATTCAATCGGATAATAGCTGATCATTTGCCGGATGAGGGCGATGGCGCGAAGCAACGGCAATTTGGCGTTAATCAGCAGGCGCATGGAGTTGCAGAAACGGGCGAGGTAAATTTTTTGCACGAGATTGCCGACAAGGGGCATGCGCAGCACGAGCTGCGAAAAAACCTGCCGGAACTTTTCTGTTTTACGGGTAAACAGGATGAAGCCTGCTATGAGCAGCAGGACAATGAAAACGCGCCAGAAATTATTTTGGATGCCGTTGGAAACGCCGATGATCTTTTCGGTGATCCAGGGCAGTTTGCCGCCAAAGCGTTTAAAGATGTCGCCAAACATGGGTACGACGAACTTCAGCATAAAGAAAACCGCCCCAAGGGATGTGCTGAGCACAATCCAGGGGTAGGTTAATGCCGAGACGATTTTGCGGCGCTGCCTTATTTTGTTGTTATAAAATTTGGCCAGGTCCTGCAGTACTTCGATCAGCTTGCCGGTTTCTTCGCCGATCTGTAGGCTGTACACTTCGTATAGCGAGAACCTGCCCGTTTGTTTCAAAGCGCTGGAGAAGGTTGCCCCGCCTAAGACGGCTTGCTGGATGGTTTGATAAAACGCTTTATCCTTCGCGTTGGGCTGGTCGGTGATGATGAGTTCAAAGCTGCTTTTCATGTTGATGCCGGCCAGCAGGAGGGAGCTTAATTCGAGGTAGAGATATTCCTTCTTTTTATCATTCAGTTCTTTACTGCCGAAGCTGATGTCGCGGCTGAGCAGTCCTGCCAGGCCGCCGCCTTCAGCCTTTTTTGGAGCCGGCGCCTGTTTTTTTGATTCGTACCTGCTGAGATCAATTGAGGGCATTGGGGTTTCGTTGTATCAAGTTTTCGGAACTGTATTTCAATTTTTTTTCTACCGATATGTTGCACCTACGGCGCAACGTTTTACGTTTCGCCTTTCACCTTTCACCTTCTTTCTGACTTTCGGACTTCCCGGACTTTCGGACTAATCTCCAATCACTACCCCCTAATTAACTAATCTCTAATCGCTACATTTGAACCATGTATCTGGAGCAGCTTTCGGTCATCAATTTTAAAAATTACAGCGAAGCGGGGCTTACTTTTAGCGATGGGGTGAATGTTTTTGCAGGCAATAACGGCGCCGGTAAAACCAACCTGCTGGATGCTATTCATTACCTATCGCTGTGTAAAAGCTATTTTAACCCGATTGACAGTCAGCAGATCAAACAGGGAACTGATTTCTTCATCGTGACCGGCAGCTTCAGCAAAAACGGGAATACCGAGGCCATCGCCTGCTCGGTTAAGCGAAATCAGAAAAAACAATTTAAGCGAAACAAAAAGGATTATCAAAGGCTTGCCGATCATATCGGCTTGTTCCCCCTGGTGATGGTATCGCCTTATGATATCAGCATCATTATTGAGGGAAGCGAGGAACGGCGGAAATTTATCGACAATGTAATCTCGCAAACCGACAACTCCTACCTCGATGAGCTGATCACTTATAACAAAGTGTTGATGAACAGGAACAGCCTGCTCAAACAAATTGCCGAAACCGGCCGGTATGATCCCAGCCTGATGGATGTGCTGGATGAGCAGCTTGCGTTTTCGGGCAACCGGATATTTAAAAAACGTAAGGCATTTATGGAAAGCTTTACGGCCATATTTAATAAACACTACAGTTACCTGAGCGACGATGCGGAGCAGGTCGACTTAACCTATGAGTCGGCTTTGCTTACTGACGATTTTTCATCGCTGCTAAAAAAGGGGCTCGAAAAGGACCGGGTGATGGAGCGCACGTTATCGGGCATACATAAAGATGACCTCATCTTCAGCATCCATGGCATGCCGATGAAAAAATTCGGGTCGCAGGGGCAGCAAAAATCATTTTTGATTGCCCTAAAGCTGGCGCAATACACTTTTCTTTACCAGGAAAAAGGGTATAAACCCTTGCTGCTGCTGGATGATATTTTCGACAAGCTTGATGACCTGCGTGTTACCAAACTGATGCAAATGATCTCGAACCACGACTTTGGGCAGGTGTTTATCACCGACACCCATATTGCCAGGGTTGAAAGTGTGTTCAATAAGATCAATGTTCCAATAATGCTATACTGGGTGAAAGGAGGCGAAATAGATGCGTAAGACCAACGACAAGTTTCTGAAGGAAGCTATTGAGCAAATGCTGCAGGTTTATAAAATTAAGAAACGTTTTAACGAAACCGGCATAGTTGCCCACTGGCCCGATTTGGTTGGTAAATATGTGGCAAACCGTACAAAGGAAATTTTTATCAGCAACAAAAAATTATTTTTACGAATAGAATCATCCGTAGTAAAAAACGAACTGATGCTGATGAGGGCTGATATTATAAAGAAGATTAACGACGAAGCAAAAGAGACTTTGGTTGACGAGCTTATTTTTCTTTAGTAAACCTTGGGAAAAAGGCCCTGAAATTTAAATCGTCGCTCATCCGTGAAAATGCCAGGATGAGGATACCCGGAAGGATAAATACGAGCTGCGCCTCGGGGTGAGTTCTGTAAAGTAAAACTGTTCCTGAAACCAATACAATGATCAACAGGGTGTACAAGATATATTTCAATAACAGTTTCATAAGATTAAGCTAATGTTTTATAGTAATAAAAATTTAATGCAAATTGCAGATTGTCTTAACCTTATAAAAGTAGGCACTTCTTTTTGGAAAACCAAAAAAAAATATCCGGCAAGCCGCAATATTTATTAACTTTTCCACCACCTTAGCGAAAATGTCAGAATTTTTCGAGGCCAGAGAAGAAAAAATCGCCTTCAATTTTGGCATTCTCATCCGAATCCGATCCATGAACCGCATTTGCACCGATGGATTGTGCATACAAATTCCGGATGGTACCCTTTTCTGCTTTGGAAGGGTCGGTGGCGCCAATAAGCTTTCTAAAATCTTCAACTGCGTTAGCCTTTTCCAGAATTGCCGCAACAATTGGGCCGGAAGACATAAAATCAACCAATTCGCCGTAAAAAGGTCGCTCTTTGTGCACTTCATAAAACTGGCCGGCCTTTTCTTTGCTCAAGGCGAGGTATTTCATCGCCTTAATTTTAAAGCCACCCTTTATGATATGGTCCAAAATTGCCCCAATATGTCCATTTGCTACCGCATCCGGCTTTATCATGGTAAAAGTTTTGTTATTGCTCATCCGATTGATCTTATGGTTATAAGTTATTATTGTTGGTAAATATCAAAAATACAGGCGTTTTAACTTTTCGAATGCACGTGCGATGAAAGCCGCCCGGCACCCAAAATTTTCGGCAAAAGTAGCTTTTTACATTTGAAACCTAAAGGCTTTAACATTAATTAACACGCTGTATTTAATTTATTTCTTTAGCTTTGCAGCTCTTTTTTAAAATTGATGTTAGATACAGCCTCGCTTGTTGAAATTTTAGCGCAGCCAAAAAATATTGTTATTACAACGCATCATAAACCCGATGGGGATGCGATGGGGTCGTCCTTAGGCGTGTATAATTATTTAATACAACAGGGGCACCACGTTAAGGTTATTACTCCAACCGATTATCCCGACTATTTTTACTGGATGCCCGGCAACGATGAGGTTATCGTTTATACAGAAAAAGAAAACGAAGCGGCAGGTTTGATCAGCAAAGCAGATGTTATTTTTTGTCTCGACTTTAACACACTAAGCCGCATCAACGAAATGGGCGCCCTTGTGGAAAAGAGCAAAGCAGTTAAGGTTCTGATCGACCATCACCTGGAGCCCCAGGATTTCGATGACTACCGGTACTGGGATATCAACGCCTGCGCAACCGCACAGTTGGTTTATTCCTTTATTGTAGATGAGCTAAAAAACAAAAAGCAGGTGAACAAAGATGTAGCCACCTGCCTGTACTGCGGCATCATGACAGACTCCGCGTCGTTCCGGTTACCGAATACCACATCGGCGGTGCACCGGATAACTGCCGACCTGATTGATGCAGGCGCCGTAAACTGGAAGATATACGACCTGGTTTACAATAATTCGACAGAAAATCGCCTCCGCTTTTTGGGTTTGTGCCTTTATGAGCGCCTGGAGGTGCTGCCCGAATTTAATACGGCCATTATTACTGCGTCGAAGCAGGACCTGGAGCAATATGATATTAAAACCGGCGAAACAGAAGGAATAGTTAATTATGGCCTGTCGATAGCGGGCATTCGCCTGGCCGCCTTTATTGTTGAGCGGGCCGGCAAAATAAAACTATCGCTGCGATCAATAGGCGAAGTACCAGCCAACGACATATGTAAAAAATATTTTGACGGCGGCGGTCATTACAATGCCGCCGGCGGCCATTCTACAGATAGCCTTGAAAAAGTGGTAAATCAATTCAAAAAAATATTACCTGAATATAAAAAACTATTAATTAATTAAAAATGAAAAGAAAACTGATGTGTTTTGCGCTTGCGGCGATGGGATTGGCAAGCTGTAATGGTGGATTTAAAAAGGCGCCCGGCGGCTTATTATATGATATTGTGGAGGATAAGGCGGGGCCAAGTATACAGGTTGGCGATTTTGTAAGCCTTAACTATATCATCAAAAACGATGCAGATTCGGTGCTTTCCAGCTCATACGAAACAGGCCAGCCTAACGCGCAAATGATACCAAAGCCACATAGCAACGGCGATGTGCTTTCGGGCATATTGTTGCTGAGCGAAGGCGACAGCGCTATCTTCAAAACCAATATCGATTCGCTTACCAAAGGAACGCCGCGGCCAAAAGGAATGACCGGCAAATACATGATATATGTAGTCAAAATTGAAAAGGTTATTCAAAAGGGCCATTTAAGCCAGCAGGTGTTCGTCGGTCGCTGCCAGGCATATATGAATTCATTGGCTGACATAGCAAAAAAGAAGGAGCCAGTTGCAATAAAAAAATATATAGCCGACAATAATTTGAAGGTTGCGACAACACCGAGCGGACTTAACTATGTTATTACCAAGGCAGGCTCAGGTGAAAAACCAATTGTGGGCGATACAGTTTCTGTGTATTATGTAGGCCGTTTTTTGAACGGGAAGATTTTTGACACCAATATAAAATCCGAAGCTATCAAAGGCAAACTGCAAATCAACCCGATGAATCCTTACAAACCTATCCGCTTTGCGATAGGAATACAGGGTATGATTGCCGGTTGGAATGAAGGCTTGCAATTGTTAAACAACGGCTCAAAGGCCTCCTTCGTTATTCCTTCAAGCCTTGCATACGGCGACCGTGGTTTCAACATAGTTGGCCCGTTTACACCGTTGGCTTTTGACGTAGAACTGGTGGATATCAAACATGTCGATCCAAACGCACCAAAACCAAAGCCGGTTGGTCCGCAATTGCCGCCACAGGCGCAGGTACAGCCGGCTAAGAAATAATTTTGATCAAAATGAGGCCTTCCGTGCAAACCGGAAGGCCGTTTTTAATTTGCCATGAAATATATCCTTTTAATAGCAGCATTGGCTTTTGTTGTCGATGCGAACGCGCAAACCGGCCTGCAGCAAGCACCCGGTGGGGCCGCATTCCAACTATTTACCCATAACGCGGGCGATAAGGTGAAGGTTAACGATGTGGTGACTTTCGACTTCGTGCAGAAAACAGATAAAGACTCTGTGCTGATGAGCTCCTACGGTACCGGCAAAAAAGCTCAGGTACAAATCGTCGACCCAAAAGGGGTGACCGATATGGTTGAAATTAACCTGATGGAGATATTCCCGCTGCTGGCAGTAAACGACAGCGTGCTCATCAAATTACCTACCGACTCGATATTCAAAGGTCATGACGACCAGCGGCCGCCATTTTTTCCAAAAGGCAGCAATCTCAATTTTGTGATAAAGATAGACCGGATACAATCCCTGGAAGAAGCGATGGCCGAACACAAGGCCGAAGAGGAGAAGATAAAAACAGCCGAATTGACCGATGCAGCCAATTATATTGTTAGTCATAAACTGGTATTAAAAACCACGGCCTCGGGGTTAAAGTACGTTGTCACTAAATCGACGTTAAAACAAAAACCGCTCAAGGGCGATACCTTACAGGTGAACTATACCGGCCGTACGCTGGATGACAAAGTTTTTGATTCGAGTATTGAATCGGTAGCCAAAGCAGCCGCGCTTAACCAGCCCGGGCGCACCTATGAGCCTATACAATTTGTTGTAGGCACAGGTGGTGTCATTCCCGGTTGGGACGAGGGCCTCCTCCTGCTAAATGAAGGCGAAAAAGCGACGCTGGTTATCCCGTCCAGCCTGGCTTATGGTGCACAACCACAGGGTGACGCTATTAAACCATACAGCACCCTGGTTTTCGATGTTGAGCTGGTAAAGATAAAACCTGGCCCAAGGGCAGGTAATCTTGCAAAAACTGACGGCGCCGGCGAAAACCCTCCTTCCGTTCACGAGCTTATTCTTGATCCCTATTTTGGTCTTACCTCTAAAATCACCTTTTTGAGATCGACTCCCTCCTACCAGGGAAAGGTTGTAAAACAACTGCCGGTTAATACATCGCTTTATGTTTTGTCAAATTCCGCTGTAACAGGGTTTTATAAGGCTGTTGAAATTAAAACAGGCAAAACCGGCTGGGTAAATAAAACAGTGGTAAAACTGAACGAAAAGGCAAAAGGTGATGCCGCAGGTGATTTTAAGAAAATTGGCGCTTCCGCCACCAGTGCTCCGGAGCTTGTGATTAAAAACAGTTCAAGTGCCGGTATAACCCTTATTGTTGGGGAAGAAAGCTTTGCAGTTGCTGCGAATTCAAGCAGGACGGTTAGTGTTGGCAAAGGAAAAAAATACGTTGTGGTGGCATCGCCGGGGCTTACGCCAAAATCGGGCTACCAGGAATTTGTTTCCCATGAAAAATACGAATGGCAATATTCGAATTGAAGGATTAGAGGACACCTCTAAAAACTCGTTTTGTTTGTTTGCCTCACCTTTACCCCGATAGCTATCGGGGCCTCTCCAAAGGAGAGGAAAAGGAGCGTTTTTAGAGGCGCCCTAAACTTATATGATACTCAGGGTCCCCGGTAACGCCGGGGATTTTTTATTTTTGCAGCATGATCCTTACGGACACACATACCCATTTGTATTACGAGACTGACGAGGTCAAACGCGCGGGTTTGATAGAACGCTGCGAGAAGAATAATGTGCGGCGCTTATTTCTGCCCAATGTCGACCTGGAATCCGTTCCCAAAGTATTTGCGCTTACCGCCGCATATCCGGGCATGTGCTACCCGATGATGGGCTTGCATCCATGCTCCGTAAAGGATGGCTGGGAAGCTGAACTCGCTGCGATCAGGCAGGCTGCCGAAGGCCATAAAATTGTTGCGATCGGCGAGATAGGTATCGATCTGTATTGGGATAAAGCAACGCTTCCGCAACAGACGAAGGCTTTCCATGAACAGATCGCCTGGGCAAAATCACTCAGGTTACCCATCGTTATTCATTGCCGCGATGCCTTCGATGAAGTATTTTCTGTTTTAGAACAGGAACAGGATGAGCAGTTAAGAGGTATTTTCCATTGTTTTACCGGCAGTCTTGAACAAGCTGAAAAAGTGATCGCCCTGGGGTTTTACCTCGGGATAGGCGGGGTGGTTACCTATAAAAACAGCGGCCTTGACAAAGTGGTGGCGCAAGTCCCCTTGAAGCACCTCGTTTTAGAGACGGATTCTCCGTACCTTACACCCGTTCCGTTTCGCGGCAAACCAAACGAGAGCTCGTACCTTATTTACGTTGCCGAAAAAGTGGCGGACATGCACCAAATCAGCATCGAAACCCTGGCAGATATCACTACTCAAAACTCAAAGGCAATTTTTGGGGCATAATTTTTTGCATATTTGGAGTGTATTACTGGTTCATGTAGCGGCGACGCTTCTTTGATGAACCATCAACCATAAGCTATAAAGCATGAATCAGATCCTGATCATATACACCGGCGGCACAATTGGTATGATGAGCGACCCCTTAACCAAGGTGCTCAAGCCCATCAATTTTGAGCAGATCATGGATAATGTGCCAGAGCTGGAGAAGCTGAATTGCCGCCTGAAGGTACATTCATTCGACGAGATCATCGACTCCTCCAACATGAACCCAGCGATATGGAGCGAGCTTGCCGGCCTTATCGAAGCTAATTACGACGAGGTTGATGGTTTTGTGATCCTCCATGGCTCGGATACCATGGCCTTCACTGCTTCCGTTCTGAGCTTTATGCTGCAAAATTTGGGCAAGCCGGTTATTTTCACCGGGTCGCAATTGCCCATAAGCGCTGTACGCACCGACGCCAAGGAAAACCTGATGACTTCCATTGAAATTGCCAAGGCCAAAAAGAACGACCGGGCAAGAGTTCCCGAAGTGTGCATCTACTTCGACTATAAGCTATTCCGGGGAAACCGTTCATTTAAATACAATTCGTCCAAATTCGAGGCATTCCGCTCGCCCAATTACCCCATACTGGCCGAATCGGGCGTACACCTGAAGTTCAGCCTGAACGATATTCGGCATCCGCAGGATCATGAGCGCATGGTGGTTCATAAAAACCTGGCCAGCGACATAGGCGTGCTTAAGCTTTACCCGGGCATAGGCCCCAAAGTGGTGGAGAACATTTTAAGCGCCGACGTGCGCGGCATTGTGATGGAAACTTTCGGCGCCGGCAACACCACCACCGATCAGTGGTTCGTGGATCTCCTGAAAGGGGCGATCAACAGTGGCAAGGTCATTCTTGACATTTCCCAATGTAAGGTAGGCACCGTTGAGCTCGGTCGCTACGAAACCAGCCGCCAGCTCAAAGACATTGGCGTGGCCAACGGCTATGATATGACCTTTGAATCGGCCGTTACCAAAATGATGTTCCTTTTGGGCCAGCATGACGACCCCAAGCTGGTGAAAGAGTACCTGGAAACAGATTTGAGAGGGGAGCTCACTGTTTCGTGATGACGGGCCAGCCCGAAAAGTAAACCAAAATTCACTTTATCACGAATATGCTCCTAATTTGTCGATTCTCACGCCTTGATGTGGTTCACATTTTCCATTCTTTATTTATGATATGATTTGTCATATCGTTAGAAAAATAAGGCCATGAAACTGCGATATTATTTATTCTTGCTGGTCGGGTTTATAGCCAATACGTTTTCTTGGTGGGTTAGGTTTTTCTCTCTGCGTTAAAAGCTCATCAAGGTACTGAAAAACCAGTTCGATATTTTTGTCGTGGTTATCCACTTTCTTCGTTTGCTTTTTAACACGCTTGACAACATAGCCACACCTGTTTCGGTAAAAGCAAAGGGAGCTGATCCGCCTAAATGTTTCCTGGAAGGTATCACATTTTGTGATACCACTATGTCAATTTCTTCGGGCGTCAGTTCAAACATAAAATCGTCGGGAAAAAGGTCAAAATTTCGACGGACGGCCTGCTTCAACGCCCTGGTTTCAACGCCATACATTTCGGCGAAATGGACATCCAGCATTACTTTCTCTTCCCGTAAGAGCATAATCTTTTGGATAATCTGCTCTTGCGGTATAATTATCGTTGTTTCTTTCTTTGGCATATTTATCGCCCCTAAGTATTGCTTTTGGGAGTCCTCTTGAGGCGTAAATTTACAATTTCCTCCGTTATCCGAAATTTGCAACTTCGGAAGACTATGCTTGTAATGTGCAAAACAGGCGTAAGCTACAAAATCAAAGTACCAGGTTAGTTGTGAACGAGCTATGGCAAATTGTCTTTAGCAATTACGCTCCAGTCATTAGCGCCATAGCCCTTTGCGATCCATTTATCCATCTGCTCAGCAATTGACGGTATTATGGCAAGGTGGCCACCGCCCTCGTCCGCTGCGGCAATCATTAATCCTGCGTCCTTCCGCGCCATGTTCAACTCCCAGGAGGGTTGCTCAAATTGGCCGGTGGCAATACGTTTAAGCCGCGCCGGCATCGAAGCGCCGGGGTTCCAGGAATCAAACAACTCCAGCAGGTTGTCCGGGGAAATATCGTAAACTTTTGCCAACGCGAGCGTGTCCGAGATTCCTGCTGTCAGCGTGAGCAGGAACAGGTTACCCAACAGTTTCATCGCAGCTGCTTTACCTTCTTCTGTCCCAAAATTGATCAGCTTGCCGGTCATCGCTGACAGCTCCGCCTGGTGTTTGGCTATCCCCTTTTGGTCGCCCGATACCAGCATATAGCCCGATCCTTCCAGCGCATTTTGCGGCCCCATAAATACCGGGGCATGCAAATAAGTAAAGCCTTTGGCTTTCCAGGCAGCAGTACGTTCAACCGCCCCCTTAACCGAGGTTGTGGTATGGTCGATGATGGTTGCACCGGGTAACAGCGCCGCTTCGGCATGGCCAAGCACCTCGTCAACTGTTCCATCGTCCTTGAGGGTTATGTGGATGGTTTCTGCATTGCTGACAGCATCAGTGATCGATTCAAATGCTTTGGCGCCGTATTGCTCCAGCGCTTTTGCTTTGCCCGCGGTGCGGTTCCATACCTGCACCGCGATGCCTTTAGATTGCATGGCCTGAACAAAATTCGAGCCCAGCAGGCCCATTCCTAAAAATGCTTTCATGGTGTTGTTTTGTTGGGGTAAAGGTAAGTACGCGTGGTAGATTTTTGCAAGATTGTTTATCGATTGCCAATGGATGGCTGCGATGAGTTGATTTTTCAATTACTTTTGGCCATACCTTGACGAATTCAGATAATCCATGAAAATCGGCATATTTACCTATGGCACCCGCGGCGACGTGCAGCCTTATATCGCCCTGGCATTGGGGTTGATTGACCGGGGCCATGAAGTAACCATTGCCGCACCTGAAAACTTTAAAAACCTTGCAGCGGGTTTTGGCATCGGCTTCCACCCGCTGGTCGGCGATGCGGAACGGGAGATGAACTCCACTGCCGGACAGAAAGTGGTGCAAACGGGCAATACCATAAAGCTGCTTAAGTTTTTTTACGAGGCCCTTCACACCATTCGGCATCCTTTGCGACAAAGCTATCTCGACGCTGCGGCAAAAGTTGATTTTATTGTGGCCAACCTGGCTACCTTGCCCATTATTAGCGCCATTGCGGAAAAGCAAAACAAAAAAATGGCGCTCACTTATTTTATGCCTCCGCCGGTGCCGACCAATGAATTTGCCATGGCCGGCCTGGATTTTATCAATTTAAAAGGATACAACAAGTTTAGCTACAAACTGGCGCGCATTTTCTACTGGAAATTTGTAAAAGAGGATACCAATGAATTTCGTAAAGAATTAGGTTTGACGCCCTTATTCGAAAACCTTGCCGATTACATCGATCGCGCGAAACCCCTCGATTTGTACTGCTTTAGCCCCTCACTTATCCCACGGCCAGCCGATTGGGAGCCGCATCATCAGGTGACCGGCTTTTTAACCGTCCCCGCCAAAAAAAGGGAAAACCATTCTGACGACCATCTGCCGGCCGGCTTAAGCGAATGGCTGGGGCAAGGACCAAAACCAATCTACATAGGCTTTGGCAGCAACGGCGTAGGTGATCACATCAACATCGGCGCAATTTTGCAGGAATTGTTAGATCAAACCGGGGAGCGCATTTTATTTTGCACCGGCTGGGCTTTGTACCGCAACCTGCCCGAGCATTCGCGGCTTTTTATTGCCAAATACGTTAATCACGAGGTTGTTTTACCTTTATGTAAGCTTGGGCTATTTCACGGTGGGGCAGGCACCCTTGCCGCTATGCTGCGTAACAACCTGCCCGTGATTATCGTGTCATTTTACACCGACCAGCCAGCCTGGGGCAAAATAATTGAGCGAAAACATTTGGGCGTCCATCTTCCGGCAAAAAGGCTTACGGCAAAAAAATTGTTGGCTGCTATTGCATTAGTGCAAACCGATAGCATCCGTGAAAACGTAACCAACCTGCGTGAACGGTTACTGCAGGAGAATGGGGTAGAAATGGCCGTTTCGGCTATTGAAGGATATTTTGGGTTTCAATAATGGATTAAAAGAAGCTCGTATAAGGTTGCTTACTCTCAGGAAGAAAGCGGTTTTCTGCATGCAGCCGCTTGAAAATAGATAGCGGCTGACATAATCATAACGAAAACAATTTCTAAAATCACGTATCCGCTGTTCGGATGGTGGTAGTCAACTAAATAAACCTCCTTAGGAAAATATTTTCTGTAATAGATAGCTAATGCACCTTTTGGCTTTGGTAACGTTTCGCCGTATAGTCCATCGATATCATCAACATATGAGGTCACATTTTGATGGAGATATTGGTTATAATATTTGAATGTTACTTTATACGGATCAGGTAACGGCAAACTTTCGACGTTAATTACTACGGCATTGGTTTCTCTCCTGGTGCTAAGATAAATCACATCGTCGGCCAGCGATAAGATACCAAGGATTGCCATCACAATCTCCAGGATAAGCAGAAACCAATTTGCCTTCTTTTTTATAAAATTAAACATGCCAATCTGCAACTTTCTTTTTGATCCCGCCTGTTTGGGCGTCTTCCATTGAATACGTATTAATTTACCTGTCAGGCCCATAGAAAATATCCATAGGTATGCTAAAGATAAATATTAATACTAATGTAAAGTAAAGTCTAAAACCGGCTGCATGTCACCTGTTTAATATCCTTCCAGAAGAAACACCCCAAACTGTCACATAAGCCTCATATTAAAGCCTGCCAATTCATCTACCGTATAAACTAAATTACTTTTACAAAAACGCAAGTCGCAGCTTCTTCCGGACTTCCGGACTTTCGGACTTTCGGACTTCTGTTTAAAAAATGTATTTTTAGCCGATTTAAATATTAAATGTTTACAAGTTTAGGGAGATATATTCTACTGCTGCGTTTAAGTTTCCGCAAACCGGAAAAGTTCAGCGTGTACTGGGCCGAAATCATGCGCGAGATGGTCTCCATCGGCATCGGCTCACTCGGCATCGTAGCCATTATTTCTGTTTTTATAGGCGCCGTGGCCACCATCCAAACCGCCTTCCAGCTCATCAGTAACCTCATTCCCAAAACAGTTGTAGGCAGCATCACCCGCGATTCGATGGTCCTTGAGTTCAGCCCGACTATCACGGCGCTGGTGCTCGCAGGCCGTGTAGGTTCCAGCATCGCGTCGCAGATCGGCACCATGCGGGTAACGGAACAGATCGATGCGCTCGAGATTATGGGCGTTAACGCGCCTGGCTATTTGATTTCACCGAAAGTGATTTCGGGAGTTACCATGATCCCATTGCTCGTTATTGTTTCGGTTTTTTTGGGATTAACCGGAGGATACATCGCCTGCGCCGCATCTAACGACGTCACAACCGCCGACTATATCGCCGGTCTAAAAGATTCTTTTAATCCGATAGCCGCCACCGTTTGCGCGGTTAAGGCGATGACATTCGGCTTTATCATAACCTCTGTTTGCGCCTACCAGGGCTTTTATACCTCGGGCGGTGCGCTGGAGGTTGGTCAGTCGGCTACCCGGGGTGTAGTTTACAGTTGTGTTGCCATATTATTTGCTGACCTCGTAATTTCCCGACTACTGTTATGATCGAAGTAAAGGACATTGTAAAGACGTTCGGCGATAACCATGTTTTGAGCGGAATTAACGCAACATTCAAGGCGGGGAAGAACAACCTGATTATCGGCAGTTCGGGCTCCGGCAAAACCACCTTATTAAAATGCATCGTCGGCCTGCACGACCCTACAAAGGGCGATGTTTTTTACGATGCCGAGAATTTCACCAACATGAATTTTGAAGAGCGGGTGCCTATCCGTAAACAGATCGGTATGCTTTTTCAAAATTCAGCCCTGTTTGATTCCATGACCGTGGAGCAAAACATCATCTTCCCGCTCAACCTGTTTACCAATATGTCGGCAGCCGAAAAGCGCGACCGTGCTAACTTTTGCCTGGAGCGGGTAAATCTCGTGGGTAAAAACAGCCTGTATCCTTCGGAGCTTTCCGGTGGGATGAAAAAAAGGGTGGGGATTGCAAGGGCCATCTCCATGCAGCCCAAGTATTTATTTGTAGATGAACCTAACTCCGGCCTCGACCCGAAGACAGCTATCCTGATAGATGAGCTGATCAACGAGATCACAGAGGATTTTAAAACCACCACGGTGATAGTTACCCATGATATGAATTCCGTAATGGGCATCGGTGATCATATTATCTTTTTGCATAACGGCGAAAAATGGTGGGAGGGCACCAACCACGAGATTGCCCATACCGACAATGCTGAGCTGAACTCATTTGTATTTGCCAGCCCATTCATGAAGGCGGCACGCGAGAAGCTGTGAGGAAGTCCGAAAGTCCGGAAGTCGGAAAGTCCGGAAGTCCGAAAGTCCGGAG
>Ga0302303_10001597_pt1 | contig 14576 bp, 13 predicted proteins | sample III_Palsa_E2_1_FD_194542 | JGI IMG/M metagenome (GOLD analysis project Ga0302303, IMG submission 194542) | Peat permafrost microbial communities from Stordalen Mire near Abisko, Sweden - III_Palsa_E2_1 | ecosystem: Environmental > Terrestrial > Soil > Palsa > Peat permafrost | place: Sweden... | reverse complement strand
GCCACCACCTCGTTAAAATGCGAAAGTTCGGCCTCTTTATTGGTAGCGTCCTCCATATTACGCTGACTTTCCTGCTCCAAAGCCTGCTGCTGTATCTGCAATATATCCAGGTCTTTTTCGGCTTTGTATACCTGGTTTTGCAGCTTGCTATTGTTGTTGGTAAGTTCGCTCAGCTCGTTACGCGCTGATGTTTGCTGAAGCCGCAGTTCATCAACGGCCAATTTCAAATCAGCAACGCGCTCTTTTACGGTTTCCAGCGTTTCATCTTCCTGCAATTTTTCTTCGGCAAGGCGTTTAATATTATAGAGCACATGGTTTAGCTGGCCGCGGTCACGTTCCAGTTCGTCGCTCAGGCGCGCTTCTTTATCCTGCTGAAATTTTAATTGCTCGTTCTTTATCTTTTTCTCGCTTTCGTAAGCCCGTATTTTAGCGGTATGCTCATTGGTGGCTTTTTGTTGTATGGCGAGGTTTTTCTCTTTGTTCAAGCTATCCAGCTTTTGCTGCTGAACGGCCGCTTCCAGCGTATCAATTTGCGCGCTGATGCCGCTTTTTTCGGTGGCCTGTACCTGTTCTTTCTCCTCGATCCGTGCCAATGATTCGCTAAACGATGCTATCCTGAATGATGCCAGCATAATGCTCAAAGTCTTATACTGGTCGCGGATGCGGTAATAGCGTTCGGTTTTTTTTGCCTGGTTTTCCAGCGTTTTCAGGTTCTTTTCTATCTCGAAAAGCAGATCTTCCACACGCTCCAGATCGGCCTCGGTATCTTTTAGCTTATTAAAAGTTTGTTTTTTGCGGAGCTTATATTTTGATATGCCCGATGCCTCCTCGAACAAATTACGCCGCGAGCCTTCTTTATTGGCGATAATTTCCTCCACCATGCGCAGCTCGATAATAGCATACGAATCAGAGCCTACGCCGGTATCTAAAAACAAATCGGTAATATCTTTTAGGCGGCATTGCACATCGTTCAGGCGGTACTCGCTGTCGCCGTTGCGGTAAAGCTTGCGGGTAAGTGTTACCTGCGAAAATTCGACCGGCAATATATTCTTGGTATTATCAAAAGTGAGCGAAACTTCGGCAAGGTTGGCGGGCTTGCGGCTTTTGGAACCATTAAAAATAATATTATCCATTTTTTCCGAACGCAGCATGCGGGTGCTTTGCTCGCCCAAAACCCAGCGGATAGCATCAACCACGTTTGATTTGCCGCAGCCGTTAGGGCCAACAATAGCGGTAACACCCTCATTAAAATTAATGTTGACCTTATCCCCAAAGCTTTTAAACCCCTTGATTTCTAAAGATGTAAGCTGCATTTAAATGTTATGTCCCTGCGTAAATTCGAAAGTTCAAAATAATTATAAAAAAATGAATTTATAGAATTTATTTGTCGTAATTGAATTGCGGAAAAAGCACTAAGTTTATGTGTAAATACTTGTTAATGCAATCAAACGATGCGGAATCCAACGAGAAGGAATAGAAATATTGGAACATCAAACCAAGGGCATGGAAGTGATAATAAATTGTCCATCCCTACACATGCCTATGAATCAAAAGATTTTTACGAGCGGATTGGTAAATATGAAAAAATCAGAAGAATAATTAATGGGCATGCTTTTGTCTTTGTTGTCGAAACAACGCGAAAATCATGTGTACATGCTTGTTCTGTAATGGATGTTGAACGAATCATCGAAAATATTTCGGCGACTGACTACGGCGATTTGAAATGGATAATTTTCAGGCAGCCCAAACGAAAAGAACAAATACTCTCGTTGGTTTGGGGCAGACTTATTTATTCATATGAGTTTGAGGATAATTATGATACCGCAATAATTCTTGAGGCTGTCGATTGTACAAAAAAAATATCTTGGAATAAAAGCCAAACTCCGGATGATCAAAGGGAATTTGAACGATTAAAAAATGATGGACATCGGTTTGTGGAAAACAGAAAGAATTTTAGCTGCGATGTGGATTTGGAATATGTGAGAAATACGCAGTTGTACAGGACATTATTGCACGAATTTGGTCATTATGTACACTATAAACAAATTGCAGGTAAAATTAAAGACGACGAAAGCGTTGATGAATGGGAGAAGAGAATTAATATGTATGCTCAAATTCCGAAACATGAAAAAGAAAGATACGCACACAATTATGCAGATAAAATTAGGCAGAAGTTAACAAAGGAAGGGATAATCCCTTTTGATAGAATTATATCTCGATGATAATTAATTCCTGATTTTTAAAAACATTATAATCATTACAACAATTATAGCATATATGAAAATAGCAGTATTTGCCGCAGGTGGCCGTATAGGCAGCCGCATAGTTACCGAAGCCCTTAACCGCGGCCACGATGTTACCGCCGTAGTGCGCCACCCCGAAAACTTTACCATGATACACGAGCATTTAAAAGTTGCCAAAGCCGATTTGTTTAATTCGCAGGACGTGGAAACCGGCGCCTTTAACCAGGATGCCGTGGTATCAGCCTACAGCCCCGCAAAAGGCATACCCCCAACAACTATTACCGAACTGGCTGTGCCGCTCATTAACGGACTAAAACAAGCCCATGTAAAACGCTTAATTATCGTAGGCGGTGCAGGCAGCCTCGAAGTTTCGCCGGGTGTGCAACTGGTGGATACGCCCGATTTCCCTGCCGAATACAAACCGGTATCCTTAGCGCACCGCGAAGCCTTAAAACTTTATCAAAAAGAAAACGAACTGGATTGGACCTTCATCAGCCCATCCGCCGAAATAAACCCCGGCGAGCGTACCGGCAAATTCCGCACCGGCACCAACCAATTATTGACAGATGCCAGCGGCAAAAGCCACATATCAATGGAAGATTACGCCGTAGCGGTTGTTGATGAGATTGAAAACCCGATGCATGTAAGAAGGATAATGACGGTGGGATATTGAGTTGGGGGAAGATTAATATCGAACATCGAATGCTGAATATCGAACACCGAAGTTAACTTCGAAATTCATTATTCGGTGTTCAGTGTTCGATATTATAAAATAATTGAACCTTTCAGGTATGTAACCGCCTTCCCCGTAATCAGTACCCTGTCGCCTTTTAGTTCGCACCAGAGTTCGCCTTTGCGGGATGATAATTGGTAGGCATGCAATTTATCTTTACCTAATTTTTTTGCCCAGTAGGGTATAAGGTTGCAATGCGCCGAGCCGGTAACCGGGTCCTCGGGGATGCCTGCGCCGGGCGCGAAAAAGCGTGATACAAAATCAACCTTTTTACCAGGGGCGGTAACAATTACGCCAACGGTATCCATTTTTGACAGCGCGAAAAAATCGGGCGATATATCCTTAATATCATCTTCTGATTCATAAACCAAAAAATAATCCCTTGACCGTAAGACTTCTACCGGCGCTTTTTCACCCAAAGCTTCAACCAAACCTACCGGTGCATCAATAGGTATCGGCGGCCGTGAAGGGAAATCCATGGTGTATTTATCACCATCCCGTTTTACGTGCAATACACCGGCTTTTACGGTTTCAAAGTGTATATCCTGCCCGGTATATCCCAGCTCAGTAAATAATATATGTGCCGAGGCAAGGGTGGCATGGCCGCAAAGGTCTATTTCATATTCGGGTGTAAACCACCTTAGCTTGTAGCCCGTTTCGTTTTTTACAAAAAATGCTGTTTCGGCAAGGTTGTTTTCAACAGCGATTTTTTGCATGGTTTCATCAGGCAGCCATTCATCCAGCGGACAAATTGCAGCCGGATTGCCGCCAAACAATTTATCGGTAAAAGCATCGGCCTGGTATATTGGGATAGTCATATCGGTAGTGTTTTGTAAAGCTAATTTAATATTTTTTTGGTGACAAAATTCAACTAATCACTAATCACCAACCTCTAATCACTAAATACTTACCTCCCGTAATAAATATTATTACTGCGGTCTGTATCGGGCAATTGATGTTTTGGGTCAATCACAACACTTTTTATGATGGTGGTTGATGGGTACTTAAACTCCCAAACGCCGCCGCGCTGCCATATATTTACATCAAAATGTATGGTTTCGGTTTTGCCGTTTGCCTGGTTAATTTCCACATCAACCGGCATAGCCAGTTTGCCTTTATTGGACAGCGTGATAATAGCACCTTTTGTTGCATCACCATCTACGTATGATATGGATGTAACCGCCTGGTCAAGCGTCCACGTGGTAAAAAACCAGGGTTTAAAAAACCAGTTCAGGTCTTCGCCGCTCGCATCGTTCATAGCCCTGAAAAAATCATACGGCAAAGGGTGTTTAAAGGCCCAGTGCTTTATGTATTCGCGAAAGGCGTAATCAAAACGCTCGGGGCCCAGTATAGTATTGCGTAAAATGGTTAAACCCAAAGCTGTTTTAAAATAATATTCGCCATAATCTTTGCCATCCACACCTATTGCCTCGGGTGGCGTCATTAATGGGTCGGCATTGTCTTGATGGCTTACAGTGTCGTCTGATTTCTTCTTACCCTTGTATTCGCCATTATTAAATATACTGCTGGCGTAGCTATTGATAAAAGTATTAAAACCTTCGTCCATCCACATGTATTTACGCTCATTGGTACCAACTATCATCGGGAACCAGTTGTGGCCAATTTCGTGGGTAATATCTCCCCACAGCCTGCCATCTTTTAAATTACTCAAGCAAAAAACAATACCTGGGTATTCCATGCCCAGTGCAACGCCGGATACACTTGTAGCCGAGTTCCACGGGTATTCAAAATACGCTTTTGAATATATCTCCATGCTGTTTTTAAGGTACTCGGCAGAGCGACCCCATGAATCCCTGCCCGAACTTTCAACCGGGTAGGCCGACATGGCAATGCACTTGCGCCCGCTTGGCAAATTAACCCTTGCCGCATCCCATATAAATGCTTTTGATGCCGCCCAAGAAACATCGCGGCTGTTTTGCATTTTAAAATGCCAGGTTAATGTACCTTTAAAGGGATGGGTTTCGGGCATCGTGACTTCGCTAGGTTTAATAATTTGCACGGTTTTGTCGCTGTTATAGGCATCGGCCAGGCGGCTTTGCTGGGTAGTGGTTAATACCTTATCGCCGTTTTGCAAATCGCCGCTGCCAACTACCAGCATATCGGCGGGGGCGGTTATGTAATAATCAAAATCACCGTAATCGCAGTAAAACTCGCCTAAGCCCATGTAGGGCAGGGTATTCCAGCCTTCCACATCATCATAAACACACATACGCGGGTACCACTGCGCAATTTCGTAAACATATCCTTGTTTAAATTTCTTGCGGCCCATGCGGTCGGCGCCATAAAAGGGGATAGAAAAGCTGTAGTTTATTTTCACCTCAACCTTATCGCCATTGCCATTAAGCGGTGTATTCAAGCGTATTTGCATGCGGGTATCGGTAATTACAGGTTCAACGGTATAGGTTTGGCCCTGGTAAGTAATAGATACATTGGCAATATGATCGCCGCCGCGTTTAAAGCCTTTAACATCAAACCTGTCGCCGTTCAAAGGTGTTGTCTGATCTCCGCGCGAGCCGGGTTTAAATAAATTTTGATCCAGTTGCAGCCATAAATAGTCCAGTTTATCCGGGCTGTTATTGGTATAGGTGATGGTAACATCGCCGGTGATGGTAGTATCCTGTTTATCCTCGTTTAAACTGGCATGTATCAGGTAATCGGCGCGGTTCGACCAGTAATTTGCAGCGGGCTGGCCATTAGCCGAGCGTGTACCGCCGGGGGTAACGGGCCAGGTAATGGGGCCGAAAAGATCGTTTTTATTATATCGGGCAGTATCAGGGTTTTGTGCCGGGGCATTAACCCCAATCAATAGGGCGCCGGCAGCCATCAGGCAACTTAGTTTTACTTTCATTCGTCAGTTAGAAACGCCGAAATTATGAAATTAATATTTGAATAGATGATTATGAATTTTGTATTTTTGTTTATAAAGGACAAGAAAGATGCAGACAATTGACATAAATAAAAAATTAGTAGATGGTTATCTTGAACTTTTAAAAAATTTAAGCTCAGGTAATAAATTAGATTTAATTGCCAGGCTTTCCGATTCAATAAAGGCCACTAATAAAGAAAAGCCCATTTCTTTAAAATCATTAGGCAACGATTTTATACCCGAAAAAACCGCTGATGAGATTATTGAGGAGTTGAAAAAATCAAGGAACTTTACACGTGAAACAGAATCGTTTTGAAACAATATCTTCTGGACACTAACATTTGCATTTACCTTTTTAAGGGCTTGTTTGATTTAGCTGATAAAATTGAAAATATAGGTATCGGTAATTGCTTCCTTTCTGAAATAACTATTGCCGAATTAAAATTTGGAGCTGAGAATAGTAGTTTCCCAAAAAAGAATATGGAGAAAATAGACCTACTTCAGCAACAATTTACTGTAATCCCTATTTTTAGTTCGTTAGATATTTACGCCAAAGAAAAGGCAAGGCTGAAAAAGATCGGCAAACCATTAGATGATTTTGATTTATTGATCGGCGCTACAGCCATTTCAAATAATTTAACTTTAGTTACCCGTAACATTTCTGATTTTGATAGGCTTGAGAAAATCGAAATTGAAAACTGGATTCAATTGTAGTTAAGGTTAAAATTTAATGATTATGAATTTCGTATTTTTGTTTATATGGAATCAATCCTGGTACATCCTAAAAATACGAAGGAATCGAAAATGATTAAGGCAATCCTAAAAGCCTTAAATGTTAAATTCGAAATTCAACCGGAAACTTTGCCGCCGCATGTTTTGGAAGGGATTGAAAGAGGCCTTGAACAAATTAAAAACGGGCAGACAATATCACTCGGGGAATTTAAAAGAAAACATTTGCAAAAAAGATAAGCTGCTTTAATTATCCCATCCTCCCAAAACATTCACAAATTACAATTGCTTAATACTATTAACGGTTAAATGATGCAAATTTGGCCTGTTAATACATATACATGAACCATCTCGCCAATTCCACTTCGCCATACCTGCTGCAGCATGCCAATAACCCGGTTAACTGGTACCCCTGGGGCGCCGAAGCTTTGCAAAAAGCGAAGGACGAAAACAAGCTGATTTTAGTGAGTATAGGCTACTCTGCCTGCCACTGGTGCCATGTAATGGAGCATGAAAGCTTTGAGGATGAAAGCGTTGCCGCCGTAATGAACCAATATTTTGTTTGTATTAAGGTGGATAGGGAAGAACGCCCGGATATCGATCAAATTTACATGAGTGCCGTGCAATTAATGAGCGGTCGCGGTGGCTGGCCCTTAAACTGCATTTGCCTGCCCGATCAGCGGCCTATTTATGGCGGCACGTATTTCCGTAAAAACGACTGGGCGGCATTACTATTTAACCTGGCCGATTTTTATCAGAATAAACCCGAAGAAGCCGAAGATTATGCCGTGAAATTAACCGAGGGCATACAACAATACGAATCAGTTGCTTTTGTACATGAGCAGCCCGAATATTCCAAAGCCGATTTGGAGGTAATTGTAAACAACTGGAAACGTTATTTCGACCATAAAGAAGGTGGCATGGGCTCATCGCCAAAATTCCCAATGCCCAATAACTGGCAGTTTTTAATGCGGTACGCGCATTTAATGCAGGACGAAGGCATTGGCGATATAGTCAACCTCACCCTGCAAAAAATGGCTTATGGTGGTATTTATGATCACGTAGGCGGTGGTTTTGCACGTTACTCGGTCGATGGCCGCTGGCATGTGCCGCATTTCGAAAAGATGCTGTATGATAACGCGCAACTTATTAGCTTGTATTCCGAAGCATATACCCGGCAAAACGAGCCTCTGTATCCGCAGGTAGTTGATGAAATTATAACTTTCGTATCCCACGAATTAACATCGCCCGATACCGGCTTTTACAGCGCGCTTGATGCGGATAGCGAAGGGGTAGAGGGCAAATTTTACACCTTTTCCCAAAAAGAAATTGAGCATATTTTGGGTGAGGATGCCGCGTTATTTAATATTTACTACAATGTAACCGATGATGGCAATTGGGAAGAAGAGCATACCAATGTATTTTTCAGAAATGAAAATAATGGTGTTTTGGCTGAAAAATTAGGGTTATCGCAAGATGAATTAAGGCTGAAAATAAACTCATCCCGCAAAAAAGTATTTGAAGCCCGCAGCATACGCATACGCCCGGGATTGGATAACAAGATCATCGCTTCATGGAATGGCTTAATGTTAAAAGGGCTTTGCGATGCCTATCGCGCTTTTAATAGGCCGGAATACCTGCAAGTCGCCTTAAAAAGTGCTGCTTTTATTTTGGATAACATGATTAATACCGATAGCAGGATATCCCGCATTTATAAAGGCGCAAATAACGATGGTATTGCTTTTTTAGATGATTATGTCAATGTGATTGACGCTTTCATCGCCCTGTATGAAATTACTTTTGATGAAGAATGGCTGCAACACGCTCAACAGCTAAGTGATTACGCGGTTGAGCATTATTATGACGAGGAAAATGGCATATTTTATTTCACAGCTGATAACGACGAGCAGCTGATAGCCCGTAAATCCGAAATTATGGATGGGGTAATACCGGCATCCAATTCGGTAATGGCGCGTAACCTTAAAAAGCTGGGTTTGTTGTTTGATAATGAAAAGTACGAAGGCATTTCGGCACAACTGTTGCGCAATATTATGCCGCATTTGGCTAAATATGGCTCGTCATACTCCAATTGGGCTATGCTGCTGTTGGATGAGGTTTTCGGAGTGTATGAAGTAGCCATAACCGGGGGAAGCTACGAAACGCTTCGCCAACAAATTGAAAATAAATACATTCCTAATAAAATAATGTTGGGCGGTAAAAAAGGAAGTTTACCTTTGCTGCAGGGTAAATTTGGTACTGCCGCGCAAATATTTATATGCCGCGATAAAACCTGTGGCTTACCCGTTACTAACAGTATTGATGCCTTAAAACAAATTAATTAATAAACGCTTTATATACAGAAACACCTTTTATAATGAAGATTGAACCACAACATGTAGTGTCATTAACTTACGATTTGTATGTTGACCAGGACGGAACAGAAAATTTAGTGGAGAGCGCTACTGAAGAGCAGCCCCTTACTTTTTTATTTGGCGCGGGCCAGATGCTTCCAAAATTTGAAGAAAATTTAGCCACGTTATCAACCGGCGATGCTTATGATTTCCATTTGTCTGCCGAAGACGCTTATGGTACATACGATGAGGAAGCAGTAGCTAACTTGCCCAAAGAAATGTTTGCAGGTACCGATTTGCCTGAAATTGGCAGCATATTGCCTTTACAGGATAACAACGGCAACCGTTTCCAGGGCCAGGTAGTATCTGTTGCGGAAGACGCGATAATAGTCGACCTTAATCACCCGATGGCAGGGCAGGAGCTGCACTTTAAAGGCAATATACTTAATGTTCGCCCGGCTACTCCCGAAGAACTTTCGCATGGCCACGCGCATGGCGCCGATGGTCATCACGGCCATTAATAAATACTATGTCATTTCGACGAGCTGGCCAGGGGCTGAGCAATGGCGCGAGGAGAAATCTTTTCGAAGCGGTGTCCGGATATCCATTTCCCACATTGCATATTCGGAAAGATTTCTCACCTGCGCCACGCACGCCTTCGCTTGCAGGTTCGAAATGACAATGGTTATTCAATCCGCAGCCAAATCCAACCGCCCATCATAAGTTAAACGGCACCTCACAAATATCCGCGATATGATAGGTTGCCTGTTAATTGTAGCAGGGATAAATTCCCTGTCTTCTTCATTAACCAGCTCGGGACTATAATCGGTTATATACTCATCAAACGACGATTTGATGTGTATTTTAATATCCGCCAACCGGCCGTATGGGCTAATCACCAGTTCTACAATACCCACATAAAGTGTGGTGTTAATGCTGTCCAAGTTCTCCGGCAAATAAAATAGCTGCAGAAACGGGATATATCCATAACACCTGCCTCCCGGCTTAACCGGCCTGGTTAAACGGTCGGTATCCGTATATTTAGCATCAAACGCGTATACAATATGCCTGTTTGTGGCGCTATCCATGCGCTGCTCATATTGTAAATTCAAATTGGTATAATTATAATTTTCAATAAGTTTCCCATCTGTATCGTAAAAATGCCACACCCCCGATTTTTTATTGTTGACATATGCGCCACTGGCCAAAACAATTTTACGTTTAAAAAATGCCTGGTATAATCCCTGCTTAACCGAATCATTGGCTTTAAGTACTTCGTATATTTCGGTAACGGAAGGCAGTAAATAATTCTTCCTTTTAACAGTTTCCTGCGCTAAGCAGTTAAGTATATAAAAAAGGGTAATTAATATCAGTGCAAACTTTCTCACTTAATTAGTCAGTATTTGTTTATGGGTAATACAACCTAAACAGGTTTGTATTTGTTTATAGGGGAATACAATAATACAATTCTCAGCCTGAATATTTCGGTTAGGTTTAATTATTATTGAGGTTAAGTACTTTTAGGTCTTTTATTTCGTTTAACATATACAAACGATTTGTTTTATATTATTAGTTGATTTTATTCCCTCATCGTTTAATTATTCCCTTAGGTTTTAAATTTTATTCTCTGCTTTAATAAATAAAACATACCTTACGTCTAATCCCCCTAAGGGCATTTAAATTATAAACTAAATAACTCAAAATGGCTTTTTTAAACAGCGTGCTGGAGCCGCCCTCGTACGGGTGGAAAGATGCGCAAGGCAACCTTTCAGAACCAAGTAATAGCACAATCTTTAAAGAGTTTTTTTCGAGGCTAAATGTGTTTAAGAACAAAAAGAACTGGCTTTCATTTATGAGTTGGGTAATGGTATTGTGCCTGGCGCCCTTTTTTATATTATTCCTCTTTAAGTACCTAAGTATCAAGCTCCTTATAGTTGCCTTTTTATATAGCATGATTATTATGGGCACGCATGGCACCATTTGGCACCACCGCTATTGTACCCATGGCGCTTATGAATTCAGGAACAATTTCTGGCGTTTTTTCACCCAAAATTTAACCCTTAAAATTATCCCCGAAGAGATATACGCCATATCGCACCACGTGCATCATGCGTTATCAGATCAGCCCGGCGACCCGTATAATGCTTCCGGCGGTTTCCTGTATTGCTTTTTGGCCGATGTTAACCATCAGCCCATAGCACGCAATATGAATGAAAAAACTTACGCCAAATGCGTTAATTTAATGAAACATACCGGGGTACATACCAATACTTACGCCCAGTACCAAAAATGGGGCACATTGGCTAACCCAACCCGCACCATTATCAGTATTATTTTAAGCTGGGGTTTTTGGTTCGCGTTGTTTTATTTGATAGGCGGCTTTGGGCTCGATTGCGCTATTTTTGGTGCGGCAGGCTTTTGGGCAGTAGGTGTGCGTACCTTTAATTACGAAGGCCACGGCAAGGGCAAAGATAAACGCAAGGATGGTGTTGATTATAACCGCGATGATATGTCTATAAACCAAATTTGGCCCGGATATGTAGCCGGCGAATGGCATAACAACCACCACTTATACCCAAAAAGCGCACGTTCGGGCTTTAAACCCTACCAGTTAGATTTGGCCTGGTGCTATATAAAATTTATGAGCATGATAGGCGCAGTGAGCCACTACCGCGATTCTAAGAAGCAATTCTATCTCGACTATTATGATGCCGAACAGAAAAAGGCAGCCTGCGAAAAATCATTAGCTAAAAAAGTAGAAGTTTTATTGGCCGATTAAGCTTATTGATAAAATAAGATTGGTTTATGATAAAAAATGCTGTTTCTTTTCTAACAGTAATAGTATAACTTAGTAAATCGGTTTTCCAATATCAGAAACGTCTACCAATTTATTATGAACCATAAACTTAATTACCTGCTGTCGGGCTTTTTAGGCCTGTTACTTTTTTCTCAAAACGCATTAGCCCAAAACACATCATTAGGCATTTTTGACAATCAAAGCGAGGTTGGAAATGTGAAGATACAGGGCAGTACTGTCTATAATCCTCAAAACCAGCAATACACTATTACCGGTTCGGGTAATAACATCTGGTTTAATCACGATGGTTTCCATTTTGTGTGGAAAAAAATGAAGGGCGATTTCATCCTCACCACCCGTGCTGCATTTATAGGCAAGGGGGTTGAGATGCACCGCAAATTCGGCTGGATGGTGCGCACTTCGCTCGATTCGGATTCAAAACATATCAATGCCGTTGAGCATGGCGATGGCTTAACTTCGCTACAGTTCCGCCGCACGGTTGGCGGCAATACCGAAGAGATTAAATCCAAACTAACCTCGGTAGATATTATTCAACTCGAGCGCAAAGGCAATACCTACACCATGTCGGTAGCCCGCAACGGTGAAACGTTTGTTACTGAGAAAGTTGATAGCCTTGATTTAGGCGATGATGTTTACGTTGGCCTGTTTGTTTGCTCGCATAACAATATGGTAGCCGAAAAGGCGGTATTTAACAATGTACGTATTGTAGTACCCGCAAACAGCGAAGAGGGATATCAGCATTACATCGGCAGCGATATTCAAATACTCGACCTTGAAACTCAAAATAGCAAAATTATTTACCAATCCCCGCTATCTATCCAGGCACCTAACTGGACACGCGACGGCAAATCATTAATTTATAACAGTAACGATTTGCTGTATAATTTCAACCTTAAAACACTCACTCCCACATTAATTAATACCGGCGTAGCCATTCATAATAATAACGATCATGTGCTATCATTCGATGGCAAAATGCTGGCGGTTAGTAATGGCGAAAAGTATGGTTCCATAGGCTACACTTTACCATCGGCTGGTGGCGAAGCGAAAAAAATTACCCCAACCGGGCCTTCGTATATGCACGGCTGGTCGCCGGATGGCAAATACATTGTTTTTTGCGGCGACAGGAATAACGAGTTTGATGTTTACAAAATACCCGCTGCCGGTGGCGATGAAGTAAGGCTTACCACAGCCCCCGGCCTGGACGATGGCCCCGAATATACGCCCGATGGCAAATACATCTACTTCTGCTCGGTACGTACCGGGCTGATGCAGGTTTGGCGCATGGACCCCGACGGTAGTAATCAAACGCAGGTAACTAACGATGATTTTAACAATTGGTTCCCGCATGTATCGCCGGATGGCAAGCAAATTGTTTTCATATCTTTTATGAAGGGCGAAGTATCGCCGGGCGACCATCCTTTTTACAAACACGTTTACTTGCGGGTAATGCCGGTAGGCGGCGGCCCTATAAAAGTTGTTGCGTATTTATATGGCGGGCAGGGTACTATCAATACGCCTTCATGGTCGCCGGATAGTAAGCATATCGCGTTTATAAGTAATACAAAACTGTTGTTCCCGGTTTTCCCTATAGCCCAATAATTAAACTATATATATGACATCACGCAGAATATTTTTAAGAAATGGTGCCTTGTTTATGACAGCTGCCACTTTAATGCCCGATAACTTATTTGCATCGCCCAAAAAAATAGAACGCCTTGGCTTGCAGTTGTATACCGTACGCGATGCCATGAAAACCGACCCGGCAGGCACCTTAAAAAAATTGGCCGATATGGGTTACATACATGTGGAGCATGCAAATTATAGCGACCGCAAGTTTTATGGCTACAGCGTTAAGGATTTTAAAAAAATACTGGAAGATAATAACTTGAAAATGACCAGCGGGCATGTGGTACTCTCGCAAAGGCACTGGGATGCTGCAAAAAACGATTTTACCGACGAATGGAAGCACACCATTGATGATGCTGCCGAAGTAGGGCAAAAATATGTTATCAGCCCCGGCCTGGATAGTGATTTGCAGAAGGATGTGAACGCTTTTAAAGCCTTTATGGAGGTGTTTAATAAATGTGGCGAGTTGTGCCATAATTCGGCTTTGCAGTTTGGCTACCATAACCACGATTTTGAATTTACCACCCTGTTTGGCGATAAGCGTTTGTATGATACCATGCTCGATAATACCGACCCCTCGTTAGTGGCACAGGAAATGGATATTGGCAATATGTACCCCACGGGGGCAATGCCTTTGGATTACATAAAAAAATACCCCGGCCGTTTTGAACTAATGCACGTTAAAGATCAGTTTAAAAACAGCGATACAGGCAAATGGGAGAATACAGTATTGGGCAAAGGTGTTTTACCGGTAAAAGAAATATTGAAAGAAGCACGCAGAAACGGCGGCACATCGCAGTTCATTATTGAGCAGGAAGAGTACCAGCAACTGGATCCATTAGTTTGCTGCGCGATGGATTTAAAAGCGATGAAACACTGGGGATTTTAGTAACATATTTATCACTAAATGCTTTTTTTGAAATAATTTATTATGTTTGGTAATCAAGAATGGCCTTAATTTTTTCCATGAAAATATTGCAGCTATATATAAAAACCTTAGCTGACTATATTTTTTAAGATATTACAATGCAATCGATTGTGTTGTATACGTTTAGCTATTGGCCTTATCAGCATTACTAAATTTAAATTCAAATAAAATAAAAAAACATGTCCGGGAAAACCACTGAGAAAAAAGCAGACGAATCCGTAAGCCCCACCAGGCGCGATTTTATTAAAAGCAGCTCAA
>Ga0302303_10001586_pt1 | contig 14640 bp, 16 predicted proteins | sample III_Palsa_E2_1_FD_194542 | JGI IMG/M metagenome (GOLD analysis project Ga0302303, IMG submission 194542) | Peat permafrost microbial communities from Stordalen Mire near Abisko, Sweden - III_Palsa_E2_1 | ecosystem: Environmental > Terrestrial > Soil > Palsa > Peat permafrost | place: Sweden... | reverse complement strand
GTCGACGATCACTCCCGCTTGGCCTTCACTCGCATCCTCCCCGATCAGAAGACGCACACCACCATCGCCTTCCTCAGGGATGCGGTTGACTTCTTCGCTCGCCACGGCATCGTCGTCCGCGCTTTGCTCACCGATAACGGCAGCTGCTATCGCTCCCACCAGTTTCGCCAAGCTTGTTTGCAGATGGGCCTCAAACACCGCCGCACTCGCCCTTACTCGCCGCAAACCAATGGCAAAGCCGAACGCTTCATCCAGACCGCTCTGCGCGAATGGGCCTATTCCACTCACTGGCCCGACTCCCACCAACGCAACCTCGCCCTCGCTCCCTGGACCGACTACTACAACCACGCCCGTCCTCATGGTAGCCTTCACTACCAGCCGCCCATCAGCCGCTCCGAACCAGGTACAACCTCTTGATCATCTACAGCCACCCAGCATCAGCTTAACGACAAAAGGACCGAGGATGGGAACGCGGCTGGCTATCGATGCGCCGATTCCTAACCCCCAATAGGCGTCCTGATCGAAGCGCAAGACTTGACCGGTGAATGCGATGCCAAGAGTCAATAAGGCTCTGCGGCTTAGCTGGCCAGCTGTTGTAAGCAGGCGTGGCTGCTGAAAAAGTCGCTTTTCGTCCCGAACAGCCAAAATTAGGGGGGTAGAAAATGTCTAGGCGACCCGAGCAAATCGATTGTAGGGCTTCCTGACGCGATTTTATTTTTGTCGATTTTGAGAGAATGAGTTTTTCAACAGCCACGCCTCATAACAACAGTTGACTTTCCCCCTCAGCCTCTTTGACCGATAATCGTTGCCAACATGAATGCTTGCCGCCAATGTTTCGAGTTTAGTGAGCGGCTGACCTTTGCAACGCCAAGCGATTATCAAGACTTCGTGCGCCGACTCATAACGAGGGTGGACGATGGACCATTCCATGTTGTCCGCGCCGATGCCGCTTTAGAAGAAATGCTGGCTCCAACGTGGCCGGGAGATTCGATTACACACGTACTTCAGTGCAAGGGATGCGGGCGCGTGTTCGAACTCTACGTCAACACCTGGAACGGAAGAAATTGGTGGGAACCACAGTCTATCGATAGACCCCCCGACCCTACGCCGTTGAGCACCTTCAAGACAGGCCCAATCACAGTCATGGCATCTCCCAGCGATTGTTAGGTCGTGCATATTTATCGCTGCGGTAGGTAGACCACACTATGAACAGCGCAAGGAACGCTGCCCCTAATACTTGCAGGAAAAATGTTGTGCGAGAGATCATCTGGCGCTCCAATATCGAAATGGTATAGTCAAAGAAATCCTACCGCATCATCCATGCCCGCCATCTTAAAGGACAAGAAACAATATCTCGTTTCGAAAGTCCGATCAATCATCGCCCAAGACCACCAGATGTCCCCAGAGGAGCTTCAGCTTCGCTTAGAGCGCGAGTACTGTCTGAAGTTCGAACGGCACTATTTCTCGGCGCCCGTATCAGTTCTCGCGCTTCCCGTGGGCCCACCGAATAAATCGTCGGTGGGGCTTAAGAGCCTATTTTCCGCTCCGGTTACTGGGATAACTTCCTGTTTGTCCGTTATCCGATCAGAATCTCAGATTGGCGGATTGACCCGAGCAACTATCCCAACCTAACCTACTGGATGCTTGTGCCCCAGGTGGCTAGTGTGCGAGGATTAGGGCTCCCGGCGACAATCTATCCCCTTGGAGAATCCTATGTCCTCTGATTCTGCAGCACCCACGCCGTTTATTTTCCAAACGATTGACTCCATTGGTGAGAAGGAATTGGACTCGCTTCCTTATGGAGTCATTCAACTCGACGCTCAAGGCACGGTCCTCCGATATAACGCCTACGAAGAGAGGCTTTCTGGTCTCACCAGGCAGAGGGTTGTGGGAAAGAATTTCTTTAAGCAGATCGCGCCCTGTACTGACATGCAGGAATTCTACGGACGTTTCCGTGAGGGGGTCGCGGCCGGCGAGCTGCACTGCACTTTCCGCTACCACTTCGCGTTCAAGCGGAATCCCCGTGACGTGACCGTCACTTTGCTTTACAACGCCCGGGAAAAGCTTACTTGGGTTTTGGTTCAGCCCATCGACTCGCAGACGTAGATCCCTGTCAGCGAAATCGCACGCCGAACGCAGGGCCGTCCCGCCACTCGCGGCAAGTGGTTTCCGACACAAGTGGCGACGCGGTTTACTTTGAAATCAACAACTCTCAATTGGTGGAAATGGCTTGGTTATATCAACTATTCCCACGCCAGCTTCAGGGCGCTTGAAAGTAAAGGTGGCGGAGCACAAACTCAAGCGTTCGGCCATTGACCTTTCGTGAAAAACAAGTGACCCGGGAAATGTTAGGATCGCGCCAGCCTGACTCAGTGGGCCGAATGAGGGGGATCTAATGGGCGCGGATCATCGCCCGCACGTCCTGTTAACGGGAGCATCAGGCTACATCGGGGGACGCCTACTCAAGGAGTTGGAAAAAGCGGGCTGGCCGGTTCGCTGCCTGGCTCGGCGGCCTGATTTTCTCAGATCAAAAGTTGCCGCTTCCACGGAAGTTGTCAAAGCAGATTGCCTGGATCGCGGTTCACTGGTGTCGGCGATGGCAGGAGTGCAGACGGCGTATTACCTCGTCCACTCCATGGGGACTTCGGGTAAGTTCGAACAGGAAGACCGCGAAGCCGCGCAAAATTTCGCGGATGTAGCGCGCGAATCTGGAGTACGACGCATTGTCTATCTGGGGGGCTTGGGGAACCGGGACCAAGCGCTCTCTGCTCATTTGCGCAGTCGTCACGAGGTTGCAGACATCCTGCGAAGCTCCGAGATCCCCACCACCGAATTCCGCGCATCCATCGTGATCGGTTCCGGCAGTCTTTCATTTGAAATGATTCGTGCGCTGGTACAGCGGTTGCCGGTGATGATCTGCCCGCGGTGGGTTGCCGTCAAAGCGCAACCGATCGCCGTCGAAGATGTGGTTGCGTACCTGATGGCGGCGATGGTGTTGCCGGTGGAACAGTGCGGAGTTTTCGAAATCGGGGGCACCGACCAAGTCAGCTACGGCCAGATCATGCAGGAGTATGCCCGGCAATGCGGTCTCCGCCGATGGATGATCCCGGTTCCGATCTTGACGCCTCGCCTCTCAAGTTTGTGGTTGGGCTTAATCACGCCGGTTTATGCCCGCATTGGCCGAAAGCTCATCGATAGTATGCGCAATCCAACTCTGGTGCACGACACCTCCGCTTTGACAGCTTTTGACATCAACCCAAAAGGTTTGCAGGAGGCGATAGAGAGAGCTCTTCACCATGAAGACCAGGAATTCGCCCAGACTAGTTGGTGCGACGCTCTTTCCTCGGCGGGGAAGCCGCAGTCTTGGGGCGGAGTAAAGTTTGGCACCAGGCTCGTCGATTCTCGGACCGCGCAAGTATCGGTTCCGCCAGCGGCAGCTTTTGCTCCGATTCAGCGCATCGGAGGTTTGAATGGTTGGTACTTTGCCAATGTGCTTTGGTGGTTTCGGGGCCTCTTAGATCTCGTTGTAGGGGGCGTGGGACTGCGCCGGGGCCGTCGCGATCCTCACGCACTTTCCGCAGGCGATGCTCTGGATTTCTGGCGAGTGGAAACCTTTGTTCCGGATCACGAACTCGGTCTGGTCGCTGAAATGAAAGTGCCGGGCCGCGCGTGGTTGCAGTTCGAGGTGGAACCAAATAGCCGAGGCTCCGTCATCCGGCAGACCGCTATTTTTGATCCTGCCGGATTGGCGGGGCTTCTCTATTGGTACATGCTTTATCCTGTGCATCGCTTGATTTTCGGTGGCATGCTCAAAGAGATTGCAGCAGTCGCAGGGCGGAGGACGCGTACTTCTTCACTTGGGGCGTGATGCTTCGATTCGAGCCATTGAATACAACCCGCGATTGCCCCGATCGCTCCCGCACCAAGAGCGAATGCACCGACCGCCAGTGCGCGCATGGCGGTGCTGCCCGTTTTGATTGCGTCTGTAGCGCTCTTTGTCTGGGTCATAGGTCTTTTTTCTTTCCACCTCGTCTTATGCCGGGATTACCGCTAACTCAGAATTGGATCGGCAAGAGCTTCGTTCACGCCACGTGCGGCCCACATCTGCAAAGATGCGGCAACAAGTTGTGAGTCCTCGTTAGCATCGATATCGTACACCTTGCCCCAACGCATGCGAATAACGTGAACGCCGTGGTTGTTATAGGGTGAGTCATCCGGAAGAAGATCCTGTACTGCAGACCACCGCATAATGACGGTGGTATTCCAAGGCCAACCTTTCACCCATACATCATGAACTGTAAGCTGCAACGTTGGAGCGAGCCGGCCCAGCCGTTCGAACCACCGTCCCAGCGCGTCGCAATCGTGCCGCTCGCCGCCGAGTGCGTGATGCCCGCCAAAGCGATGATGAACATCTGGGGAACAGCCCTTCAGGATCGGAGCGTAGTCCTTCTGATTCACTCGCAGAAAGTTTTGTAGCGCAATTCGTTTGACAATCGCGTGATACATACGCGCCTCCGTCTAACCCTTGAAAGAGCCATACTCCTGCTGATCTGTGCAGCGAACTAAATGGCGGCAATGTCGCACCAAGGAAATTCGCTGCCGCCAAGTAGCGGCCAACCGTTTTGCTGGGCGTGTGCGGACGTTACTGACTCTTCTAACGAATAAGTAGAGCGCCACTGTTGACTTTCAGCGGTCGCCGTGACAAACTCCAGCCGTCCGCCAGCAGGAGTAGTCCGATACATGATCGACCGTGCTCGGTTCATCGCCCACCAAGGTAAGCAGATTCTTCTGGTAGACCTATCAAACTGTTCGGCTGCTGAGGTCGAAAAGATTCTCCGAGGACTGCCCGACGTTGTGACTACCCGTCCGCGTAGTTCAGTCTTGGCACTCACTGATTTCACGGGAGCATCTGTTGACGCGGAAGCCATCCGGAGTTTGAAAGAAACCGCTGCCTTTGACAAGCCCTTCGTCAAGAAATCCGCATTCGTGGGAACGGAGAACTTTCCTCAGGGGTTCTCTGAGAACGTGAGTAGTTTCTCCCGCCGCGAATTCCCCGCATTTAAGACCCGCGATGATGCTCTGGCATGGCTGGTGAAGGACTGAACAGCTACGTCTTGTTCGTCCAGAGGGAGACGGGCGGGAAACAGACTTCCCAACAAGGAGTACCATCCCGCTCTGCGGGTCGTAAGACGTATGTCGTGGGCAGAGCCAGCAAGCGACCACATTTGACCCACTGTCCCCGAGTCAGCCCCATCTTTCCTTCGACCGCATCGCGCAGCACCATCTCGGGGATTGACATATCCAACGCCAGCTTGTCATAAGGGAGTTTGAGATAGGCGATTGTTTCTTGCATCAGCGCACTCACATATTGGCCCAGAAACATCAGGGTCAAGGGCGAATCGGACGGCGGCAACGAGTGTGATTTCTTCAAAGTGTGACTTCCTATTCACGCACCGAACTGTCATCTGACTCTACGTATTATTTAGAGCAACTGTCTGCCGTTCGGAATTGGTCGGCAACGAATTCAGGGAGTATCTGTTCTAGCTTTTGCGACAGCCACGCCTGTAGCTCAGAATTGTGGTCGTCCGCCATGGACACGAATCGAACTCCCAGATGGCCCGTTTTCGACCAGCGGATCGTCGATTCCGCCAACACTGGTGCTTCATGATCCGGCAGAGTGAACCAGACGCGGACTTTTTCTCCGGGAACCAGCGGAACATGCGTGGTCAACGCCATCCCCCCGGCACTGATATTTACGCTGTTGCACCGGAGATCTGGCTTGCTTTCCCGCTGGATGATGATCGGAATAGAAACTGGGTAACGGAAATAGCGCCGTCGTTCCCTCAGAATCAGCCCATAAGCAGGCCTGAGCGTTTTGTGGATCGACTCCGCAGAAAGCGGTCTCTCGAAGACAAACTGCGACTTCTTGCGGAAAGCTGCTGTTCCCGCTGCATCATTGTTGCCGATGCCAAAGGTCACCGCTGTCCGGTTCAACGATGAAAGATGCACTTGATCCAGAATCACTCCAGACTGCATTCCCAGTTGGAGATCGACGATAACGGCATCGAACTTTCGGCGCTTCAATAAGCCGACGGCCGCGGGTATCTCTCGACAAATTTCAGGAGGAATAGACAATTCTTGTAAAGCGTGACTGAACTGCTGAATTGCCACTGGATCAGCGGACACCAAAAGTGCAAGCCCTATCGACATGGTAAAATTCACCTCTCATAATCGTCTCTCGTCACGCTTGCTTTCCGCTTGCTTGTGCCAAACCTTTCGCTGCTGAATAGGCTCCTCGCAGTTTGTCGGCAACTTTGTCAACCGCTAAGGGTTTGCTGAAGTAATAGCCTTGAATTTCGTCGCACTGATGTTCCCTCAAGAATGCCATTTGCCCTTCGTCTTCGACGCCTTCCGCAATCACTTTGAGATGCAGGCTTTTTGCCATGCTGATGATTGCGGCTGTGATCGCTGCATCACCAGGATTCACGGCGACATCCCGGATAAACGAGCGGTCTATTTTGAGCTTGCTGATCTGAAACTGTCTCAAGTAGTTGAAACTGGAGTAGCCAGTTCCGAAGTCGTCAATCGCCAGCGTCACCCCAATGGACTTTAATTCCTGAATGACTGATAACATCAGGTCTGCATTCGTAAGCAACAGGCTTTCCGTTAGTTCCAATTCGAGGCGTTGCGGCGGGAGCCCAGTCTCGCGTAGAACCTTCCTGATGACTTCGCCGAAGTTCTCTTGACGAAACTGGACCGCAGATACATTCACTGCTACGGTCACCGCAGAGAAACCTTCATCTTGCCATTTCCGGGCTTCAGAACAGGCGGTTCGCAGCACCCATTCCCCAATAGGAACAATCAGGCCGCTATTTTCAGCGATTTGTATGAACTTGTCCGGTGGCACGAGACCCAATTCCGGGTGTTGCCAGCGGAGGAGTGCTTCCAGTCCGGTGATCCTTCGAGTGGCAATATCCATCTGCGGTTGATACATCAGAAAAAGTTGTTGTTCGGCAAGTGCCGAACGCAAGCCGCTTTCTAAGGTTACCCGCTCGACAGCCTGCGCGTTCATGTCTTCGGTGAAGAAGCGAACGTTGCTACGGCCGTCAGCCTTGGCGCTGTACATCGCCGCATCGGCGTTCTTGATCAGCGTTTCGCAATCCGCGCCGTGTTCCGGGAAAATGCTGATGCCGATGCTGCAACTAACGTTGAGGGTGTGCCCTTCAATGACAAATTCGGCGGTCATTGCATCCATGAGTCTCTCAGCGGCAACGGCTGCGTCGGGTGTGTCCTTTACGTGGGTCAACGCGATCAGGAATTCGTCGCCCCCCAGACGGGCGACGGTGTCCTGTGCGCGCGCCGATGTCTTAAGCCGTTCCGCAACCTTTTGTAGGAGGAGGTCGCCGACCGAATGCCCCAGTGAATCGTTGATGTCTTTAAACCTGTCGAGGTCGAGAAACAAAAGCCCGAGTTTGTTTTTTTGCCGATGAGCACTGGCGAGTGCCTGATTCAATCGATCTTGAAGAAGCCTGCGATTGGGTAGCCCCGTCAGAGCATCGTAAAATGCCAAGAATTGGACTTGTTCCTCGGCGACTTTGCGGTCTGTGATGTCGCGAAAGTACCAGATTCTTCCCCGATACCGGCCTTTTGAGTCGACGAGAGGCGCAGAGTATCGGTCGAAAGTCTTCCCGTTCTTGAGCCTGAGCTCATCCCTGCTCTTTTCGTCCCGATGGCTGTTGAGATACTTGACCCTCGCGACAAAGGCCTCCGGGTCTTCCATTTGATCCGCTGCGTAATTGCGCACGACAACATCGTCTCGCGTGCTCAGCACTTCATTAGGTATTCCGAAGTGGGCTCCAAATTGCTCGTTTGCCAGAACGATGTGATCAGACTCGTCCACGACCAGAATGCCATCGATGGTCGTCTCAGCTTGCGCCTCCAGCAGCGCATTTTTAAACGACACGGCTTCCTCAGCCAGTTTGCGTTCCGTGATGTCTCGCGCCACCTTCGACGCCCCAACAACGCGCCCTGCGGCATCCCTAATGGGCGAAATTGTTAAGGAAATATCGAGAAGCGTTCCATCCTTGCGCATGCGGCAGGTTTCGAAGTGTTCGACTTCCACACCTCGTCTGAGCCGCTCAAGAATGATTGCTTCCTCGTCTCGGCGATCAGCGGGAATGATCAGAGTAATGTGTTGGCCGACGGCTTCTTCAGCCGTGTACCCGAGCATTTGTTCAGCAGCATTATTCCAACTAGTGATAATGCCATCTAGACCCTTGCTGATGATGGCATCCTCCGAGGAATTCACAATAGCAGCCAGCAAATTGGTTGCTCGCTCTGCGCGCTTCCTCTCGGTAACATCCTGCATGATGGCCACGAAATGTGCATCGTCGGCAACCCCGTCTCGGGTCACTGGCGTGATCGTCATCTCTTCCGTGTAGGTTGTTCCGTCTTTCCGACTGTTGATGAGTTCGCCATGCCAGACTTTGCCTGACAAAATGGTTGACCACAGATCGGCATAATAGCTTTGCGGTTGCTTGCCGGACTTCAACAGGCGGGGGTTGTTGCCCAGGGCTTCCTCTTTGCTGTAGCCAGTCATCGTCGTGAACGCATGATTCACCCACACGATTGTGCCGTGGGAATCGGTGATCACAATGGCGTTGGCGGCGGCTTCCAAAGCTGCAACCTGCCAGTGCAAGCGTTCCTCTGTATGTTTGCGCTCATCGATACCCATGCTGATTCCGGCCATGCGAGTCGCGTGCCCGGTCTCATCGTAGAAGGCACGCCCTTGGGCGGCTTGCCAGTGCAGGCTGCCATCCGGCCAAACCACACGGAATTCCAAACCGTAATCTCGCTTTTCCGCAATGGCCGCATTAATTCCGTCCCCCATCATCTTCCGGTCATCGGGATGGACGCTGTTCATCAACACCTGAAAGTTCGCGGTGCTCTCTGGTCGCAAGCCCAGTAACTCTTTGCAGGTATCTGACCAGACCTGTTCGTCCCTAATAACATCCCAGTCCCAGAACCCTATCCTCGCCGCTTCCACCGCCATCCGCATGCGTTCGTCGCTTCGTTGCAACTCAACTTCAGCGACTTCGCGCGCGCTTATCTCCTGTCCGTAGATCCTTTGAGCCTGCCGGGTTGCGAATCGCGCGATCACGAGAGCGACGGCTACTGCTAGCAAAACCAGCAAAACAACAAGGCGATGGGCTCTCGAATAATCAACCTGTGCTTGCTTGGCAGCTACGTCCACTTCGTTGCTTTGAAACTCCACAAACTCCTCCCACGCGGCGTGATATTTGTGCAGCGCAGGTATCGTTTCCTCGACTATGACCGCTTCCGCCTCGTCGTGTTTCCCTTCATCAACAATCAAATGGATAGCTCGGAGAGAACTTTCCACATATGGTTGTCTAGTCTTCTTCACCTCAGATAGTAGCTGCTTCTCTTTCTCGGATTCACAGCGGCGTTCGCTCTCCTCCACCAGGCTTGTAATTTCCTTGCTATTCTCAGACCTGACTGCCAACAGTGTGTTGACAAGTGCTCTATTCTCTACAAGGACTATTTCCATCGTGATACGACTATTGTCATCGGAGACCGTCAACGCTTTTCGTGCCAGATTCAGGTCGGTTAACTTTCTCCCGGTGATTTCGGAACGGGTCTCATCGATTGTTTGCATCCGGCGAAGTCCGAACTGCCCAATGCCTGCTAAGAGGGCAATCAGAACAGCAAATGCCACGCCCAATCTCAGTCCTACGTGTTTGTTTTTCAATTTAAGACCCCTGCGAGTGCTATCTTGGTCGTGTGAAAGTGTGGAATAAAGAATCTCTTAAGACCGTCGCTTTCGACGGACTTCTGTAGTGAGACAGACAACAAGCTGGTACGACTCTTGAGCGTTTTATCCCAAGTTAACGGTACTCCGGCTAGGAAGGCCACCATAGTTACGAAAGGGGACAATGAGCCCAATCCGAGGCATTTCGTTTGGTGGCTCCGTGCCTATGACCCAACCTGTACTAATGGGATGGTCCGCCGCCTTTGCATGGCTGGGGTATAAGAGGCGTACGGAGGAGGCATCCCATGGAACTACACACGATCGGCATTGACCTCGGCAAGACAGTCTTTCATTTGGTTGGGCTCAACCTGCGCGGCGAGGTTGTGGTGCGCAAGAAGTTTTCGCGCAAGCAACTGCTGCATTTCACGGCGAACCTGCAAGTCGAATTGATTGGCATGGAAGCCTGCGGAGGGGCGCATTTTCTAGGCCGGGCACTGAGAGGGCAGGGTCATGAGGTACGGCTGATGCCGGCTCAGTATGTGAAGCCGTACGTGAAGACCAACAAGAGCGACTACATTGACGCTGAAGCAATCGCTGAGGCAGTCGGCGGCCGATGACCGGACCGATCTTTTGTACCAAGTGGAATGTTAGTGTAACGCCTTGTTAGACATTTGTCCGTCGTAGTCGCCGGGGGTGTGGGGATGTGGGAAACGCGGAGCGTTTTCCATATCTCCATGCCCCTGTTGCTTCGGCAAGATTGCTTGCGGCGCTGGCGGCCTGTAGCCCAGCGCCGAATGCGGTCGCTCGGTGTTGTATTCCACGCGCCACCTCTCCGTCAGAATCTGTGCCTCCTTCAACGAGTAAAAGATCTCGCCGTTCAAAAACTCATCGCGCAGCTTTCCGTTGAAACTCTCACAGTACCCGTTCTCCCACGGACTCCCAGGTTCGATGTACAACGTCCTCGTGCCCACTTTCCCCAGCCACTTCCGCAACTCCTCGGCAATAAACTCCGGCCCATTGTCCGAACGAATGTGCTCGGGAATCCCACGTACCAGCATCACATCCGCCAACGTGTCGATCACCTGCAAACTCCCCAAGCGTCGCGCCACCCGCAGCGCCAAGCACTCCCGCGTATACTCGTCGATCACCACCAGGATGCGCAGCGCTCGTCCATCGTTCGTCATCGCCTTCACAAAGTCGTAGCTCCATACATGATTCGCACGCTCCGGTCGCAACCGCACACACGAACCATCACCGAGCCACAACCGCCCTCGTGGCCGCTGCTTCTGCGGCACCTTCAGCCCTTCACGTCGCCAGATCCGCTGCACTCGATCCTTGCCCACCGCCCACCCCGCATTCTGCAACAACGCGGTGATGCGCCGGTAGCCGTACCGCCCATACTTCACCGCCAGGGCCAGGATCGCCTGCGTCAGCTGATCTTCGTCCGTGCGCCGCAGCGGCAGATAGCGTTGTGTCCCTCGCCATTGCTTCACCACTCGGCACGCCCGCCGCTCACTCACTTCATACTCCTCGCGGGCATGCTCCACGGCGCACCGACGTCGCTCCGGGCTTAGAAGTTTCCCTCCGCAATATCCTTTAGGATCTGCTTATCCAACGCCAGCTCCGCCACCAGTCGTTTTAACTTGCCGTTCTCCTTTTCCAGCTCCTTCAGTCGCTTCGCCTGGTCCATCTTCAAACCGCCGTATTCTTTCCGCCAGCGGTAGAACGTCTGCATGGTGATCTCGGCTTCTTTGCAGGCTTGTGGAGTGGTTTTTCCGTTTGCGATGCCTACTTCAATCTGTCGCAGCATCGTCACGATCTGCTCTGGCTTGTACCTCTTGATCGGCATGCCCCGCTTTTCCTCCAAGTGGATTCTCTCTCATTCCACTTGGTACAAATCTCGCCGGTCAGGTCAAATGCACGTTCCCGATGAATCACTTCCATCATGGATTTCCTGTCGATGCGCATCACCGCGCAATCGGTCACTGCGATCGCGGAGCACATGCGGAGGGGCTGTCCAGTGAGGCAACCTTCTCCGAAGAAGTTGCCCTCATTCAGAATCCCTATTGTTGCCTCCTTCCCGCTCTTCGACAGAACGCTGAGTCTTACCTTTCCCTTCTGGATATAGAACACCGCGTCAGCCAAATCCCCCTGCACAAAAATCATCCGCTTTGTGGAAAAAGTTGCGATTGTTCGACCGCAGTTGATGGTCGAAAGGAAGGTCTTGAGATCGAACTTACGGCGTTTCCTGGCCGCTGCCACGGGTGTCATGGTTGGCTCCCTTTCAATCCTTAAGGACGCCCAAGAACCCCAGTGTTCGGTGAAGCAATTATGCTATCCGGTAGATCGGAAGGTCAACGAGGGAGTACGGACATAGGGCCGCCGAGCCGATAACACGAAATACCGCATCATCCAACTTAGGGGAGTAGCGACCCGTGCAGCGGGATAGCCCACCGCCTCCACTCGCGGGCCAAGGACTGCGCGAGTTGTTTGTGCTCTGGACGAATATACCCTGCGCTCCGTCCTGAATGTGGAGACCTTGACTCGGTCGTGAGTAGGTGACGATTGCCGTATTCATTCCGAGTGCTCCTGCGAAGTATCAGAGAATAACGAAATTACCACGCCGATCCGTTCGAAAAGAAAATATGGGAGCCAACCGCGAGGGGGCAAGCAGGCTCTCATGGGGGACAGAGTTCTATCTCATTTTATTGTGGCTTACCGCGATGGGGATCAAACCGCTAATCTTGTTACGATTTCAGAAATGGCTGGCTAGCAAGCTGCGAGTCGGCCATAGTCCTGAGAAACTGACTCTCATTCATTCAATGATCGCTTCTGGCGCTTTTCACCTTCAATTGACTGGCGCGAGGTTTGCTTTTGCTGCGAGGAAACCTGAAACCCTCACTGGGTGCAATCGCTCGGTTCAATTCCGTCGATTTCAGTAGCGTTCTCCTGCCCCCGTCCACAAAATCAATGTCAAGCTTGTCTCCCCGAGACTCGCTGACTTGCCCTATGCCAAATGAAGCATGGTCGATCCAATCCTGCGGCTTCCATTTCTTGACGTGGATTGGTTGAGAGGGGGCAGCCTTGACCGCTTCCATATGTACGACTGCCTCCGAGGGTGCAGAACAGTATTACCGAATGAACACTAGGACAGGTGCAAGACCCGGGCGTCGGACAAGGAGTAACAAGCCTACCCAGCTTGCCACCGAAACCGCAGGGGCGCTGTTCACAATTGCACACTCGCGAAAGAAGGCACAGAAGTAGAATTTGAGACGAGGGTAAGGGTTATGCCAGTCTCCTCGCGTCGGAAGCACATCCATCATTGGTACAAGAGTCTCGCGGGAGGTTCCCGATGCGCTTGCGAGGCGTGGCGCTGTGAGTTCGCCGGAGGACTACAACAGTATGAGGTTGCTTCCGAACTAGGTCGTAAGTACTGCCTAACCCATCTCCCGTCCCGTCCGACCACTGTGAGCACAATCAGGGCATCCAGAACCTCGATGACACTTGCAAAATGATAGCTAGTGAGACGCACGAAATGTCTCGGCGACCCGAGAAAATCGATTGTAGGGCATCCTGACGCAATTATATTTTTGCGAATTTCGCGGGAAGGAGTTTTTCAACAGCCACGCCTGATTTCGTCAACCATGTGCCAAGGGCCATACGAAGAAGATTTATTATCTCTGAGTCTTAAGGCGCGTATGATCTCGACTGAATCGCCACTTGGGGGCTGAATGAGCGACGAGTGGATTAAAACGCTGGCAGATCGTAGAAGAGTGAAATTCACCAACCAAGAACTGGATGAGAAGGCGTTTCTCACCGCTCAGATCGAAGGCAACAAAGTGGTCTATTCCATCGTATTGAACGACGCGAAAAACCCGCTTAGTCGTGAAGAAGTTGAAACTCATTTCGAGGGTGAGCTTTCAAAGCCCTCGCCGAAACCGAATTGAGCCTCCGAGCCAGCCGTCAGCGCCTTCGCCGCGATCTTTCGATTCGGCCACGCTTCCTCTAGAGCCCGTTCGGCGTCGATTCTGGGTCAGATGACAGGCAATCTGGAAGTAATGACGGCCGGTGAAGTCAAGTCGCATTCGTCAATTGATCGCTTTCTCGTCGTGTTTCATTCGCCGACCGGGAACGCGGAAACCGGACTGCTCGCTTGCCGAACAGAGAAAACAGGCAGAGTGCGGAGGTGTAACGCTAACACGACGGACTTTCTCTGTTCCGGTTCGACAATGAAAACTAGCGAATTGGCGGGGATTTCGCACGATTTTCGGGGAACAACCAGCGGATTTCTCTGCACTGCAGACTGCGTGGCGGAGAGCAAGACATTCGAACCCTCGGTACCATTTTTATCGGCACAAGAGCCGACGTTTCCGTAAGTTACACGGAATCAGTCATTTCAGAGAATCCCCAAAGACTGCCTGCTAACCGTGCAGTCGTTCTAACCAGTCCGGTTTGATGGCGGTTCGAAAGGCGAACGGCTGGCGATTCTGTGGCTCAAAGTGGTCACATTGCACTCGCCAATTAGTTCGCGCATGACTGCTTGCCTAGCGGCCAGTCCGAAAGCTCGCAATCCAACGACCTGCATTCCTCCACTTCATCGAACAATACTGAAGCGGATTCTTCAAAGGCGCCAATTTCAAATAGCCAAAAGCGTGAGCTTAATCTGCTCCAATTTCGCAATTCTGGAAAAGCGGTGACCTAACATTGCTCTGTAGACTGTCCCATGGTCAAAAAGGCACACCAGAGCCAGTTTCATCGCTCGCAAATCGGCCGCGCCCAGAGGTATATCCGACTTCACCTCGCGGAGCGCATTAGTTTGTCTCGAATCGCCCGCGAGGCGGGGTCGTCCTCCTATCATTTTGCCCGGCTTT
>Ga0302303_10001585_pt1 | contig 14651 bp, 10 predicted proteins | sample III_Palsa_E2_1_FD_194542 | JGI IMG/M metagenome (GOLD analysis project Ga0302303, IMG submission 194542) | Peat permafrost microbial communities from Stordalen Mire near Abisko, Sweden - III_Palsa_E2_1 | ecosystem: Environmental > Terrestrial > Soil > Palsa > Peat permafrost | place: Sweden... | reverse complement strand
GCCGCGCAGGAATTGACCGCTGAAGAAACCAAAGAGTGGAAAAAAGTACAAACCCGCGTACTTGCCATTTGCGAAAAGGCTTATAAATTAGGTATCCCGGTGATGATAGATGCTGAGGAAACCTGGATTCAAAAAACTATCGATCTGCTGGCTTTGGATATGATGGGCCGTTTCAACAAAGCGAAAGCGATTGTTTACAATACTTACCAAATGTATCGCCACGATAAGCTGGCATCAATTAAAGATGATTACCTGCAGGCTGTTGACGAAGGCTTTATTTTAGGTGCGAAAATAGTACGTGGCGCCTACATGGAAAAAGAACGCCGCCGTGCAGCGGAAATGGGTTACCCATCGCCCATACAGGAAACTAAAGAGGCGTCGGACAAAGATTACAACGCCGCCTTAAAGTTTTGCATCGATCATATTGACCGTATTGCCATTGTTGCCGGTACACATAACGAAGAAAGCTGCCGCCTGCTGGCTGAACTGCTGAGCGATAAAAACATCGACCATAAAAACCCGCATGTGTATTTTTCGCAGCTGTTAGGCATGAGCGATAATTTAAGCTTTAACCTGGCCAATGCAGATTACAATGTTGCCAAATATGTGCCTTACGGGCCTATCAAAGCGGTGTTGCCCTATTTGTTCCGCCGTGCGCAGGAGAACACAGCTATCGCCGGGCAAATGAGCCGCGAGTTAGGTTTGATTGTGAAGGAAATGAGAAGAAGGGAAATATAATATCCTTTTATAGACATAACAAAGGGTTAAATTATTACTAAAAGCAGCACCGGGTTCGGTAGCTGCTTTTTTTATGCAATCATTTCGTAATTAATTGTGTTTAGCTATTATGAATAAGGCTTTTACAATTCTATTGTTCCTGTTAGTGAGCTATTGCTCCGCATTTGCACAACAGAAAAAACCTTTCCTGGCTTTTGCAAGTGATACGCAGGAGCCTATGTGGATTGAAAAACTATTTCTGAAATCAGACAGTAATTTAAAAGCCACCAAAATGATATTTCAGGATGTGAATGTAGTGCACCCATCGGCTTTATTCATTTTGGGTGATGTGGTTTCCTTAGGTGAGCGTGATAAAGCCTGGAAGAATATAGACAGCTATATAAAGCACACCGCACAGGATTCGATACCTGTTTACGCTACGCTGGGCAACCACGAGGTGATGTTCAATGCCAAAAAGGGTACTAAGAAATTTATGGCCCGATTCCCGATGTATAATCCGGCAGGATATACCGAAATAGTGGATTCGATAGCTGTTGTGCTACTCAATTCTAATTTTGACAAGATGAGCGACATCGAAATAGAAAACCAGGATACCTGGTACAAAAATAAGTTAGCCGCGCTGGATGGCGATCCGGCTGTTAAATTTATTATTGTCGGCTGCCATCATTCGCCTTATACCAACAGCCGCATTGTTAAACCATCAAAGCCTGTACAGGAAAACTTTGTGCCGCTTTTTATCCAGTCGAAGAAGTGCGCGCTGTTTATTTCGGGGCATTCGCATAATTTCGAACGTTTTAAAGTGCAGGGTAAATACTTCCTGGTAATAGGCGGGGGAGGTGGGCTGCATCAGCCATTAAATGCCAATAACGAAACTATGCATGATCTTTCCGCTGATTATAAACCTGCTTTCCATTACCTCGAAGTAATGCGTGATGGTGATGAATTGAAGATCACATCAAGACAATTGAAAAATGATTTTTCGGGGTTTAAGGATGGGTTGAAGTTTAGTGTAAGGTGAATTGGAGATCAATTAATATTCTTAGCGCATTATTGCGAGCGATAGCGTGGCAATCCCCTACTATGCATGTCAAATTTGTTTGGCGGCTCTGTAAGTAATGGATTGCCACGTCGTTCCTCCTCGCAATGACGAGAAGCAGATTCATAGCTTTAACCCTACAAATAATAAACCTGCCCATCAGTCTTAACCTTACCCGCATCCAATAATAAACGAATTGTTTCCATCCGCTCTTTTTCTACTCCACTTTTCAACGTAGTTACCAAAGCCCCAATATCCAGCGGACTAACAGTTAACAACTCGACAATTTCGTTAGTTATGGTATCGCCAATTTCGGCGGCATTAAGTTGGCGTTTTTCTTCGAGGCAGATATCGCATATGCCGCATTTGGGCGCATTATCTTCATCAAAATAAGCCAGCAACATTTGGCTGCGGCAACGGCGGTGCAGGGCGTAGGCAAAAACTGCCTCAATCTTTCGGCGATAAGTTTCTTTACGCTGATCGATCAAATGCTTGTTGATGTACAACGCATTAGCATGCTGCCGCGGTTTAAGATAAGTTACCTGGGGATGATCGGTTTGGGGCAGGTAATTGAGGATATTCATTTCCTGCAATTGCTTCAGGGCATCAATCACCTGCTGTGTGCTCATATTGGCACGCCGCGCAATATCAAATTCGCGCAAACGCACATAGTTTTCAAAAGCGCCGCCATAGGAGCGGAGCAAAGTTTTGATGAATGGATCCCAACCGGCATTCTGGATCTGGAAGTTATAGAGCTGTTCGTTAAATACTTCAAACCTAAACCGTGATGGCAAAAACACGCTCTCGTTAAAAGATAAATATTCATCCTGTTCCAAAAACTTCAGCGCGTTAAGGGTTTTTATTGGGTCGAGGTTGTACTTGCTGCAAAAGGCAGCGATATCTAAATCAAAACTTACACCTTCACCGGCTTCGTAAGCTAATTGGTAATAATTGGATAGGCTGTGATAAACTTTTTTGATCTCATCAACCGAAGGAAAATTAATTTCCAGTTTGCGTAATTCCTTTTGGCGGTCGGCTTCGGTATACAACAAAATAGCATATGCCTTATGCTCATCACGCCCGGCGCGACCAGCTTCCTGGTAATAAGCCTCCAAACTTTCGGGCATATCTTTATGGATCACAAAACGTACATCCGGCTTATCTATTCCCATCCCGAAAGCGTTTGTAGCAACAATTATGCGGGTGCGGTTATTGATCCAGCTTTCCTGCCGGGCAGATCGTTCGGGCATGGGTAAACCAGCATGGTAATAATCCGCGCGGATGCCGTTATCATTATAGTATTTGGCTATTTCAACGGTATCCTTGCGGCTGCGCACATAAACAATACCGCTGCCTTTTACTCCTTGCGGGATATCGAGCAGTTTTTTAAGCTTGTTTTCTTCATTCAATACAACGTAGCTGATACTCTTCCGCTCAAAACTTTTTTGGAATACACGCCCGTTTTTAAATTGTAGCTTTTGCTGGATGTCTTCCCTAACCTCAGCAGTGGCCGTCGCGGTAAGCGCCAAAACAGGTACGTCGGGATGCAATTCCCTAAGATCAGCAATATGCAGGTAAGGTGGCCTAAAATCATAGCCCCATTGCGAGATACAATGCGCCTCATCAACCGCTATCAAATTTACCTTCATGTATTTGATGCGCTCGCGCACCAATTCAGACAATAAACGCTCGGGCGATAAATACAGGAATTTCACCTCGTTGTAAATACAATTATCCAAAGCGATATCAATCTCGCGCTTGCTCATGCCCGATACAATGGAAACGGCATCAATTCCCTTGGCTTTCAGGTTTTCTACCTGATCCTTAATTAGGGCGATTAATGGCGAAACTACAATGCAAATCCCATGTTTAGCCAGCGCCGGAATTTGAAAACATACTGATTTTCCGCCGCCGGTTGGCAGCAGCGCCAACGTATCATGCCCCAGCAAAACAGATTGTATGATCTCCTCCTGCATCGGCCGGAAGGCATCATGGTTCCAATACTGTTTAAGGATTTGCTGGATGGTCATTTGCTAGTTAACAGTTTATTAAGTTAGATTAAGTTGTTTAGTTAATTTACATATGCCCATTCAATCGTCTAATCTACGTTTGAATGTTTCCTATTGTAAACGTCCACGCTTACGATAAAATTTTAGTTTCATTATATGAGCGTGGACGCTCATATAAAATAAATTCAAGCGTGGACGCTTGAATTGGTGATCTATATTAGATTAGCAACCACTTACCATTCACCCAATCAACCACTCACAAATTTAATGTGACATTGCCAAAACTATCTATTTACCTCAATAGTTTTACCTTCGCACAGCAAACATCGTAAAATAATGAAGTTTTTATATCTGCCTTTCCTGTTTCTGCTCTTGGTTGTTAATGTTCAGGCCCAGAAATGGAGCGTTGAAAACCCGCCCGGCCCGGTTAAAAAAGTAACCCTCACCCTTAATGAGGGCACCTGGATGAATGTGGATTTAAGTCCCGATGGAAAAACCATTGCGTTTGACCTTTTGGGCGATATTTACAGTATGCCCATCACCGGTGGCAAGGCAACTTTGCTGGCTGGAGGTAAAGCCTGGGAAGTGCAACCGAGGTTTAGTCCGGATGGCAGGCAGATTTCTTATACCAGCGATAAAGAAGGCGGCGATAACATCTGGATTATGGATGTGGATGGCAGCAATAAACACGCCATCACCAAAGAAACTTTTCGCTTGCTGAATAATGCCGTTTGGACACCGGACGGGCAATATTTAGTAGCGCGTAAACACTTTACCAATACCCGCTCTTTAGGTGCAGGCGAACTTTGGCTTTACAGCAAGGCCGGTGGTGAAGGTATACAGTTAACCAAACGCAAAAATGATGAACAGGATGCCGGTGAGCCAGCTGCATCGCCGGATGGTAAGTTTATTTATTGGAGCGAGGATGTTACGCCAGGCCCAAATTTTCAATATAATAAAGACCCTAACAAAGGTATTTACGCTATAAAAAGTTTAAACCGCCAAACAGGCGAGATCAATACGGTATCCGGCGGAACAGGCGGCGCTTGTCGCCCGCAGATTTCGCCGGATGGTAAATTGATGGCTTTTGTAAAGCGCGTGCGTTTAAAATCGGTGATTTACCTGCACAACATCGCCACCGGCGAAGAATGGCCGATATATGATGAGCTTTCTCACGATCAGCAGGAAACCTGGGCGATTTTTGGTGTGTACCCTAATTTCGCATGGACACCTGACAGTAAAGGTTTGGTGTTTTATGCTAAAGGAAAGATCTGGAACCTTGATGTTAACACCCTGAATGCCGCTACTATTCCGTTTGAAGTTACCTCAACCCAAAACATAACTGATGCGCTGCATTTTCAGCAAAAGGTTTTTACAGATGATTTTACGGTAAAGATGATCCGCGAGCTAACCACTTCGCCTGATGGCAAGATGGTTGCTTTTAATGCGGCAGGCTATATCTATACCAAAACATTGCCTAACGGTGTGCCTGCCCGCATTACCGCCACACCGGATTTGGAATACTCGCCGGAATTTAGTCCGGACGGCAAATCAATTATTTATATCGATTGGACTGATGAGTTAAAGGCATCAGTAAATGTATATAACATTGCAACCAAAATGGTAACCCGCCTCACAACCGAAAAGGGCTTTTACTATACGCCAAAATTCTCAAACAAAGGCGATAAGATCGTTTTTCGCAAAGGTGAAGGTAATGAAGTGCTGGGCTTTGCCTTTGGCGAGAACCCGGGTATTTACGTGATGCCTGCAACTGGTGGTACACCGCAAATGATCATTAATAATGGTATCAACCCGCAGTTCTCTACGGATGACTCCAAAATATACTATCAAAGCAGCGATGGTGATAAAAAAACCTTCAGGGTGATGGATGTGAGCGGGGCAAACCAGCAAACGCTATATACTTCAACCTACGCTACCCAGTTTAACCCAAGCCCGGATGGTAAATGGATGGCGTTTACAGAGTTGTTCAACTGTTATATTACACCGATGGTGAGCACTGGAAATCCGCAAGACCTTTCAGCAGCTAACAAAGCAATCCCGCTTACCAAGCTTACCCGCGATGCCGGTACTTACCTGCAATGGAGTAAAGACAGCCAAAAAATAATGTGGACTTTAGGCCCGCGCTATTATACCAAAACGATTGCCGATGGCGATACCACAGGTGTAGATATCGGCCTGAAACTAAAAAGCGATGTGCCCGATGGTAAGATAGCTTTCAAAAATGCGCGAATCATTACCATGAAGGATGATAACGAGGTAATAGAAAATGCTACGATCATCATCGATCACAATAAAATTGTAGCCATAGGCAAAGCCGATCTGGCTATACCTGCCGATGCTAAAGTAATTGATGCCACAGGCAAAACCATTATGCCGGGTTTGGTTGATGTACATGCGCACCTGCATCCAAGCGTGGATGGCATCTCTCCGCAGCAGGATTGGAATTATTATGCCAACCTTTCTTACGGTGTAACTACCGCGCATGATCCATCAACTAATACCGAGATGGTATTTAGTCAATCGGAAATGTTGAAGGCCGGCAACATGGTAGGCCCGAGGGTATACTCAACCGGTACCATATTATATGGCGCCGATGGCGATTTTAAAGCCGTGATTAATAATCTGGATGATGCACGTTCTGCATTGCGCAGGTTAAAGGCAGTAGGGGCATTCTCGGTAAAAAGCTATAACCAGCCACGCCGTGAGCAGCGCCAGGAAATTATTGCTGCTGCGCGAGAATTACAAATGCAGGTTGTGCCCGAAGGCGGTTCCACTTTTTTTACCAATATGAATATGATTTTGGATGGGCATACCGGCATTGAGCATAACATCCCGGTTTGGCCTGTTTATAAAGATGTGGTATCGCTGTGGAATGCCAGTAAATCGGGTTATACGCCTACGCTTATTGTAAGCTATGGTACCCAGTTTGGCGAGAATTTTTGGTATGACCGTACCGATGTTTGGAAGGATGAACATTTGCTGAACTTTGTTCCGCAATATATTGTTGATGCCCGCTCACGCAGAAGGACAACATCGGAGTATGGTGATTATGGCCATATCGAAATATCAAAATATGTAAAAGATATTGCCGACGGCGGTACACGGGTAAACATGGGCTCGCATGGCCAGCTGCAGGGTTTAGGCGCGCATTGGGAAATGTGGATGCTGGCACAAGGCGGCATGGCACCAATGGATGTACTGCGCTGCGCTACCATCAATGGAGCATCATATTTAGGCATGGATAAGGAAATCGGTTCATTAGAGCCGGGTAAATTGGCCGATTTGATTGTGCTGGATGATAATCCGCTGGATGATATCCGCAATACGGATAAAATTAAATATGTGATGATCAACGGTCGTTTATATGATTCTGATTCGATGAACGAGATTGGTAACCGCGAAAAACCACGCCTGCACTTTTGGTGGCAAATGAGCCGCGGCGATATGGTTAGCCTGCCTGTTGAAAATACCGAAACCTATTTGTTTGGGACACAGGATGGCGATTAGGTTTTTTATTGTCATTGTGAGGGACGAAGCAATCTCGTAGCTATACATGGTGATGATTGTCTTGGTATCGCTGACGCTAAGTCGTTACTTTTCTTTGACACCAAAGAAAAGTAACCAAAAGAAAGGTGCGGCTGCGCCTGCTTCTTTTAAAGTTAGTGCTTTTACTTCTGTTGTGCTACCCGAACCAATCGATGCCGGTTTTTTGCGGTTAACAGAGGGTTGTGCTTTTAGCATTTTATATGGCATTAAGCAGCAATCTCGTCAAATGCATCGCTACGAGATTGCCACGTCGTTCCTCCTCGCAATGACAATTAATGCTAAATCTTGATTCCTGATTCTTATTTCTTAAATCTTTTCCACCCTTTTCACCGATGAAATTTCGGGGTTCACCGACATATTAGTGTCATACGTCTATTTAAAGCTAAATCGTTGTAACGTTATTGGTTCGAGGTCGTCTTATGGTTGTAATTAATGAAATACAAACAATTGACAATCAAAAAATTAAAATAATGAAAACCTCAGTAATCACCATCGCAGCCTTAGTAGCATTAACCTTTGGTACAGTAAATTTAAGTAAAGCAGCCACAAAAATTGATAACAACACTGCTGTTGTTTTAAACAACGTAAGTAAAATAAACAAAATCGAAATCCACGGAAACGTTGAAGTATTTGTAAGTGACGGCACCGAAGACCAGGTGAAAGTTTACAACAAATACTATTCAGAAAACGCTTTGGTACAAAGCCAAAATGGTGTGTTGCGTATCTCATCATACAATGCCGAAAAATTGGTTGTATGGGTAACTGCTAATGATCTTCGCTCAATCAATGTTTATGACAACGCCGATGTGAAATCATTTGGTAAACTATCAATGATAGATTTGGATGTAAACTTGTACAATACAGCATCAGCTACACTTAACCTGGATACCTACAACACTGCCGTTAGCGTAAACGACCATGCTAAAGCTAACTTAAGCGGTAACGTTGAACAATGCGACCTGCAATACACCACCCAGGCAACTGTTAACCAAACCGAATTAAAGGCTTTAACCCTTAACCAGGTTAAACAAAATGCAAAACCAGCAACAACCAACCAGGTTGATGATATAGCAGTTTTATAAGCACTTTTGCAAAAGTTCAATTATATATTTAAAGCTATGCCTACGGGACGTAGCTTTTTTTATTTTTACTGAAACCTGTTCTGTATATTAGTTGTCTAATCCTAAAACACTTATAAAACTCTTGTTATGAAAAAAGTATACCTGTACACTTCCATAGTAGCTGCCGCATTTTTGGTAAGTACCCTATCTGCCTGCCAAATGGATTGCATTCAAGGCTCAGGCCATCAAATAACCGAAACCCGTAAAGTGGTTGATTTTAAAAAGATAGATGTATCGGGAGCTTTTAAAGTTTATCTTAAGCAAGACAGCTCGTTAACGGTAAGCATCACCGCCGATGATAACCTGATGAAGCATATTAAAACCCCGGTAAAGGATGGTGAGCTCGAAATAAAAATGAAACGCAGCGCCTGCAATGCCGGCGAAACGGTTGTTACTATCGGTGTGCATAATTTGGATGAGATAACTACTTCCGGCAGTAACGAAGTATATTCAAATGGCACATTGGTTACTAAAGATTTATCGTTAGGCTTATCCGGTGATAGCAAGATTACACTTAATCTTAACTCGGCTAATGTAACTACCGAAGGTAGCGGCTCATCAGAACTGTATTTAACCGGGCAAGCCAGTTCGCACAAAATTGATTTCAGCGGTGATGGTAAATTAAGCGCTTACGGCTTTGTGGTTGGCGATTATGATATTGAAACATCCGGCTCCAGCGATTGCGAAGTGAATGTATTGCATAAATTAGCCGTAAGTACCAGCGGATCATCGGATATTAAGTATAAAGGCAACCCATCAAATGTTACTAACGATAAATCGGGTTCATCAACGTTGGAGAAGGTGAATTAAAATTTTTGTTACGCTTAAGAACGAATAATCTGCCGATAGCATTATCGTTTGTAGATTTACGGATAGATTCTTCACTCCGTTCAGGATGACAAATAAATAAGCATTTTGTCATCCTGAACGGAGTGAAGAATCTGTAAAATAGTTTACATCTGTAAAGATGTGGCCCGGCCCGGTTTTCCATCGGGACTTTGCGCGCTTTTTTTAACTTGTCATTCTGAACGGAGTGAAGAATCTGCCGATAGACTTGCCACTTGCAGATTCGCGTACAGATGCTTCGTTCCTCAGCATGACAATTCTTTTTAATAAGGGTGCGTAATATGAGCGCTGTGGCTTCCTCTGTGAAAAAAACGCTGTACATGCTGTGGTAAAAACAACCCTGTAAAATCTTTATGATTATATGAACTTCATCCTGTCAAAATCTTCAATTTAATTTTTTTTAATACCTTTGCGCCTCTAAAATTTGTAGTTGGCATTGCTATTGATAATAAGCTACAAACGATTTATAAAATAAATTTATCCGCAAAAAAAGATGAATATTTCACAGGAAAAAATTGATAACCTGAATGCGATCTTAAAGATCAACCTTAACCCCGAAGATTACCAGCCTCGTGTTGAAAAGGCTATAAAAGAGCAAGCGAAAAAAGCTAAAATAGCTGGTTTCCGCCCGGGTATGGTTCCGCCATCACACATTAAAAGGATGTATGGCAAAAGCATTTTGGTTGATGAAATTAACACAATGCTGTCTGACAGCTTGAATAAATACATTGAAGCAGAGAAATTAGAGGTATTAGGGCAGCCATTACCAAAGGTTGACGAAAGCAAAGAATACAACTGGGATTATGCCGATAATTTTGAGTTTAACTACGAAGTTGGCTTGGCGCCTGAGTTTGATATCGAATTCACTTCAAAAGATAAATTAGCCGAATACGTGATTAAAGTGGATGACGAAACGTTAGCGTCCCGTATAACAAATATCCGTAAGAGTTATGGCAAAATGACAAATCCTGACGTATCGGCAGATGATGATGTGCTTTATTCAGATTTAGTTCAACTTTCTCCGGATGGTTCTGTTTTTGAGGATGGAATAAGCAATACAACATCTGTAAGGTTGGATCAGATCCAAAATGATGAGATTAAAAACTCATTAATCGGGCTGAAAAAAGATGATGTATTGGTGTTCGATATTCAGAAAGCTTATAACAACGATGCTACCCGCATTGCTGCTATTTTAAAGGTTGATGAAGATGTGGCAGCTGATTTAAAATCAAACTTCCAGTTAACGGTTAAAAATATCAACCGTTTAGGTGAGGCTGATTTAAACCAGGAGTTCTTTGACAAATTATTTGGTGAAGGTGTAGTAACAACCGAAGAGGAGTTCAACGCTAAAATTACTGAAGAGCTTGAAAGCATGATGAAACAAGATGCTGAGCGTAAATTACAGGACGAAATTTATCATTACGCGGTAGATAAAGTTAGCTTTAGTTTACCTGATGAGTTTTTGAAACGCTGGTTAAAAGCTACTAATGAGAAATTAAGCGATGAAGAATTGCAAGGTGGATACGCTGATTTTGCACAAAACCTGAAATGGACGCTGATTGAAAACAAGATTATTAAAGATAACAACATCGATCTTAAATATGATGAGGTTTTCGGTCTTGCAAAACAACGTTTAGCACAACAGTTCCAGATGTATAGCCCGCAGCCAATTGCCGAAGAGCAATTAGCGCAGTACACGGTACAATACCTGCAAAACAAAGAGAACGCAAACAAAATATTTGAAGAGCTTAAGGCCCTTAAAGTATTTGATTACATTAAAAGCGTGGTTACTTTAGATAAAAAAGACATCCTGTTTACCGATTTTAACAAATTGGTAGCAGAGCATAAACATTAATAGTTTAGTATGGAGTAGCTAGTATCAGGTAGCTAGATATTGTACTGATTTTCACCAAAAGCAACTTTTAGAGTTGCTTTTGGCGTTTAAAGCTTTTTGTCATTGCTTCGTTCCTCGCAACGACAATTGGGGTAAATAAGATTATCTGTCACCAAATAAATTTTACTTTTTGCAAACTTTTGGGTGATAAAAGTATTGAAGTAACAACTATATTAGGGGCGGTTAACACTGCCGATACATAAAAACAAAAAACAATTAACATGGATACTATTGATAAAAATGAATTCAGAAAATATGCGGTAAAGCATCATCGCATTAACAGTATATATGTAGATAAATATATTGCTAATGTTGATCGCAGCCGTATGCCAAGCGGTATTGTTTCACCAAATGGTATGACGCCTTATATTATTGAGGAACGCCCGTTGAATATTTCGCAACTGGACGTGTTCTCACGTTTAATGATGGACCGTATCATCTTTTTAGGCGATGCGATTTATGATAATATTGCAAACATTATACAAGCTCAATTGCTGTTCCTGCAATCGGCAGATAGTAAACGCGACATCCAGATCTATATCAACTCTCCGGGTGGCTCTGTTTATGCCGGTTTAGGTATATATGATACCATGCAGTTTATATCAAACGATGTGGCAACTATTTGTACAGGTATGGCGGCATCAATGGGTGCGGTTTTATTATGTGCAGGTGCCGAAGGTAAACGTGCGGCATTACCACATGCAAGGGTAATGATCCACCAGCCATCAGGCGGTGCGCAAGGCACGCAGTCGGATATTGAAATATCATATCATGAAATTACCAAGCTTAAAAAGGAATTATACCAGATCATTGCCGATCATAGCGGTGCATCATACGAAAAAGTATGGGACGCATCAGACCGTGACCACTGGATGATTGCCGAAGAAGCAAAAGAATTTGGTATGGTTGACGAGATTTTACGCGGCAGCAATACCAAAACAAAATAATTGGAGTTGAAAGTTAAAGGTAAAAAGTAAAACGATTTTACCTTTAATTTTGTACTTTTATAATATTAAAGCAGTTTTGTTAAACAAAAGAAAATCAGATGAATAAGAACAGCAAGGAGATCAGGTGTTCATTCTGCGGCGCAGGAAAACAGGACTCCCTGATGCTAATAGCCGGTCTTGACGCGCATATTTGTGATAAATGTGTGAACCAGGCCAACGAAATATTGGCTGAGGAGCTGAAAGTGCGTAAGGTTAAAACATCGCCGGCAACCCCGGGTATACTTAAACCAGCCGAAATTAAAGGCCACCTTGATCAGTATGTTATTGGTCAGGATGATGCTAAAAAAATCCTGTCGGTTGCAGTATACAATCACTACAAACGCCTAAATCAACGTATTGATAAAGACGAGGTAGAGATCGAAAAATCAAACATCATAATGGTTGGCGAAACCGGTACAGGTAAAACCTTACTGGCAAAAACGCTGGCTAAAATATTAAACGTACCTTTTTGTATTTGCGATGCTACCGTATTAACCGAAGCCGGTTACGTAGGGGAGGATGTGGAAAGCATTTTAACCCGCTTGCTGCAATCTGCCGATTACGATGTGGCAACTGCCGAGCGTGGTATTGTTTATATTGATGAGGTTGATAAAATCGCGCGTAAAAGCGATAATGCTTCTATCACCCGTGATGTATCAGGCGAAGGCGTACAACAAGCTTTGTTAAAAATATTGGAAGGAACCATGGTTAACGTACCACCGCAAGGCGGCCGTAAACACCCCGACCAAAAAATGATAACCGTTAATACCAGCAACATCCTGTTTATTTGCGGTGGCGCGTTTGATGGCATCGACCGTAAAATAGCTAATCGTTTACGTACCCAAACCGTTGGTTACAAAATGAAACGTGAAGACGGTGAGGTTGACATGAAAAACCTGTACAAATACATTACACCACAGGATCTAAAATCATTCGGCTTAATCCCCGAATTGATTGGCCGCTTACCGGTGTTAACGTATTTGAACCCATTGGATAGGGAAGCCCTGCAAAACATCCTTACAGAGCCTAAAAACTCACTTTTAAAGCAGTATAAAAAACTGTTTGAATATGAGGGTGTAACGTTAGAGTTTGAACCGGACGTTTTAGATTTTATTGTGGATAAAGCAGTAGAGTTTAAATTAGGTGCCCGTGGTTTACGTTCCATTTGCGAAGCGATCATGATTGACGCGATGTTTGAGTTTCCATCCCAAAAAGATGTGAAACAACTAACGGTAACGCTGGAGTACGCCCGCGAGAAATTCGAAAAATCAGACTTGAAGAAACTGAAAGTAGCTTAGCAATGGTGCGGTGAAACACCAGTCATAGGCTAAACATATCTGCCATAGGCTAAAAGTTGTTTGATTTTGAGCTGAAAGTTTCAAGTTGAAAGTATATGAGCCCCGGCAAATGCCGGGGCTTTTTTGTTTCAGGATGATGAAACTTGTTAGTTTATTTAATTGATTTACAGTTATTAATCAATAGAAACCTGTTTCAGGTATGAAACAAGTGTTTTTATTTAAGTTACTGATAGATAATTATTTAAGTGTTCGGTCTTGTTTAGGTGTGCACCGGTTTGTTCGGGTTTGTTTCGGTGTGTTCAGGTGTGTTTCGGCACTGTTTTAGCCACATTTTGATTAAGCTTTATTGCAATTAAATAAAGCCTAATCAAAATGTGAAACATTATAATAAATGCTCGCGTTCGGTAAATTTTTGGATAGTATCCGGTGCCATCATCAGGAAAGTTTGGATACCTAATTGTTTGGCGGTTTCGAGATGCTGCGGGCTGTCATCGATAAATAAAGTTTCGGCAGGGTTGAGGTTGTTCTCCTTTAACACCTGCTCAAATATGGCAGGCTCAGGCTTGCGTTTACCCATATGGTGGGAATAGTATACCTTTTCGAAGAATTGATCGTTGCTATCCACATTATATTCCCTTTTTAGGTAGCGATGTACATAGTCCTCATGAATAGCATTGATATTACTCAATAAGAAGGTGCGGTATTTCTCTTTTAACTTCAGCAGTAATTCATGATTGCCTTTAGGTATCCCGACAAAAATCGCGTTCCATGCGGTATCAATTTGCTCATCGGTAAGCGCTGGTTTGTTTGCCAGCTCCCGGATGCGGTTGCGGAAATCGGCGTTGCTGATCTCGCCACGCTCTAATAAGTTAAAAACAGGGTCTTGCTGACGGTGGCCATAAAAGTCGTTAGCGTTGTTGATACCCAATGCTTTCCAAGACTGTTGTACTTGTGTAAAGTCGATGTTGAAGATAACGTTGCCGTAGTCGAAGATTATATTTTTAATATTTTGCATATAGCTTTTGGTAAATTAAGCGCAAATATGTAATATTGCGCCTCGAAAATAAACAAATATTTTCAGCGCCTATAGCTCAGTTGGTTAGAGTAGAAGACTCATAATCTTTTGGTCCCTGGTTCGAGCCCAGGTGGGCGCACA
>Ga0302303_10001582_pt1 | contig 14654 bp, 11 predicted proteins | sample III_Palsa_E2_1_FD_194542 | JGI IMG/M metagenome (GOLD analysis project Ga0302303, IMG submission 194542) | Peat permafrost microbial communities from Stordalen Mire near Abisko, Sweden - III_Palsa_E2_1 | ecosystem: Environmental > Terrestrial > Soil > Palsa > Peat permafrost | place: Sweden... | reverse complement strand
CATCAATTTGTATAACCGACACGGCTACAAAACCGCCGATCAGGTTGCGCACATGCTGGTGGATATAGTGAGTAAGAACGGGAACCTCATGTTAAACATTCCGCTCCCCGGCAGCGGCATGCCCGATCCTGACGAACTGGCATTTCTTGCCGATTTCACAAAGTGGATGAGCGTCAACAGCGAGGGCATATACGGCACGCGTCCCTGGATCGTCTTTGGCGAAGGCCCATCCGGAGGCGGACCGGTTACCCATGCGCAGGGTTTCAACGAGAGCAACCGCGCATACACTTCCCGTGATTTTCGATTTATGAAAAAGGGCGACACGCTCTACGCCTATGCGCTGGCGTGGCCCGAGGATGGCAAGCTGACCGTCCTGTCGCTGGCGAACGGTGCAGGGAGGGTGGAGAATGTGAAGCTTCTTGGCTATCCGGGCAAATTGGTTTGGTCTCAAACGGACCAGGGACTAGTAGTTATGCTTCCGGCACAGAAGCCTTGCGATTACGTCTACGGCCTCGAGATCCATGGAAAGGGCCTTACACCCGTCGCTGTGTCCTCGACATCGACAGCCATAGTGATCGAACCTAAAGCCAATGGCGTGATTGTCCTAAACCCTGGCAGCGCGACAATCAATGGAGGGTCGCCACAGATAGAAACTAAATCTGGAGTGGACGACATCGGCTATTGGGGCACCGCAGCCGATACGGTGTCGTGGGAGTTCGACGTAACTTCGCCTGGCAAGTACCAGGTCACAATCAACTCGTCGTGCGATCCAGTTGCGGCATTCTGCGCGTTTAAAGTAGTGGCCGCGGGACAATCGGTTCAAGGAGAGACCATTTCCACAGGCTCATGGGATACGTTCGCCGACAATGTACTCGGCACGCTGACCTTTACGCAGGCCGGCAAGCAGACCTTGACGTTCCAACCCGAAGACACTCCGCCCTGGAAAGGAATCGCCTTGCGAAGCGTGACGCTGGCAACAGCTAAGTAGGCAACATGATCGCAAACCCTCTAATTGCATGAAGTAGCCACGTCAGACCCGTTGGGCGCTCTCGAAGTTGCACTGGGCCGGGTCACCGGCAGCAACAGTGATCGTGACGGCGCTGCTCCCGTAGTAGCAGGTGCTCCAGGCTGAGTTGCACCCAGTCCTGGACCTCTACAGGCGGGATGGTCGGCAGCCTCAAGACCAACGCCTGGAACACGCTGACGGTCACCGTTCCGAGCAATGCTGTCACCCCGCTGAACTCGCTCGGCGTCCAGTTCTCCACCAACGGCGCCTGGACCGGCACCTGCTACGTCGACAGCATCAGCTGGTAACTTCCAGCCATATCACAACCTGCGACGCCTCGGCAGAGGCCATCCGCTCCGCCGGGCGTCACCCTGGCCGCCGATCTATTTTCGATGTAAGCCACCAGTGGGCACGAATAGATTTTCATCGACCGTAAGCGCATTCAATGTGTTATCAGGACGCGTCGGGGCTCCCACTCTAGGGCGAGTCGCATCTTATCGGATTAAGAACAGCAAGTCAAGGACACGCCTTCTTCGTAGAAGACTATGAAGACATGGCACCCGGACACGGAATGGCGAGCAGCAGGCACCGGTCACAGAAGTCGGGTTCCGAAAACGGGCACAACCTCTTCTATCGCACAACTCCAGATGGTATCGAGGTTCTTGGGTTCCGTCACACCTCCATGGACGATTTTTAACTCCCAGATCATAGATTGCTTGTACTTTAGGGTGTTCAAGTTGGCTCAACTGTTTGGTTTGGAGGCGGCACACGTTTCGTGATCAATCTCCCTGTCGGAATGTAAAGCTCCACGTCGTAATGTCTCGGATTAAATAGCGGATTATTTGTGGGGCTAGCTTCAGTTTGCGCTCCCACTGAATACTTCGTATGCCAACGAACCCACTCTGCAGAAGCATCGCAGCGCTCAACAGAGGTATTCGTAGACTTGACGATATGAAAAATTAGAGCGTACAATCGAACTATGACCGCAAAAAGTAAATTTTTACGGCTGGACAACGTTCTTATCGTTGTCGAGGATATCGAGGCTGCCAAAGCGTTCTTCGCCGAACTCGGTATGGAGCTGGAAGGCGAGACGCAGGTCGAGGGGCCCTGGGTTGAGCTGACGAAGTTCCACACGCCCCCGGCGGTCAGATCCGAGTCGGAAAGCGCACCGACGAACGCACTGGGCATACGCCGTATCATGTTTGCTGTTGAGGACATCGACGACGTCGTTGCCCGCCTGCGCAGCCACGGCGCCGAACTCGTCGGCGAGATTGCGCAGTACGAGGACATTTACCGGCTCTGCTTCCTGCGCGGCCCTGAGGGCATCATCATCGGACTGGCCGAGCGGCTTAGTAGTCAATAGAAAACGAGTCGGGTGGTCGACACCGAGAAGGTGAGCGACATGAGGAATTATTAATGCGTGCGACCTTCCCTTTTTCGGCGTTGAGGCCGGCTTTCCTTCGGCAGTTCGGCATCGTGCTGATGCTACTGCTGATGCTAGACTGTTGTGTTCTGGCTGATGTGTTTGTTTCGCCATCGGGCAGCGACGCCAATCCTGGAACTGCCGCGGCTCCGGTCCTGACACCGGCGAGGGCGCAGGCTCTGGCGCGAAAAGAGGGCGCGGCAGGGAACCACATTCGGCTGCGCGGTGGGCTGTACCTGCTGAAAGCGCCGCTCGCACTAACCTCCGTCGACAGCGGGGAAACCTGGGAAGCGGAAGGATCTGGCACGCCGGTCTTGAGCGGGGGAAGGATCGTTGCCGGATGGACGCTGCACGACGCGGATAAGGACATCTGGCAGGCTCGCGTGGGTTCAGATGCTGATTTTCGTGAGCTGTGGGTCAACGGCGTCCGCTATGTTCGGGCGTATTCCACGGACGTTTCGAACCTGCTGCCTGGGGCGACATTCACCGGCGCCGGGTTCGCCTGCGCAGGCAGCCCGCTGACCGGATTCCGCCACCCTGAGGCCATTGAGCTGGTTTGGCGGCTCGCGTGGGAAGATCGCCGCTGCCCGCTCGCGATCGTCAATTCTTCCGGCGTCACCTGCGCCCCCGGTCCCTTTACCGTCCTGCAAAACAGCGACGCATTACATGTCTCTTCACCGCCGTACTCCATTGAGAACGCCTACGAACTCCTGTCTTCCTCGACTCCGGGCCAGTTCTATCTGGACAAGCCGGCTCACATCCTCTACCTTGTGCCGCGCCCCGAGGACGATCTGCGCACGGCGCAGGTGATAATTCCGGCGCTGACGACGCCGGTGACTGCGACCGGGGCCGATAAAGTGACGTTCTCCGGAGTCGCTTTCTCGCACTCCGCCTGGTCCTATCCCAACGCCCACGGCTTCCCGGAGATTCAGACGGACACGTACGCGGTGCTCGACAAGTGGCCCGTCGTGAAAGGAGACGTTCCGCGGCTGCCCGGCTGCGTCGCCGTGTCAGGAGGAGACGGCATGGCGTTCCGGCGCTGTGCGTTCACCCACATTGCCGCGGACGGGCTTTCGCTCGACGACGGCATCCGCCGCCCTCTGGTAATCGGCTGCTCCTTTTCGGACATAGGCGGCACAGGCCTCGCGATCTCGCGTCCCTCGGACTACCACACATTCTTGCTGCCGTCTTACGTCATGGTCCGGGACAACACTTTTACCACCTGCGGGGCGCAGTATAAAGGCTGCACGGCTCTGTCCGCTCCTTATTCCGACCATCTGACCGTACGGAACAACGACCTGCGGGACTTGCCGTACACCGCGATCCATATCGGGTGGGGGTGGGGCGATCCGACGGTTGCGGGCAACGGCAACCGCGCTACACTGATCGCCTATAATAGGATTGACCGGCCCATGCTGGTCATGCACGACGGCGGAGGGATCTACCTTAACGGCGCGACAGCGAGTGCACTCGTCGTCGGCAATGTTGTAACTGGCCTGGCCAGCGACTTTGCCTACTATCTGGACGACGGCAGCATCCATAAGGTGGTCCGCAATAACATTGCCTTTGACGACCGCGACCACGCGTACCATTGCAATAACAATGTGGGAAGCAACACGGTCGATTACAACTTTTTCGACCAGACCGGGGCGTACCTGGATCAGCCGCAGGGGCTGCGCGGCACGCCCTACAACAGCTACGGACCGAACCAGTCGGGGCTGACGCCCACCACGCTGCCGGTGGGCATTCTTGGCTACGCGGGCCTTGAGCCTGGCTACGGCGGGAAGTCGCCGGTCAACAGCCACTCGCCTGGCGCACCCACAGCGGTTGCGGTCCAGGTGTCCGGTGCATCCGTTACCGTCACCTTTACTCCGCCTCAGCACACGGGCCTTGGCGGAGTGACGGCTTATGAGGTATCCGACGGAAATCTGTTGGTGTATGTTGCGACAGACCGAAGCGCCACGTTCCCTGTTCCGCCAGGCGTGACGCACCAGATCACTGTCCGGGCCCGGGACGCACAGGGCGACCTAAGCCTGCCGAGCCAGCCGATAACGATACGCACCGAGGCACACGCTTTCTGAGTAAACCGCCGCTCGGGATATGCAAGCATATATCGTAGTGGCTTGGACTAAAGGTCGAGTTAGTGACTTGGGTTGGTTGCCCCTGCACTTTTCAGGAAGTTGACAATATCTTCTCTATTGTTGTCCTCTGCCCTGCTTAACGCAGTTTTACCATCCTTATCGACGGCGTTGATATTGGCGCCGTGGTCGAGCAGCACTTTAATGGTGTCCAAGCGGCTCGCCCTGGCTGCAAACATGAGCGGGGTAGATTTGTTGACATCTAGCTCATCCACCGATGATCCGTGCGTCAGAAGGTATTCGACAATTTCAGGCGTACAGACTTGAACAGCCTTCATTAACGGCGTTTCAACATTGTTGAGATTGCCAAGTTTTGGGTCGGCTCCCTTGGACAGCAGAAACTTAATCGCCTCAAACTTGCTGTTTTCGGCGGCTCGCACGAGTGGAGTGGAATTGTCCTTGCCGCGTCCATTGATATCTGCTCCGCTATCCAAAAGCAGTCCAATGACTTCGGGGTTGCCGTCGATCGCTGCATCGTTGATGACGGTTTCCCCGCCACTGTCTCGCAGATTGGCGTTGGCGCCACTTTTCAATAGAGTCTTCACAACGTCTTCCCGATCATTTTTGACTGCCGAAATCAGGACATCATCTTTGTCTAGTGAACTATTGCTTAGAAGAAGCTGCGCAACCTCTCCTGAGTTCTGTCGTTGGGCCCAATAGAGTGCAGTTTTGCCGTCGTTATTGGTTGCATTGATATCGGCGCCGGCTGCGAGCAGGATCTTTGCGGCAGCGAGTCTATTTGAGCCAGCGGCGTAAAAGAGTGGCGTGAATCCCGCATTGTCTCTAGCATTTACATCAGCTCCCTTCGCGATCAGGGCGTTCAGCAGGGTTGTCATCCCAGCTCTGGCGGCCCAGTGAATTGCCACCAAGCCAGAGATGCCCTTTAGATCAAAGGGCGTTCCCAGTTTGAGCAGTTGGAGAGCTATTGGCTCTTCCCGCATGGAGACTGCGATATTTATCAGTGAGCCGTGAGGGTAGAGCCTGCCCAGGTCTGCGCCGTGCTTTGCGAGAAAGTCGACCATGGTTGAATAACCTGCCTGAACTGCCTGTGATATTGCCGTTGAATTATTGTTTGATATTGCATTCACATCGGCTCCGTGGTCAATAAGTATCGTGGCGATGTCTGTGTGTCCGGATGATACGGCGCATATCAAAGGTGTATTCCCGTTATCTCCAGGTGTATTTGCATTTGCTCCCAAGCTTAAGAGCGTGCGGAGGACGTCAACCTGCCCGGCTGAACATGCGGCGATCACGGCTGAACTCAGGTCAAGGGGGTCATGAGTTGTATGATTCGCCACCAGGATCTTAATAATATCAACTCGTCCGAGCTGCGAGGCAATTTCGACTGCTGTGCCTTGATTTGTTCGCTGACTCGGATCTGCCCCAAGGGAAATTAGAGCAGCAACCATGTCTGCAGATCCGTTCGCGACAGCTGCGCTCAGTGGGGTTCTCCCTCCAGAGTCCGTATCCGCTAGACTGGCTCCATGTTTGATTAAAAGTTTTGCAAACTGAACCTGACCTGACGCGGCTGCTAATACAAGCGGAGTTTCTCCATTCTGATCCTGCTTGGAGGCATTTGCTCCGTGATTTAGGAGATACTCCGTGGCGAGTAGTTGACCGCCTTCCGCGGAGAGCATCAAAGGTGTATTACCGGCACTATTCGAGTCATCAATGTCGGCGCCTGCATTCAAGAGGAGACTCATTACATCTGTATGACCACCCGTCGCTGCTGCGATAAGGGCTGTCGTTCCTTGAGAATCTTTCGCTTCAAATTTGGCGTGGTGGGCTAGCAAGGTAGACACAGCCAATGTTTTGCCCGCGCCGGAGGCCTCTATTAAAGCAGTTTCCCCTGATGTGTTGGTTGCATTGATAGGGGCGCCGCGATCGATTAATATTTTGACAATGGATATGTCGTCTTGGACACATGCCAGACTAAGAACAGGCTGCCCTGATGAATCTGTAGCATTTGTCAAAGCTCCTGAACGCAAGGCTTCTTCTACCGCTTCAAGATTCGGATGCTTAGCATTGACGGCGATGATAAGTGCGTCGTTCTTCGCTTGTTGCTTTGGCAGAGTGTTTACGGCAGGTTTCTGGGCCTGCGCAGATAACGTCGGCAAGAACAAAAACAAAACTCCAACTATTAGTGCTTGAAACTTCACTGGCTGATCTCCCATGCCGTGCTCGCGTCGCAGCAAGCCCTCAGGAATCAGAATACCTGTTAGGCAGTAAATTGAGTATGAATTAGAGGCTGGGTCCTGCCGGCTTCGAGATACGACAACATCAATAGCCCTTCGCGACGCAAGTCGGCGTCGTTCTTGGCTAAGGCATAAATCAGCAGTTCGGACGCATAGTGCAGGGTCCGGAAGCGCGCGTGCTGCCATGCGAGATCATCGATCGGCCCGTAGGCGTTCCGGAACGCCGTGTGAGCGCTGGGTGGAAGGAAGCTGAAGGCGATCGACAGATCGATCGCAGGAGGTCCAAGATGAATGTCGCCCCAGTCGATGATGCCCGACAAGCGATGGTGGGGGTCCACCAGGAGGTGACGCACGTACAGGTCGCCGTGGACGAGGGCCAGTGGACCTGGCAGCTCGTCAATGAAGTCAAAAATCCAGTCCCACCGATCCACGGTATCCGTCAGACCAAGGGCAACGAGACGATCAAGGCGTTCGCGCACTTGCGGTTTTCGATGCGACATCACCATGCGCCGGATCTTGTCCGGTTCGACACCTATTTGGATGGCATCCTCAACTGGAATCGCATGGATCGCCGCAAGGAACTGGGCCAGTGGCTCTGCGATGACGGTACGCTGTAGATCGCTCAGGTTCGCCTGACAGGCGGTACGTCCGGAGAGTTTGCGGTAGCCGACAAAGGGCCACGGGTAGCCATCGCCGGGTTTGCCAAAATATACAGGCACGGGTATTGGCAGCGGCGCGCGCTTAGCAAGCTCCGGCAGGACCTTGCTCTCCGCAAGAAGTAAGTTCAGCGCGGATGTGCGTCTTGGAAATCGAAAAATGTAGTCGCCGTTAACGGTAAAGGCTGTGTTATCCCAACCCGCTCCCAGAAGGATTACATCTGCGGGCGCCAGGCTTGGGAACTGCTCTTCGATCAGCGCCTGCGCCAGACCCGCCGAAACTTCATGCTCTGCTGCCCATGGTTCTTTCATGGCCGAATGGATTCGCCAAACGCGGTGTAAATTCCTTCTCCGATACCGGGTATACGCAGGCGCGATGCTACAGATGCACTTCCTGATCGCCCCAACACGTTTGCAGATAGTCGATCTGCGCCCCGTGTTTTTCAAGGTGCATCGCTGGAAGGGTCAAGAAAAACTTGAAGGGCGTTTGGCCTTGAGGCGATTCGATTGTTGAGGGGACTTGTTCCGGTTTGACTGTGTCGAGCGCCGCTAGACTGTCGTCGATTCCCTTTCGCAGCATCGTCTCGGCCTGTTCGAGTGTTGTGATGCTCTTGATAGCAGATTGGATTGGATCGAGGAACTCCTCAACGCTCCATGGGAACTTGCCGGCGCGAATGACAGAGGCGAATCTGCCGCTGTAACCGGCGCAGTGCGCCGCGATTTCCAGTGCGGACTTGGCCGTAGGTGTGGGTTTCCAGGTCAGCTTGTCCGCGGGAACGAAGCTGAGGTCGCGGAGGAAGTTGTCCATGGCCTTCGTAGTGCGCTCCTTACATATCGCAATAAAGTCTTCCATTCTTTTCAGCCTTCCTGTTTGTGGTTCTTGTTACAATAGTGCCGGCGCGATATCCTTCTTGGAATGGCGGGAGTTCTGTTTTCATGGGAACTTATTCTCTACAGTGCACGCTAACTGTACCTAGCGACAGGTATAGTGATGGATGTGGAATTCGGCTGCGAGGTGTATCGTGCAGTCCGCCAAGCTTTACAATCAAGGCGCAATTGTCGGATTAAAAGGATTTAGCTCATGAACAAACCAGGTGTCTTTCTCTTGACGGTACTCCCGAGTGTCGCATTCTGCGCTGCTGCGCTGGCGCAGAGCCCGTCGACGGTCTATTACAAAGATCAGGTATTAACCCAGAACGCACGCAGCATTGGCGGGCATACCTACGTACCGCTTTCCGACGTGGCAAAGGCTTTGTCGTGCCAGGTGGCCGCGCGAGGACACGGCTACGCGCTTGTTGCTTCCGGTTCCTCGGGGACTCCCGCAGGGGGAGCCAACCAGTTGGCTGGAACTGTGATAAATGTTGGCCAGTGGACATTTACCGGCAAATGGCGCTTCCGCGTAAACACGGTAACTCGTCCCAATTCGTATAACTGGACCTACTACGACGGAACCGGATCCGATAATCCATCCAGGCCCAGTGACCAGTTGATTGTGTTCAACTGCTCGGTAAAAAATGGACAACAGAAATCCGACGAACCGATCCTGACTATTCATGGGGACGCGAATACGTCACTTACCGATGACCAGGGAAACTCGTACAGTCCTATCGATATTGATGCGGCTTCCGGCTCTCTTATCCAAGGATCGCAAAAGAGCTTCGGGGTTGTCTTTTCTGTTCCAAAGACCGCCAATATTACTCAATTCGTTTTCTCGGTTATGGGCTACGGCAGCGACACTCCGGTCAACGTTCGTGTGAACGTGCCCGCCCCGTAAGGACTCACTCGTGTTCGGCCACGTGCACTTCGTGCGTGATGACACCAGGCCGCCTTACAGATTTGTTAATTTGTAAGGCGGCTTTTGTTCTGATGAGCCGCTGTTGAGGACGGACGCGACAGACGCTTCCAGGTGTGCGATGTTGCGGGCCCACGAATCGATTACAATGCCGTCGGGACCGATGATCACGAAGTTCGGTGACGCGCCGATAGCCCCATATTGATTTATGAGCCCAAACATGACGTCGTGGTAGATGGTCGGCTGCCGATATCCAAAGGCGCATTGTAGACTGCGAGCTTATGATGTCAAGGATGTCACAACTGTCGCCGTCGACATCCTCAACGCCGGTCCACTGGAATGCATCGTCCTTTTTTCGTAGTACGTCCCGCCCTCCGTGCACAGTTCGAATGTCGACTGCAAACGAAACCATCCCCAGCGATATAATCATTTCACGATTGGGAGCGGCGAGACCCGTTGGGCTGGGCGCATGTTAATAGATATCGTGCTCCATTGCCAGACTAATCTCGCTAACCCTGCCATTCGGCCAGTAGCACCAGAAATCGCGTCCGTCGGCGACGCACACCGACTTAACATGGACGGTTTCGTCGTCCTCCGGGGACATAGTCCACGTTTCGGTGTGGGCCTGGTACGGCTTGCGGGCACGCAGCAGCGCTCTTGATCGAAAGGACACCTTTCCGTTGCTACTGGTTGCGCTGTGGATATCGGCCGAGAGCGTCTTTTCGGATCGAATCCGATCCAGCATTTTTGCGTAGAGTTCGGCGCCGCGTTCGATCTCCGAACCCGATTTCTCTGTTGAGGCGGGCTGGGTTGCCAGACGCTCCTTTAACTGTGTCCAGCTCGCGAATCCGTATTCACGTGCTATCACAAATTGGGCATGGGAGAGGCGCAGGCCCGTTGACGTTTGGCGGGCATTGGCCCCTATGGCAACAGCGACTCGGGCTATTGACTCTGGATTGCCGTCACGAAAAGATGTCAGCAGGGATTTGGCTTGGTTGCGAAGATGCTCCAGGTTTGCCTGGGGCGGGAGCGATGATGTGGTCATTAAGACCTCCTTTCCATTACGCCTGGGGTCCGCAAGACACAGGCAGAAAGAAGGTGACGTTCGTTAAAGCTGAATGCAGGGGGCTAAGCCCTTTCCGCGGACTGGGCGCGGCTGCTCCGCGCACACGATCAGTATACTGTGGGGCGGGGGTGTTGTCAACCGGGTACTGATACGCCTGACGGAGTTGCCGCCTGGGCTTCTGACAGCGAACTTGGTAAGCAATCAATCAGACCGCGGTTGCTCTTTGGTTTGGTTAGAACACGGCACGTTGACACGAGGAAGTCCTTGGCCTATAATAGACGGGAGTTGTCTGATACTCTGATTCTTCTCTTGATTAAGTTGTCGGATAGATCCGCCCGGTCCACCGGTAGGGATCACTCACGGATGGGAAAGCTAGATGCCTCTTTTACCGAAGATCCTGGCGCAGCAGTTGGATGTCGTCCTGGAAGACGCGCGGCAGGAGCAGTTCCAAGATAAAAGGCAACGTCGCCGGATGACGCTCGATACGGTTGTTTCGCGGGTGCTGGATGGGCAGTACGAGATCGAGCATCCAGATGGCCACTACTTTGTTGGGCCAGGTGAAGTCTATCTGCATCAGGCAAATATTCCGGTGTCGATTACGCATCATGTGGGATCCAGCGGTCGAATGGAGTCGCAATGGGTTCGGTTTCACGCGCTGATCTACAAGGCCCACGATGCCGTGAGTTGTTTTTCCATGCCGCTAAAGGTGAGCGGTGCGCCTGCTGATGAGATCGGGGCGATTATCGATGAGATGATCGAGCTCGTGAACCAGGAGCCTGAGGATGTTTCGGTGGATTTAGGCCGTTTTATGCACGATGCCTACCGCATCCCGCTGCTCCTGAATACTCTCATGCAGATCATTATCAGCGTGTCCTCGCCGAAACCCGATGGCTTCCGTCTACTTGAGGGTGCGGACCGCATGGTCCCGGTGCTGCAATACATTCATCGGAATTTGGCGGAACATATTAGTGTAGAGGACCTCGCCGGTGTGGCGTGCATGTCCGAGTCGCACTTTTACGCCGCGTTCAAGCAGGCGTTCGGAGAACCTCCGATCCAGTACATCCGCCTCCTGCGCATCCGTGAAGCTTCCACACTCCTGGTTCGAACGAGGGATAAGGTAGAGGATATCGCGGAGGCGACGGGGTTCGGCAGCACGTACTACTTTTCCCGAGCGTTTAAGGCGCTGCTTGGGGTCTCGCCCAATCAATACCGAAAGATCAATTCGTCGCTCAGACTATAGCGATGAAAGCACTCCAGTCGGCCCCAGGCTGCCTGTGAGCCGGACGATTTGGCCAGGCGTCAAAGTAAACGTGGCTGAACGGTTCTTATATCTGACCGCGCACCGTGTTCCCGTTGTGCTGCGTATTGTGACGGAGGTCAGCGCGCCGTTTTTCCAGGATTCATCGATGATAAAGCCCCCTCGGGCGCGCAGGCCTTCCACCGAACCGGTAGGCCAGGCGGTGGGCAGTGCAGGCAGCAGCTCGATATCATCGTTGTGGCTCTGAACCAGCATCTCCGATATGGCGGCGGTAATGCCGAAGTTGCCGTCAATCTGCATGACCGGCGGAGAGACATCCCCCAACAAGCCGAACAGGTTTACGCAGGAGTTTCGCTCGGCAAAGAAGTGTGTAACTTGCAGGTGCGCATTGTCGCCGTCGTGCATCCGGGCAAACAGCGCGCCTCGCCACGCGAAAGACCACTCGGCCACGTCGCCGATACTGCCGCGATGGAGCATGGATACCTTAGCGGCTTGCATCATTGCGGGTGTCCCCTGGCTGGTGAACTCGTGTCCTGGATAAACCCCTATTAAATTCGACGTGTGCCGATGGTGATCATTAGGATCGTCCTTGTCTTCGACCCACTCCTGAAGCTGCCCCCAATGGCCGATTTTTGGCGTGAGAAGCTTATCGCGCAGCGAAGCGATTCTGGCGCGGTAAGCCGGATCGACATCCAGCGCATTGCTTGCGGCAATGTAGTTCGTAAACAGGTCCCAAACAAGCTCCTGGTTAAAGCTCGTACCATCCTCTGTCGGACCATGCTCGGGAGACCAGCCATTTGGGACTACCAATTTGCCATCGGACGTTGGTTTGAGCTCCTGGTCCCAGAACTCGCACGTCTCCTTGAGCAGTGGATACGCCCGCGTGCGCAAAAACTCTTTGTCTCCCGTAAATGCGTAGTGCTCCCAATAGCTCTGCATAATCCATGCGTCTGTCGTCTTGATCCACAGCCACCCCATGCCTCCAGTGATATTGAACGACGCCCGCATATCAAATCCCACCGTCGGCCGCTCGCCGGAGGCCAGCTTGTATTCCGGATCCGCCTGCGTCGCTGTTCGCCAGGAGGGGATCTGGCTGTCTACCAGATCGAATAACGGAAGGGCGCATTCGGACAGATTGGCAACCTCGACGGGCCAGTAGTCCATTTCGATGTTCAGATCAGTGTGGTAATCGCTGTCCCACGGTGGATTATTGCTGTCGTTCCATGTGCCCTGCAGATTGGATGGCAGCCCTCCCGGACGCGTGCACGCAATCATCAAGTACCGTCCGTATTGGTAGAGAAGCTGTTCGAGTTGTGGATCCCCGCCATTCTCCGCAAGAATCTTGCGGGCGTCGGTCGGCAACGCAAGTCGATCCGCTGAGGTAGCGCCCAAATCGAGATGCACGCGGTCGAACAGCGAGCGATAGTCCGCAACATGGTCGTGCTTGAGCTGGCTGTAGGATTCGGCGGAGGCTCGATCTACCTGCTGCGTGACGCGCGCATGGGGTAAGTCGCCGTGGTAGTTCCTGGCGTAGTCCATCACATAGCTGGTACCGGTTCCAAGGATGAGCGTAATGCTGTTGCAGTGGCTGAATGTTAGCGTGTCGCCGGTTGTAGAAACCTGGCCGCCATCCACAATCACCTGCATCTGAGCTTCATAGGATATCCCGTTCGACAACGCTCCCGAGAATGTCACGCGATGGCCGCTAATGCTGGTCTTTTCGTTGTGGGAATCCTGAAGCTCGATGGAGCCCGTGTAGGCAGCCGGGCGGCTGGCCGTAAGATGCGCCACCAATACCTGCGCGGGATGGCTGGCAAAGTACTCGCGGGTATAGGTAGTAGTGCCAAGACGGTAGCTGACATGCGCCGTCGCCGAACTAAGATCGAGGTCGCGCCGATAATCCACGGCCAAATCGTGGCCTGGCAGATTGATATTTACTTCTCCAAATTTTTGGTAGGAGCCCATCGTGCGATAGTCGCCGCTGACATTTTTGTCGCCGGTCCACAGACTACCTTCATCGAAGATGATCTGCTCGTTCAGAGTTCCGCCTAGAATGAGCCCGGCCATGCGGCCATTTCCGATTGGCAGCGCCTCATTCATGGTGACGCTTGCTGGCTGTTCGTACCACAAAGTAAGAGGACCCGGCGACGCGCGAGCGCAAGCAACAGGAGCGAAGGTAAGGACAAAAAATATTGCCAGTAGTGCAGGGAAACTAAAGTTCGAGGATTTTAAATCGTTTGATGGTCTGTTCATATTACTGAGCCGATACATGATGATACGTCTGCGAGTGGGGGCCGCGTTGCAATCGATTCCTCAACTATGAGGCAGGCGGTTTCTGAGGATGTGCTGGCCAAGGCTAAATGTGTACTTCGCAAATATTGATGGCCTTGGCTCGGAGTACTAAGCTCCCGAGCCAAGGCCATGGTACTAAAACTAGATAGGACTGAACGTAAGCTGAGCCTTATCTCCCTGCGCGTCTATAACCATGCTGTCGGTGCCTGCGGCATATCCGGGAAACATAGGGCTAAATTCTTCTGGTGTTGCGGAAGTCTTAGCCACGTAACCGCCGGAGACTGAATTCGGCATCAACCACTTAACATGTCCGTCTATTGCAAGATAGTTTGCTCCGCCCGTGTGACGGCCTGCCGTGCCCGGCGGAATGTTATTTAGACCTGTATAACCGGCGATAGCACCGGTAGCATATTGCCCCGCGCATGAGTTGCTAAGCACATCTCCTCCACACCACTTGCTCGGAGCGCCCATGCCACTCGGTGAACTGTCGTCTAGATCCGTATTCCAGTCAGTTCCGCTTTGGACATTGGCAACCTCAAAGAGTTCCACTGTATTGGATGGACTGTTGTACTCTGAAAGGTTGCCGTACGTCTGGGTTCCCGCATAGTACGCGTCGATTTCGTCGTTGTCGTAAAGACTGCCATTAAAGGCATAGGATATTTTTTGTACGTTTGTAACTCCACCAACCATGGGACCTGTGGCGTCATCGGGACACGAGAAGACCCCGGCACTTTTGACGTAGGGGTAAATCTTACCGGCCCATCCGACAAATCCTAGTGTTGGTGTATAGCCGTAGCCGGTGAAATAGACCGATAGAGTGGGGGGCAT
>Ga0302303_10001575_pt1 | contig 14711 bp, 10 predicted proteins | sample III_Palsa_E2_1_FD_194542 | JGI IMG/M metagenome (GOLD analysis project Ga0302303, IMG submission 194542) | Peat permafrost microbial communities from Stordalen Mire near Abisko, Sweden - III_Palsa_E2_1 | ecosystem: Environmental > Terrestrial > Soil > Palsa > Peat permafrost | place: Sweden... | reverse complement strand
GCGACACGACCCTGGTTTATCGCTGCCAGGCGGCATCGCTTCCGGTCAGGCTGTAAGCGCTACATCAAGAAATACCCTATAAGCGGCGAAACACGTCCCCCCTGTCGTTCGGTGCCACGCCTCGTCGCAAATTACCGCAGTCCGGTGTGAAAGTGGGCAAGGCTGAAGTCGAAAGTTCTTGCGAAATTGTCCGTGACGGGAGAAGTCTGCGTTTTCAACGGGACAGGCAGCGATGGCGGCATCACGGCGTGATGCGCAATACCGTCGATGCCATCAGAACCCCCTGCCATAAACATGAATTCCTTAATTTGACCCGAATTTGTAATATGCGTCGCCCGCATGCATGAGGCGGCGGGCTGGAAGCAACAACACAGGGGAAACATAATGAAGCAGATTCAAATGATCGCCGTTGCTGGCGTGCTGGCGGCTGTCTCGGGTAGCGCTTTGGCCACCGATCAGGGAGCATTTTTCATCAACGGCAATCTTGGCCAGTCGACATATCACGAAAGCGGATTCAACGACAACACGGACACCAGCGGTGCGATTCGCGCCGGCTACAGCTGGCAGAGCTACAAGGTCGATTTCGGCGTGGAAGCCGGCTATGTCGGTCTGGGTACGGCCACAACCAATCTGTCCACGGGTCTGCCGGGTGTGACCGAGAAATTCAGCGTGAAAGTCAAGGGGCCGCTGGTGGGTCTGAACATCAAGTACAAGTTCGAGAACCAGATGTTTGTCTCCGCGCGCGGAGGTCTTTTTCATTCATCGGTAGATGCCAACGTCGAAGACTTCGGTTCGGAGCGTTTCCATGGCAACGGCGGTTATGTCGGTGCCGCGGTGGGCTACGATTTCAACCAGCATTTCAGCCTGGGTCTGGCGTACGACGGTTATCACGCTCGTATCAATAGCGGCGAAGTGAAAGGCAACGAGAGCATTGGCGTGTATTCCGGTTTTGCTGAATACCGCTTCTAAGGCAGCGTCTTTGTAAAAACAACAGCGGCCGCATTCGCGGCCGTTGTTGTTTTTAACCTGGTTGTGAATGCACAGCCGGTTCAGTTCAGCCGTAGTTCTCCGTGTACGCCGATCACACAGGCGCCGCCAATCGTGATCGCCGATGTGGCGATATCGACGTTGACTTCCACGAGGCCATTGCGGCCCACCTCGCGGCCCTGGCTTGCGCGATAGCGTTGGCCATAAGCGGCGAGTCCGTTCGTTTCCTGCAGATACGCCGCTATCGCAGCATTTGCGCTGCCGGTGACGGGATCTTCGGGCATGCCGTCAGCTGGGCAGAATGCGCGCACGGCCATCGCGGTATTACTGTTGTGCTCGCGCCCGAATACGCAGACACCGACGGCGGGCACACGCTCGCAGATCGCTGCGATGGCAGGTAAATCTGGACTTAGCGCGCGCACAATGCCGGCCTCGTCGAGATCGCAGACTATCCATACGGGGCCGTTGTTGACCTTGCGTATCGCTGCTGCGTTCACCGGTGTGTGCAAGGCATCAGCCACGCGATTTGCAAACGCTTCATCGCAGCGACCGATCGTTGCGGATGGCGCCTGTACATGGATGATGCGCGATGCGCCTTCGCCGTCGACCCGCACGGGCAACAGCCCGGCCGCGCATTCCTGCACCAGCGAGCGCTTGTCGATCCGGACCTTGCCCGATTCGATCGCCACATAGGCGCTACCCACGCTGGGATGCCCGGCGAACGGCAGTTCCTGCCGGTTGGTAAAAATGCGCACGCGATAGTCTGCGTGTGGCTGTGTCGGAGTCAGCAGAAAGGCGGTTTCGGAGAGGTTGGTCCAGCGCGCGATGCGCTGCATGGTATCGGTATCCAGCCCGTCAGCATCGATCACCACGGCCAGCGGATTGCCGTCGAACAGTCGGCCGGAAAAGACGTCGAGCTGGGTGTATTGGAAACGACGGGGCATGGCGATGGCGGTTGCGGGGAAAGGCCCGGAACCATGCCACTGGCATGCCTTGAGTGGCAAGCGCCTCGCCCTTGCCACCATACAGTCAGATTCGCATGGCCCGCTTGCGGCACAATAGGCGGGTGGTGCGCGGCAGATCACGCCGGCGCATGGCACCTTTTCCATCAACGTTGGCCAGTACCGGCCAACCACCAAAAGCCGCCCCATGACCATCATCAAGCAAGACGATCTGATCCAGTCCGTTGCCGATGCGTTGCAGTACATCAGCTACTACCACCCGGTCGACTACATCAAGGGGCTCGCTGCTGCCTATGAGCGCGAAGAAAGCCCTGCCGCCAAAGACGCGATGGCGCAGATCCTGATCAACTCGCGCATGGCCGCCGAAGGGCATCGACCGCTGTGCCAGGACACCGGCATCGTGACGGTGTTCATCAAGCTCGGCATGAACGTGCAGTGGGATGCGACGATGTCGTTGGACGACATGATCAACGAGGGCGTGCGCCGTGCCTACAACGACCCGGACAACAAGCTGCGTGCGAGCATCCTGGCCGACCCGGCCGGCAAGCGCACCAACACGAAAGACAACACGCCGGCGGTGATCAACGTCAGCATCGTGCCGGGCGACAAGCTCGATGTCATCGTCGCGGCCAAGGGCGGTGGTTCCGAGGCGAAGTCGAAGTTCGCCATGCTCAACCCGTCCGACTCCATCGTTGACTGGGTGCTGAAGACTGTGCCGACGATGGGCGCGGGCTGGTGCCCGCCGGGCATGCTGGGCATCGGCATCGGCGGCACGGCCGAAAAGGCGATGCTGATGGCGAAAGAGGCGCTGATGGAGCCGATCGACATCCAGGAGCTGATTGCACGCGGTGCGAGCAATCGCGGCGAAGAGCTGCGCGTCGAACTGTACGACAAGGTCAACGCGCTGGGCATTGGCGCGCAGGGTCTGGGCGGACTCACCACCGTGCTCGACATCAAGGTGAAGGAATACCCGACCCACGCGGCGAACCTGCCGGTGGCGCTGATCCCAAACTGCGCGGCTACGCGCCATGCGCACTTCACGCTGGACGGTTCTGGCCCGGTGATGCTCGATCCGCCGTCGCTGGAAGACTGGCCGAAGCTTACCTACGACACCTCGAAGGGTCGTCGCGTCGACCTGGACACCGTGACCAAGGAAGACGTCGCCAGCTGGAAACCCGGCGATGTACTCCTGCTCAACGGCAGGCTGTTGACCGGTCGCGATGCGGCACACAAGCGCATGGTCGAGATGTTGAACAAGGGCGAGGCGTTGCCGGTCGATTTCAAGGGGCGCTTCATTTACTACGTCGGCCCGGTCGACCCGGTACGCGACGAAGTGGTCGGTCCCGCGGGTCCGACCACAGCGACGCGCATGGACAAGTTCACCGAACAGGTGCTTGCCGAAACCGGTTTGCTTGGCATGGTTGGCAAGGCCGAGCGTGGCCCGGCCGCCATCGAGGCGATCAAGAAACACCAGTCGGTGTATCTAATGGCGGTGGGTGGCGCGGCCTATCTCGTTTCCAAGGCAATCAAGGCCTCGCGGGTGGTCGGTTTTGCCGATCTCGGCATGGAGGCGATTTACGAGTTCACCGTGCAGGACATGCCGGTCACCGTGGCGGTCGATTCGCTCGGCAGCTCGGTGCACCAGACGGGGCCGAAGGAATGGCAGGCGAAGATCGGGCGAATTCCCGTCGCGGTGGTGTAAGCGTTTGGATGGATTTCCATGGCAGAGTTCTATGGAAGTCTAAACGTCTAAACATCCAATAATCAAAGACCATTGCCATTTTCGTTCTGCAGCGCAACACTGGCTGGATGACTTTTTCCCTCGCTGACAACCAACGCCCGTGACCCAGACCAATCTTGTACCTTTGCCTGCGGGCGCCCCCTGGATCGTGATGAAGTTCGGGGGCACCAGCGTGGCGACGCTGCCACGCTGGCAGAACATTCTCGAACTGGTCGCCAGTCGTCGTGCCGAGGGCGCGCGTGTGCTGGTGGTGGTGTCCGCACTGACCGGCATCACCGATGCGCTGAAGAATCTCTGTGTACAGACCACATCGGATGCGCGTATCGACTCAGCGCAGGCCATCGCGCAGCGCCATCACGATCTGCTGGAACACATGCAGTTGGGCCTGCCCGACACGCTGGCGGCGAGGCTGCATGATCTCGCGGGTCTTGCTGCTCACGGCAGTGGTGATCTGGCTTGGCAGGCGCAAGTGCAGGCGCATGGCGAGCTGATGTCCAGCGCACTCGGCGCGGCCTTTCTCAGCGCGAATGGCTTGGCAACCGAATGGCTGGACGCGCGCGAGTGTCTGGAGGCGGTCACTCTGCCGAACCAGAACGAACGCACGCGGCTGCTTTCAGCCATCGTCGATTCGCAGCCGGATCCGGTATTGGCAGCCCAGCTCGCTGCACGCGGTGATGTGTTCATCACCCAGGGTTTCATCGCGCGTGAAGGCGTCGATCCGGACGATGCGTCGAACAAGGGCGGTCGCACCGTGCTGCTGGGTCGCGGCGGCTCGGATACCTCGGCATCGTATTTCGGTGCACTGCTCAAGGCCCTGCGGGTGGAAATCTGGACCGACGTGGCCGGCATGTTTACCGCCAACCCGCGGCAAGTGCCGGGTGCGCGCCTGCTGCGACGGCTCGATTACGAAGAGGCGCAGGAAATCGCCACTACTGGTGCCAAGGTGTTGCATCCACGTTGCCTTTCGCCGTTGCGCCTGCCGCGTGTGCCGCTGCTGATCAAGGATACCAATCGACCGGAGCTGGCCGGCACGCGGATCGGGCCGGAGCTGCGCGAGGAAGCGGCGAGCATCAAGGCGATCAGCACGCGCAAAGGCATCACCCTGGTGTCGATGGAGTCGGTCGGCATGTGGCAGCAGGTCGGCTTTCTGGCCGACGTATTCAACCAGTTCAAGCAGCACGGCCTGTCGGTGGACCTGATCGGCTCGGCCGAGACCAACGTGACCGTGTCGCTGGACCCTACGGAAAACCTGCTCGATTCCGATGTTCTGGCCGCGCTGGCCACCGATTTGGCCAAGGTCTGCCGGGTCAAGGTGATTGCGCCATGCGCAGCGGTGACCATGGTGGGACGCGGCATGCGCTCGATGCTGCATCGGTTGAATCCGGTAATGGCCGAATTCGGCCAGCATCGCGTACACATGATTTCGCAGTCGTCGAATAACCTCAACTTGACCTTCGTGGTCGATGAAAATGTCGTGGACGACTTGCTGCCGCAGCTGCACGAGCAACTGGTGCGCGCCGGCGCCATGCGCACCGACGATGCCGACCTGTTCGGTCCGACTTGGGAGCGGCTCTACGGTGCCGAGGCCGCAGCGCATGATGAAGCGTGGTGGTTGCACGCACGCACGCAGCTGATGCAACTGGCTGAGCAGCGCAGCCCTCGCTATGTCTATCACCTAGGCACCGTACGGGAACGCGCTCGTGCTTTGAAGGCCAAGCTGCCAGTGGATCGCCTGTTCTATGCGATCAAGGCCAACTCGCATCCGGCGATCCTGCGCGTTCTGGCGGAGGAAGGGCTGGGGCTGGAGTGTGTGTCGCCAGGCGAACTGGCGCGTGTTGCCGAGACCGTGCCTGCCTCGACACCGAGGTTGTTCACGCCCAACTTCGCGCCGCGCAGTGACTACCGCGATGCGCTGGAGGCTGGTGTGATGGTGACGCTGGACTCGCTGCATCCGATGGAGCACTGGGTCGAAACGTTCGACGGCCACGACATCAGCCTGCGCATCGATCTGGGTCGCGGCTCCGGCCACCACGACAAGGTGCGTACCGGAGGCAGTACCAGCAAGTTTGGCCTGCCACTGGATCAGCTCGATGCCTTCGTGCACCTGGCTACCGCACGTCACGCGCGTATCGTCGGCTTGCATGCACACCTGGGCTCGGGCGTGTTGGAGCCGGGCCATTGGGCCGAGGTTTACGCGCAGCTGGCCAGTCTCGCCGAGCGAATTCCTTCGGTGGAGTTTCTCAATATCGGCGGTGGCCTCGGGGTGCCATCGCATCCCGGCGAGCAGCCGCTGGATCTCGATGCCGTCGGTGAAGCGCTGGTCGAGGTGAAGCGGCTGTATCCACGCTACCAGTTGTGGATGGAACCGGGCCGTTTTCTGGTGGCCGAGGCGGGTGTGCTGCTGGCCAAGGTCACCCAGCTCAAGGGCAAGGGCAGCTGGCGCTATCTGGGCGTGGATGCGGGCATGCACAACCTGATCCGTCCCGCGCTGTACGACGCCTGGCACGAAATCGTCAATCTCACTCGCTTCAACGAGCCAGCCACGGCGATGTACCAGGTCGTGGGGCCAATCTGTGAATCCGGCGACGTGCTGGGCAATGATCGCCGCCTGCCGGAAAGCCATGAGGGTGATGTGGTGCTGATTGCCACCACCGGCGCCTACGGCCAAGTGATGTCCTCGCCATATAATCTGCGTGGTCCGGCAGAAGAGATCATTCTTGATTGATGTCGTACTCGGGCTAGGAAACAACAGCAGGTGATAAACGTGATTCAACCCCGCCTGACCCAGGTGTTTCGTTTCGTCCGTCACGCCTATGCCGATGGCGTGGCCGAGCTGGTCTATGCGTTCGATGACGGTGATGAGCTGATCGAGAAGATTTACTTTCCCGATGTGCCGGTGCTGCCGCCCGAGCGAGCCGAAGCCTTCGGGCGTGCGCTGCAGCTGCTGCACCTGATTGCCGGCGTCAGCTACTACAAGGCAGGCGTGCCGCCAACGATCGAAGTGGCTGATGGCCCATTGGACGACGCAACCGCCGATGTACTCGATGCGCTGTACCTGCACGGGCTGGCCGAATTCGCGTATCGCAACGCTCTGGATCTGCGCGGACGCATCATCTTTCCGCGAGGTGGTTCCACACAGTCGGCAGCAGCATCTCTCGGCCTGCCAAAGCGCACCCTGGTGCCGATTGGCGGTGGCAAGGATTCGCTGGTGGCAGTTGAGGCGATCAAGGCCATCGGCGGCGAGGCGACCGCGGTATGGGTCGGCAACTCGCCGTTGATCGCGGCCTGCGCCGAGCGTACTGGCCTGCCCATGCTCAATATTCAGCGCGAACTTGCACCGGGCCTGTTCGAGTTGAACCGGCTCGGTGCATGGAACGGTCATATCCCGGTGACGGCGGTGAACTCGGCTATCCTCGCGGCGGCAGCAATTCTCTATGGCTACGATTCCATTGCGTTCGCCAACGAGCGTTCGGCTTCGGTGGCTACGCTGGAGTACGACGGTCTGCAGGTGAATCACCAGTGGAGCAAGGGCTACGCGTTCGAGCAGCTATTGGGCGACTGGCTGCACACGCACGTTGCTGCTGATCTGGATTACTGCTCGCTGCTGCGTCCGTATTCGGAGCTGGCAATCACGCGCGCGTTTGCCAAACTTACGCCGTATTTCGACACGTTTTCCAGCTGCAACCGCAACTTCAAGCTGCTCGGGCCCAAGCCGGCCGATCGCTGGTGCGGGCACTGCCCGAAGTGCCACTTTGTGTTTCTTGCACTGGCGCCGTTCCTTTCCAAGCCACGGCTACTGGGTATTTTTGGACGCAACCTGCTCGATGACGAAACGCAGTCGGCCGGCTTCGATGCCCTGATGGAGTACCAGGACCACAAGCCGTTCGAATGCGTGGGCGAAGGTGCCGAGGCGCGTGCCGCAATGTTTGCGCTGAGCCAGCGACCGGAGTGGCAGGAGGATGCACTGGTTGCACGCTTCCGCAGTGAAATTTTGCCGCAGCTCGATGCCTCACAGCTGGCTTTGGAACCATGGCTGCGGCCGGATACCGAGCATCGCGTGCCGGCACGTTTGCAGCCGGCGCTGGCGACCATCGGCTGATGCGTATTGCCGAACTGGCGGATCGGCGCGTCGCGGTCTGGGGTTTTGGTCGCGAGGGCCGGGCGACGATCGCCGCGGTGCGCGAGCAATTGCCTCACCTGCCGCTGACGCTGTATTGCAGTGAATCGGAAATCGACGCTGCGCATCGCTTCGACAATGCACTCATCGTCCGTGGCCAGGAGCCGGATGCTATCGCGTTGAGTGTTTTTGACGTAGTGGTGAAATCGCCGGGCATTTCCGCATACAAGCCGGCCATCCTCGCCGCGCAGGCGCACGGTACGCAGTTCACCTCGGGTACCGCGCTGTGGTTTGCGGAAAACCCCGGTGCACACGTGATCGCCGTGACCGGTACCAAGGGCAAGAGCACCACCAGTGCGATGATCGCTCACCTCGCGCGATCGCTCGGCGTGCGCACGGCGTTGGCCGGCAATATCGGTTTGCCTCTGCTTGAGTTGCGCGGACAATCGGCTGAACTCTGGGTTATCGAGCTGTCCAGTTTCCAGACCGGCGAAGCCGCCTCGCTGGAGCTGGGCGTCATAACCAGCCTATACGAAGAGCACCTCGACTGGCACGGCTCGCGCGAGCAGTACGTTATCGACAAGCTGCGACTGGTCGATGCCTCTCGCCAGCTATTGGTCAATGCGCTGCAGCCCGTGCTGATGGAGCGCACGCAGGAGCATCCACATCGCCTGCTGTTCGGACAGCTATCCGGCTGGCATGTGGCCGATGGTTTTATCCGTCGCGGTGCCGACGAAGTTTTTCCGACCGCCCAGCTCGCTGCGCCCGGTTTGCACAATGCGCTGAACGCCTGCGCCGCGCTCGCGGCATTGGCTGATATCGGCATGGATGCGCTGGCAGCGGCGCCGTCGCTGGCGAATTTTCTTCCCTTGCCGCATCGCCTGCAGCCGCTGGGTGAACGCGGCGGATTTCACTGGATCAACGATTCCATCAGCACCACGCCACAAGCAACGCTGGCCGCTCTGGAAAGCCTGCGCGGTCAGTCGGTGACGGTACTTGTCGGCGGCTACGATCGCGGTGTCGACTGGACCGCTTTCGTCGAGGCAATGAGTGCCATGCCACCCCATGCGATTATCTGCATGGGCAGCAATGGCACGCGCATTGAAGCCGCGCTGCGTACCGTCGACGTCCGCTGTCCGATGGTGCGTGTCGATGATCTTGTCACTGCGATCACCGAGGCAAAAGCGCGAACCAGCAACGGTGGCGTGATTCTGCTCTCGCCCGGCGCACCAAGCTTTGATCAATTCCAGGATTACGCAGAGCGCGGCCGCCGTTTCACCGAGCTGGCCGGCTTCGATAGCGTGGCTATTACAGGCATCGACGGCTTGGGCATTGGGTGAGGTAGCGCGCAAACAAAAGGTGCGCTTGTCTCGGCACTCTTATTACGACGAGTGACTTAGCGCAGCGTATAGCCGGTCACTCGCCATCGCTGGTCGGTGTCGAGATGGAACGACACCCGTTCGCGTACAGGCTTTGGGTCGGTACCGAACTGTGTTGCAAAGGCTACGTTGATGTAAATGCCGGCCGGAGTGGTGGGTCCGCCCTTGGCGGCCACGCGACCGTCGGAGACGAGGCTTCCAAGTCCGCTGAGTTGCCGCAATTTGACCGCGCCGAGCGGCGCGCGTTCTGCGGTGATCTGGCTCACGAAGACGTCTTTGGTAACGATGGCCTTGGTAATCCCGGATGCGTTGTCCCAAACCTCGTCGGCCTTGTTCTTGTCGATCAGTTCGGCGACCTGGGTAGCGAGAGCGACTAGCTGCGGACCTACATTGTTGAGTTCTGCCTGCAACGCCTTCTGTTGCGGCGTCAGTGTTTCAGCTGTTGGCGGTTTGATGGCCGGCGCTGGGTTTTGCGCCTGTGCTGCAGTGGCGACAATCAGCAGCATTGCAGGGAAAAAGAATTTGGCGAACATCAGACAATCTCCATCAAGGACCCTGTCGATTCAGCAGCCTGCGTTGACGTTAGCACGACCGCGTGCGTAGCGCAGTGCGTCGATGTGGGGCTGCTGATCAACAACGCCGGCATCACGGTGCGTGGTGAAACGCTGTTGTCTGATGGCAGCGTGGTCGCTTACCAATGGCCTGCGAAACGATCCAAGCGGGGAAAATATCTTGGTGATTGACGTACATGCCGGACTGATCGAGACCGACATGACCAAGGGCCTTGGTAACAGCACGTTGCCAAGGCCGTCATGAAAGACCTCGAAACAGGCGACACCGAAGTGATTGCCGACAACACTTCGTGGAATGTCAAAGCAGGCTTTGGAAAAACGCCGTCGGCTTATCTGGCGACCAGCGCGCAGTGAAATAAAACGGCCGACGAGTCTGGATCCGATGCTTTCATGCATCGTCCAAACAGTCAGCCGTTTCAGGTAAAGCGATTACTGCTTAGGGCAAGGCAGTGATCGTTGTTAAGCCGTGATGCCGTCCATGGCGCCTCACCTGATCGGTCGGTGAGCTATCAAGAGCAATCAGCGGTGCTTGTCGTCATCCTTGCGCTTTGGCTTTGCGGCGGGATGTGGCGCAGGGTGAGCAGCACCGCTGTTGTGCGGCTGCGGACGCGGTGCTGCTTGCTCGTGGCGGGCCACTTCCTGCGGACGCGGCTGCGCCATTGGGCGTGGCGCAGCCGTCTCGCGAGGAGCCGCGGCCTGTCGTTGCTGCGGCGCCTGCCGCTCCGGCTGGTTGAAATGTTGTGCTTCGACCGGTCGTGCGGTTGCGTGTTGCTGCGCTGGTGTATTCACGTGCTGCTGGGGTGCAAAGGCAGTATGAGTCTGCTGTGCCGCCGTATGTTGTTCGGCACCGTTGGCGCGATTCACTGCCTCACGATTTTGCTGAGCGCCGGGCAAGCCGTGCTGCGTGTTCGCCACGTTGGAATGTGCGAGGTTGTTCGGCGCTGCGTGTCCCACGGCGCGCTCGCTTTGCGCCGTGGTCACATCGCGTTGCGGTACGCCGTTGAAGTGCGGCATGCTCATCGGGGCGTGTGCTGCAGCGGCCACATTTGCATGAGCCACGGCCGGGTTGCCGGCGATGCCGCGCGCGCCCTGCTGACCCGGAAGAGCACGCTGGGCGGCGGCGTTAGCGCCGAAGTTAGGAGTTGCGGCTGCACCCGGGCGATTGTTGACCACGGTGTTGCCAACGTTCCGGTTGTTGTTGATGTTGTTGACCGTACGGTTGTTGCCGTAATTGTTATTGGTGACGTTGTTGTGATTGATCACCGTGGTGGAACGCGAGACGTAGGTGTTGTTGTTGTAGACCACAGCCGGACGGCCGCCACCGTAGCCGCCGCCATAGCCACCACCGCCGCCGCCGTGACCACCCCAGTTCATGCCCCAATTGTTCCAGCCATAACCACCACCGCCGCCATAACCACCATCATGGTGGTGACCGAATAGCGAGCCGACCAGGATCGCTGCGCCGAAACCGATGGCGCCTGCGGCAATGAGATCGCCGCCGCTGTATCCGCGCGGTTGTTCATAGACATAACCGGGATAATAGGGAACCTCTTCACCGTAGACGACCTGCGGGTTGTACTCCGGCACATAAACGGTGTCCGGATTGCTCGGCTGGATTTCGATCACCTGGGTCGGTGCGGGCACGACGGAATATACCGGCTGGCCGCCATCGCTCTGATAATCGACGGGCGTTGCCGTCTGTGTCTGCACGGTCAGCTGCGTGGAGCTGCGCAGGCTGCCGTGCGACGACGCACGCTGGCGCATGACCTGGATCGCATTCATCACGTCAGTCGGATCGTTGACGTACGCCTCACCGAGCGAAGTCGTCCAGTCAACGTTCTTCGCCATCTGATCGAGCACGCTGGGAAAAACGGTCAGGCCTTTGACGCTGGGATCCCATGGCTGCTGGGCGATGGCGGTCTGCAGCGCGTCACCTTTCAGGTTCGGATTCTGGTCGACCACGCCATCGGCGGCGGTGATCTGGTCAGGATAGGTCGAGCCGGCCAGCACCTGCGCCACGAGTTTGTCCGGGAACAACGCGATCGGCGCGACCATTTGATAAAGCTGATCGGCGGACGGCGGTGTGTAGGCCGCCTGTTGGGCGCCCGCGGCTGTCTGTGCCGGTGCGGGGGCCGATGCGGAACTAGCAAGAGGCTGCGCCGGCGTGGCTGGCTGATTGCAGCCTGCTATCACTACGAAGCCTGCGCAGAGCAGGGTGTACATCGTGTTTCGTGCAAGCGGCATACGGGGCACGGGGCAACCTCTCAGGTAAATGGGTGAAAGTACGGAAATCCAAATCCTTCCTGCAATTCCTTTCGGAGACGTTCTGTTCGAAGACGCTTCCTGTCGAGAACTTGCAGCTTTCTTAGTCCGCACTCGTGATTTCAAGCGGAAGTGTGGCGTGAGGTGGATTATCAGGGCGTGATTTGAACGGTTGCTGTCGCGACAGTTACCGTTCGTAGCGATAGTTCAGGCTGGCGCGGTTGAAGTCGGTAGCGTTCTGCGCCTCGAAGTTCCAGCGTTGGGTGAGGCGATAACGCAGCGTAATTACCTGGCCAGATTCAAACAGGCCAACGCCATAGCTGAGATAAAGCCGCGGTGACAGATACTTACCCACGGTAAACGCGGAGTTGCCGTTCAGTGCGTCGCTACTACTGACGCCGATATCGTCTACGCCCAAGCGCGATCCGATCCGCTTTGCCAGGAAATTACCGCCGGCCGAGCCCAGTGCCTGCGCAGCGGAACTGACGGCACTGCCTTCGCCACCTTTCACATCCGATAGCGGCTTGCCAGTGATCAGGTATGACAGTGCGTCGGATTGTTCCATCACGGGATTGGAGAACACGGTAACGCTTGGGCGCTGCGCGGTGCCGGCAATCAGTAATCCGACCACTTGCCCGTCATCGACGGTGGCGTTCGGGTTGATCTTGCGCACGGCGCGGATGTTGAGGCCGGGGTTGTCGATGGGCATGCTGGCGAACAGCAGCTGACCGCGCTCGATCTGCAGATTCTGACCGTAGGCTTTATAGGTGCCGTCCACACCGATCTGGCCGCGACCGGTAGTGGCGCGTCCGGGTATTTCGCTGACCGTGAGCTGGCCACTGAGGTGACCATCCAGACCCTTGCCGATCAGGTGGGTCTTGGAGCCGAGATCGACTTTCACCTGCGCACTGATCGGCAGCCCTTTGGCAGCTTGCTCCTGCTGTTCCTGATCGACGACCACGATGTCTGGCGAGGCTTTGGTGGCGCCGGCGCCGGGCAGCTTGTCGAGATTGACGTCAGCGCTGTCCAGCGTGACACCGCCGCCAACATCGATGCCTTTGGCATCCTGCTTGATGGTCAGATCCGGTGAGACCACAACCTTGGCGGCAGGAATGTCGGCGGCGGTGAACTGGCTCCCCTTGAGCGTGATCGTCGTTTGCGCACTGGCACCAAGGTCACCGCTCCCATCGATCGCCAACGTGCCCTTGCCGGACTGCACGTTGCCCGTGATACGGAAGTGCTGCGCATCCAGCGCACTGACCACCACCTTGCCCTGCGTGAGCTTGAGACCGGCGGCGGGCACTTCGGCGGCAAAGTCGCTGAGGGTGGCGTTGCCGAGAACAGACGGCTGTTTCAACGTGCCGCCAATACGGAAACTGCCGCCTAGCGCGCCCTTCACGTTGGCTACCTGACTGGTCAGCAGCTCGATGAAACCGAGTTTGTTGAGGCGCAGATCGAGCTGGCCGTTGAGCGACTGCTGTGCACCGCTGACGATGATTTGGCCGTCCAGACGTCCACCGCCGTCGAGGCCGCCGTGCAGCTCGACGCGCTGGCTGTCCGGCGAGAGCGTAGCGTTGATGCCCAACTGGTTGTAGGTCAGCAGCGGCTCGTCGGCGTGGTCGGTATAGGTCACGCTGCCGTTTGCCGAGGTGATTGATGCGGTGCCGCTCAGCGCTCCAGCCGCGTTGCGACGGATGTTGCCGCTGCCTTCCAGCGTACCGTCAGCGCGCACCGGCAGATTGGCTTCACCGGCAGCATTCATCAGCAGCGCGAGTGGTAGCTGGCGCAAGCGGTAGCTGGCATCGAGGTTGCCTGCCTTGTCCTGTTTGGCCTGCACGCATAGCAGCGGATCGCCAGCACTCAGGCACATTTCCGACATGCTCATTGCACCGCCAACGTAGGCGAGCTGCGCCGGTTGCTGCAAGCGCAGGCCAGGCAAGCCTTGCGGCTCCAGTGTTAGCGTGGACAGCGTGCCGCGCCAGTCGGAGCCTTTCAGCGCACCGCTCAACGCCAGCACTGCTGAAAGCTGCGTGCCGCGCGCATCGAGATTCAGATGGTGCTGCGCTGCTGTGCCGCTGGCCAGCAGGCTGATCTGCGAAAACAGCAGACCGCTGGCATTCACGCCGTGCAGCTGCAGGTTGAACTTGCCGCCGGGGTTGCTGATGTCCGGCACGTTGGCATCGAGCTGCAGGCTGGCGACGCGCTGCTGCTGGTAGGCGATGGACTGCCCCTGCAGCTGGCCGTCGACGCTGAGCTTCGGCTGCCGGCCGCGAAGATGGAACGCGCCATTCAATCGACCGCTGGCATCGGGCAGCCAATCCCCCAGCGAGGTGACGGCAAGATCCAGCGCAATATTGTTGGCAGCGCCGCCGCCTGAACTTTTCGCGCTCACACGTACGGTGCTGCCCCCCGAGGAGAGATTGAGTTGACCGTCGACGACTTCGTTGGGCGAAAGATGCAGCATGCCGTCGCCCTTGATCGCGCGCTTGCGCAGCGTGCCGTTGAGTTTGCGGATTTCCAGCGTCACGTCGGGACGGTTCTGCGGCAGCGTGCCGTGGCTGGCGATGTCGAAGTTCAGCGCGCCGTTCCAGCCAGCTAGCAGCTGGCCGGGATCGAGCTGATCGGCGGTGGCATCGACCTGCCAGGCCAGTGCCGGCTGAAGGGTCAACGTGCCATTGACCTGCATCCCGC
>Ga0302303_10001574_pt1 | contig 14717 bp, 15 predicted proteins | sample III_Palsa_E2_1_FD_194542 | JGI IMG/M metagenome (GOLD analysis project Ga0302303, IMG submission 194542) | Peat permafrost microbial communities from Stordalen Mire near Abisko, Sweden - III_Palsa_E2_1 | ecosystem: Environmental > Terrestrial > Soil > Palsa > Peat permafrost | place: Sweden... | reverse complement strand
TCCAAAAAAAAAAGCGACCCGGATAACAGGTCGCTTTAAATTTAATTATTTTATCTGCTTAAACAGCTAAGCTATGTGTAGTAGTGCTACGTAAAACAGTGTATTTATTTTTAGCCAGCTCAAAACCACCGAATAATAATACCCCGAAAAGGGCATCGCCAAGCAGCATGTTTTTTTGAAATGGCAGCGCTGCCATTAACGATTGCCCATAGCCCAAAACTGTGTTTGAATATATTCCGGGATATAAGAATGGCAAATCAGTTAGCAGCCAGAAAACAACAACCGACAATATAGAGGCCGCGCCTACATTTAAAAAACTTACATTTTTTATGCGTGTGCCCATAAATACGGTTAACGCAATGCTTAAATACCTCAATAATGATAACCACGAAAAAAAGTCAATTGTTAAACGTGATGAATACATATAATTAATAACAATATCGCTTATTAACAAGCTAAATAAAGGCACTAAATAGCCTTTCCACTTATCGTTAAAGTAAGTGCCCCCAAATAAAGCAATAGCGCCCAGCGGTGTAAAATTGCTCCAATGAACAATATTATTTACAGAAGAGTTGCTATATGTAACAAACGATGAGAGGTAATAGGTTACAAAACGAATGATGATTGCCCCTGCTATCATTAAAATGAGAACTGTATTGCGGGTATTTGTTTTTTGTTGCGCCATAATTAATATTTACCCTGTAAAATTACAGATTTTATACGAAATAAAAATTTACTTGTTTACAAAAATTATATTGCCCGGGTTTATGCCTGTGGTAAGGCTGTATTCCTTTTTGCCGGTTTTATCAAAAGCATATAATAAACCGTTCGAGGTATAGTCTATCGCATCGGTAACAAATACTTCGCCCGTTAGCGGATCGGCAGCTATGGCAAAGGCAGCGGTAAAGGTTGTACCATCGGTAATAAAGTTGGTAGTGCCGGCAGTTAATGTTTTGGTGTTGTAGGCTTTTACACTAAAATCAAAATCAATGTAATAAGCGGTACTGCCATTGTATGCAAATGGGCCGCCGGTAAAATCGGTTTTTGAGGTTACAGCATCGCTGGCATCATCAATTACAGTTAATGTGCTGTTTGAAGTTGGGTATACGCCATAAGCCGTAACAAATACATGTCCGTTGCCATCGGTACTAATAGCATACGGATCGGCGCCTACGTTTATGGTTTTGGTTACGGTTAATGAAGCCAGGTTGATAACCGATACGGTGCTATCTACATCAGGGTAATTTAAACCGCCGCTGTTGGCTACATACAATTTGCCGTTTGCCACAACTAATTGTTCAGGATCATTACCTACCGGGATATTTTTGCTAACTGCAAAAGTTGTTGTATCCATAACCGCTACATTGCCGTTGTACATGGTAACAAAGGCGTTGCCGTTATAAAATGCGATGTCACGCGGCTCTTCAGAGGTTTGGTCAAGATTTTGGAAAGGGACCGATTTAATAGATTTTGCTGTTTTAGCGTTAATAACCTCTACAGTTCCTGATTTATCAACCACGATATACATTTTTGAGCCATATATCTCTGCATCATTTGCTGTATTCCCCAAACCACGACCATTAACTGCCGAAAATATATCGGGTGTTAAAACTTTGGTGGTATAATCGTAATAAGTTAACGCGCTGTTAGGGCCGTTTACACCCTGGTCGAGTACATATACTCCTGCCCTTTGCGCCGTTGGTGTGGGTTGGTTATTCACTAATTTATCCTTGTGGCACGATGCCAGCACAGTTGCAAATAGTGCAGCAATAAATAAATAATTGAGTTTTAACTGTTTCATATTAGTAATGTTATATGGTGATTTGAAAATTTAAGCGGAATGAACGCCCCGGCATTGGGTACGCGTATATGATGGTATAGTTTTTATTAAACAGGTTATTCACCTCCAGCGAAGCTGTTGCGGGCAATGAGCTTAATTTGAAATTGTAAACCGCCGATGCATCACTTACGGTATAAGCCGGTAATTCATATTGGGGCACGTTATCGCTTTCATCGTAGCGGTGCGAGGCGAAAATCTCGTTGTAGTATATCCCAAAGTGCTGATGCGTTAACCCTGCATTTAATGCAAGCGTGTTTTTAGGCGTATATTCTATCTGTTCGAGGTAAAATGAATTGGCAGGATTGGTTATATCCAGCGCGTTTTGATAAGTATAATTGGCGGATAATATGCCTTTCCAGTTATAAAATGTTTTAAACTGGCTTTTTATAACAACATCCAGGCCCCTGATATCAACCTTACCTAAATTAACCACTGATGGCGTTTCGGGCGAGCGGGTTGGGATATAAATGATTTTGTTTTTGATATTATTGTAATACGCATCGGCACTCAGGGTAATGTAATCTAAAAAGCCGGTAGTAGTTTTTGTGTAGGCCGCGCCGAGGTCGTACTGCGATGTGTACTCAGGTTTTAATGGCCTTGGAGAAATCGCGTAATAGTATTGCTCTGAAAAAGTAGGATTGCGGAATGTACTTTTATAATATGCCCGCAGTTCCAATCCCGGTAATGCGGTTGGATGGTATGTGGCTATAAATGCGGGTGTGTATGCCGATTTTGATGTTGCTGCTGTACCTGTTTTAACCTTATCATCAATATAAGTATTGAGCACATTTGCCTGTAGTCGCCATTTGCCCAGGTATAAGTCGGTAGCCAACACATTAAAAAAACTAAACCTGGTTGGGAAGGCATAATCATATACATCCGATTGCAGGCTGCTGATATCAAAATCAGATGAGTAAGATACTTCCCACTTAGGCAAAATTTTATAAGCTACAGCGGCCGATTGGTAAAATTCCCGTTGTTTATAATTCTCTTCAATCATACCGCTGCTGTTATAAACCCCGCCGGTATCGGTATATCGTTCAAAGCTTTGGGATAGTTTTGTATTAATGAGCAACTGAAAGCTGTTATCAGCAATATGCTTATAGCCGGATTGTATGATATAATCGGTATTATACAGTCGCTGAGTAGTTGGAGCCGCTCCAAAAATTACCGCCGATGGCAAACCCCTGTTGGAGTTATAATAATTGAATTGCAAGTTGAATTTATTGCTGTCGGATTTTGCCCAGTACAGTTCACCATCGGCTTCGCGGGTATGTACATCGGTATTTCTGCGGATGGCTGCGGTATCGGCGCCATCGCCAACATCTTTATATTTATAGCGGCCGTTGGCATTTTCATCATACCCATTTGCAATAAACGACCAGTATTTGCTGATGCGTTGCTGCCATTGCAGGTAAGGGTTTACCAGGCCAAATGACCCGCCTATAATGCCGGCAGTAATTTTAAAGGGCTTTTGTGCTGTTAATTGTGGACGAACCGTTTCTATGGATAACACGCTGGCCGAAGCATAAGCCTTAGCCGTTTGCAAAATATCGGGCGGCTGCGCGTTATACAGGGTTATTTTAGCGATGTTATTGAGGTTGAATTTGCTAAGGTCTATTTCGCCGTTTTGTGTATCGTTTAAAGCTACGTCATTATAAAATACGGATACATTATCGGCGCCCAAACTACGTACTGATACGGTTTGCAGTCCACCAATACCTCCATAATCTTGTATGTTTACCCCTGCAAAATTTCGTATAGCATCGGCAACAGTAAAGGCGCTGTATTTTGTAAAATCGGCTGATGTTACGCTTTGCGAAGGAGTTGCCGTTTGTATTTGCGGTACGGCACCTGATGAAATTTTTACCTCTTTTAGCTTTTTGGCGGTATCTGTTTGGGCAAATACTTTAGCCGGACAAATCAATCCAAATAAAACAAACAGCGCCAAACCGCCCGGCCTTAACCAGGTTTGTTTATAAAAATGCTGTAAACGTTTTTTCATGTTGCCTGTGAGCTAAACACACAGCATACGGACAGGAAATTAAATGAAAATACACTTAAACGAAGGGCATTCACATTCAAGCTTCAATCCCCGAAAGCTGTGAATAACAAAAATGGCTTTGGCAGGTCTTCTGACTTGCTCCCCTTTTGCCCGGCCTTCCCTCCTGTTACAGAAAGTGGCTGATGGATGGACTATGGTTATGGAGCTTACAGCTGCGGGACAGTTACGGATTTACACCGTATTCCCTTTTAATCGCGGTTTTTACACCGTGAACCTAAAGCGTTGTAAAAATAAGCTAAGAAATTGGTATCAGCAATTAAAGCTGCATATATTTGATTAAAAAAACTTAACAGCGCCAATTCTGTTAATCATTACAAATTAATAAAATCGTTATGCCTGCAAAAACATTAAGCCTGCCCCTCAATTATCGGGACACCACCAACGATGAAAACATCAATTTAACCTGGCCCGAGCGTTATGTATCTATTATCGCCGGTGTAAAAGTGGGTTATTCGGGTTTAAAGCACCTGTTTTCGAGCCCGTTTTCGAGTGTTGTGAAGATAGGCGCCGGTGGCTACCTGCTTGCCCGTGGTGTAACGGGGCATTGTGAACTGTACAACCAGATTGATAAGTACGTGGGCAACCCCGTAAATATAAACATACGTTCATCCTTTGTTATTCATAAGCCAAGGCACGAGGTATATGCTTTTTGGCGGCGGTTTGATAACCTGCCACTGTTTATGAGCCACCTTAAAAGTGTTGAGTTACTGGGCGATGACCGTTCGCGCTGGGCATTAAAGTTGCCGCTGGGCGTTGCCAGCATTAGCTGGGAAGCCGAAGTTGTGAAGGATAAACCCGATGAAATGATTGGCTGGAGTTCGTTACCCGGTTCCATTATTTATAATTCGGGCAAGGTAAGGTTTAGAGATACTGTTGATGGCGAAAGCACTAAAGTGGATGTGGTAATAACTTACCAGCCGCCGGCGGGAGTAGTTGGCGCCAGTATTGGCCGCATACTAAACCCGGTATTTAAAAAGATGGTGGAAAAAGATGTACTTAACTTTAAGTACTATATGGATATTGATTATGCTAATGATACGGTGAATTATTTGTAACCCCCCAGCCCCCTGAAGGGGGAGCTTTTGATTAGCAAAGTCCCAGCCGTCATTGCAATGATGCATATACAAAAAAGGCCCGCATAAATGCAGGCCTTTTTCAATATTTAGCGGGTTGATGTTACTTTACAGCGTCAACAACTGCTTTAAAGGCATCAGGATGGTTCATCGCCAAATCAGCTAATACCTTACGGTTTAAACCAATTTCTTTAGCGGCTAACTTACCCATTAACTGTGAGTAAGAAATTCCGTGCTGGCGGGCACCTGCGTTAATACGCTGTATCCATAAAGCCCTGAATTCTCTTTTCTTGGTCTTACGGTCACGATACGCGTACTGTAAACCTTTTTCTACTGTGTTTTTGGCAACAGTATAAACCTTGCTGCGTGAACCCCAATAACCTTTGGCAAGGTTCATCACCCTTTTCCGGCGTCTTCTCGACGCGACTGCGTTAACTGAACGTGGCATTTTTTGTTGATTTTGGTAGTGAGTGCCTTTCGGACTTTAAAACTCTAATACCTGGTTTAAAAATTTGTTAATTACTTTCCGATACAAAGCATACGTTTTACGTTTCCTAAGTCGGCATCAGACACTAAGCTGGTGTGACCAAGGTTGCGCTTACGTTTTGTCGACATCTTGGTTAAGATGTGGCTTTTGTATGCGTTTTTCCTTGCAATTTTACCGGTTCCAGTAAGCTTAAAACGCTTTTTTGCACTGGAATTGGTTTTCATTTTTGGCATAACCTGTTTTATATATATTTATTTAATTAATTCGTTAGTAAAGAGTCAGGAGTCGAGAATCAGGAGCTAGGATATATTTCCTGCTTCTTGATTCTTACTTCTTGAATCTACTTTTTAGCTGCTCTCGGGGCAACGGTTAAAAACATCCGTTTTCCTTCAAGTTTTGGTAATTGCTCTACCTTGCCTACCTCTTCCAATGATTGTGCAAAGCGCAACAGCAATATTTCGCCCTGCTCCTTGTAAACTATGGCGCGGCCCTTAAAATGCACGTAAGCCCTTACCTTTTCGCCCGACTCTAAAAACTTTTGCGCATGCTTTAATTTAAATTCAAAGTCATGATCATCAGTATTAGGTCCAAACCTTATTTCTTTAATAACGGTTTGCTTGGCGTTGCTTTTTATTTCCTTTAACTTTTTCTTCTGTTCGTAAACAAACTTGTTATAGTCTGTTACTTTACAAACAGGCGGAACAGCATTAGGGGATATTTCAACCAGGTCCAATTCCTGTTCTTCGGCTATTGCCAAAGCATCTCTTAACGAGAATATTCCTTGCTCCACGTTATCGCCAACAAGGCGCACTTCAGGAGCTTTAATGAATTGGTTAATATTGTGTTCGGCTTCTTTTTTCTTAAAAGGAAGCCTTGGTCCTCTATTGAAAGGTTTGTTTAATGCCAAGTTATACGGTTATTTCTTTAATTATTTGCTTTTTTAAATCTTCTATACTCATGCTTCCTAAATCTCCCTGACCGTGTTTACGAACGGAAACCATCTCTTCGGCGGCTTCTTTTTCACCCACAATCAGCATGTAAGGGATTTTTTTGACTTCAGCATCGCGTATCTTACGCCCTATCTTTTCGTCCCTGAAATCAATTAGCCCGCAAATATCGGAATCTTTTAACGATTCTGAAAGTTTTTTTGCATAATCTTCATACTTTTCGGAGATAGGCAAAATAATAAATTGCTCGGGCGATAACCACAGCGGGAAATTGCCTGCGCAATGCTCTATCAGTACCGCTACAAACCTTTCCAGCGAGCCAAATGGCGCACGGTGAATCATTACCGGGCGATGTTTTAAATTATCGCTGCCGGTGTACTCCAGCTCAAAGCGTTCGGGCAGGTTATAATCTACTTGTACAGTCCCTAATTGCCATTTACGCCCCAGCGCATCCTTCACCATAAAATCGAGTTTCGGGCCATAAAATGCGGCTTCGCCTAACTCAACTACGGTTTTTAAGCCCATTTCTGCAGCGGCTTCAATAATATGAGTTTCTGCTAACTCCCAATTTTCATCAGTGCCGATGTATTTTGCCTTATTTTCCGGGTCTCGCAATGAAATTTGCGCGGTGTAATCATCAAAGCCTAATGCTTTAAAAACATAAAGCACTAAGTCAATTACCTTTTTAAACTCCTCTTTTACCTGGTCGGGGCGGCAAAATAAATGGGCATCATCCTGTGTAAAGCCACGTACACGGGTTAAGCCATGCAGCTCGCCGCTTTGCTCATAACGGTAAACAGTGCCAAACTCAGCTAAACGCACAGGTAAATCTTTGTATGAGCGGGGTTTAGTTTTGTATATCTCGCAATGGTGCGGGCAGTTCATCGGTTTTAAAAAGAACTCCTCGCCTTCCTGAGGCGTTTTTATGGGCTGAAATGAATCAGCGCCATATTTTTCATAATGCCCTGATGTTACATACAGGTTTTTATGGCCGATATGCGGTGTAATTACTTGCTCATAACCTGCTTTTGCCTGTGCTTTTTGCAGGAAATTAACCAAGCGTTCGCGCAAAGCGGTGCCTTTAGGCAGCCACAATGGCAAGCCCATACCCACTTTTTCTGAGAACGCAAACAGCTCCAGTTCCTTGCCCAGTTTACGGTGATCGCGTTTTTTGGCTTCCTCAATCATGTGCAGGTAGTCGGTAAGCTCGCTTGCTTTAGGGAAAGTTACACCGTAAATACGGGTTAATTGCTTGCGGCTTTCATCGCCGCGCCAGTAAGCACCTGCAACGCTCATTAACTTAACCGCCTTTATAAAGCCGGTGTTAGGTATATGCGGGCCGCGGCACAAATCGGTAAAATTACCCTGTGAGTAAAAGGTGATGGAGCCGTCGGGCAAATCCTTTATCAGATCCAGCTTGTACTCATCGCCCTTATCGGTAAAATATTCTATGGCATCGGCTTTGGTAACCGGCTTGCGGATAAACTCCTCGCGGGTTTTTGCCAGCTCGATAATTTTATCTTCTATCTTTTTAAATTCATCCGAAGAAAACTCGCGGTCGCCAAAATCAACATCGTAATAAAAACCGGTTTCAATGGCAGGCCCTATACCGAACTTGGTGCCGGGATAAAGCGCTTCCAAAGCCTCGGCCATTAAGTGAGCCGATGAATGCCAGAAAGTTGATTTACCGGCAGTATCATTCCAGGTTAATAGTTTAACATGCGAATCTTTTTCAATGGGGCGACTGGCGTCCCAAACCTGGCCGTCAACCTCGGCGGCCAATACGTTACGTGCTAAGCCTTCGGAAATTGAAAGGGCTATTTGCGCGGAAGTGATGCCCTTATCGTATTCACGAACAGAGCCATCAGGCAGTGTAATGTTAATCATCTACAACTATGATTTAGTTTTTTATTGAATTACGTTTTATAAATCACCTACTAAGTGATTTTATTGAGGGGCAAATTTAGGATAATTTATTTGATTTTGGCCTCGTACCTGTCTTTTACATACTGATTGATGTAAGTGGTAAGCCCTGCCCCTTTTGCTGCCAGCAGTTTCATGCGCATAATGGCGGCAAGGCCTGCGCTATGGCTGGTGTAAAGATAAGTTGCGCCATTTTTAAACTGTACGGCTATGTCATGCGCTCCCGGGCGGTAAGCAATAACACCTGTTTCGTGGTTTAAATTTCTGTATGGATACATACAAAACTATAGCAAATTACCTGCCATAATTTAAAGCGCAATTATTAATATTACATCCTGTATGAAAGCGCTTAAAATAACCCTTGCAATACTTTGCTTATTTACCGGCATAACATCGGCACAAAACCGTATTACTGTTTATGCTGATAGCACTATAAAACCCATATCGCCTTTGCTAACAGGTGCCTGTATTGAAGATGTAAACCATGAAATATACGGCGGATTATACAGCCAGATGGTTTTTGGGGAGAGTTTCCAGGAGTTGCCTATGGAGATAAACGAAACGGTAAATACCAAATACAAAGGCTTATTCGGTCAGCTAAGCTGCAAGGCACCGCGTGATGTTTTAAAGGATGAGTCTGAAATACGCTCATGGCAGCCGGTTAGAACAGGTAACGCGACAGGTAGTTTTAGCATCGACAGCCTGTCCCCTTTTGTGGGCAAACAAAGCCAGGTTGTACGGTTTATTAGCGGTACAGGGGCGATAGGCATTGAAAACCGTGGCCTAAACCGCCAGGGTTTAAGTTTGGTTGGGCAGAAATTGTATGAGGGGAATATTTGTATTAAAACTGCTAAATCAATAGCCTTATACATCAGTTTAGAAAATGAAGATAGCACAGTGATTTATGCTGAAAGCAGGCTGGTGGTAAATAGTAGTGAATGGAAAAAGTATAGCTTTACGCTTATCCCGCTAAAATCGGCAGAGCACGCGCGGCTTTCCATTACCCTGCACCAACCCGGCGAGGTTTCCCTCGGCTACGTGTTTTTACAGCCGGGTGCCTGGGGGCGCTACCAAAACCTGCCCGTGCGCAAGGATGTTGTTGAAAGCTTATTAAAAGAGAAGCTAAGCGTAATGCGCTACGGCGGCAGCATGACGCTGGCTGATAACTACAACTGGAAAAATATGATAGGCCCGCGCGAAAAACGGCCGCCATACAAAGGAATTTGGTACCCGTTTAGCAGTAACGGCTGGGGGATTATTGATTTTATGGATTTATGCGAAGCCATGCATATTACCGGCATACCCGATTTTCGCAGCGGCGAAACACCGCAGGATATGGCCGACTTTGTGGAATATGCCAACGGCGGCGCCAATACCGTATGGGGACAAAAACGCGTTGCTGCTGGTCACCCACAACCCTACCACCTTAAGTACCTTGAACTGGGTAACGAGCAGTTTAATAATGCCGCCCTTACTGAGAAGTTTAAACAACTGGCGGATGCCATTTGGAGTAAAGACCCATCTATCCAAATTATCTTTTGCCTGAGCGATGATACCCGCGAGGATGTGAGCGGTGACATTGACAACCTGAAACAAACCATAAACCATTGCCGCGAAACCGGCCACCAGACTTGGTTTGATGTGCATATATGGAATGATACCGAAAAACAGCCCGATTTAATCGACTTCAATTATGCCGAAGCTAAACTGGATTCCGTAGCGCCCGACCATGATTTCCGACTATGTATCTTTGAGGAAAACGCTAATAACGCCCGCATGCCGCGTGCTTTGGGGCATGCCAATGCTATTAACCGCATACAACGCTCTAATTATGATATCCCCATCCTGTGTGCGGCGAATTGTTTGCAGGTAGACCATCAGAATGATAACGGCTGGGACCAGGGGCTGTTGTTTATGAACCCTACAACGGTTTGGGGGCAACCCTCCTACTATGTAAGCCAGATGGTGGCCGATAATTACCTGCCGCTGTCTGTCAAATCAAACTTTAGCAGTAAGAGTGATACGCTGGATGTTACTTCGCTAAAAAGCACTGATGGCAAAATCATAGGTATACAGGTGGTAAACTCCGAAGCTATAGCTATAAATACGGATGTGATTTTAAAGGGATATAAAGGCCATGTAAGCCATGTTATAGTTACTACCCTTAAAGGCAAAACGCTGGACAATCGTAATACCTCCGATGAACCCAATAATATAGTGCCTGTTAAAAGTACTGTAGCCATTAGGAACAATAGTCGCACCTGCACTTTTGCGCCATACTCGTTTACTGTACTAAAATTTGAACCTTGATTATCAGCTATTTGAAGGTGTTCCGTGGAACGGATGGAACAAGTGGAATACCCCCTGCTGACAAAATTTTGGCACTATCTACTTGCGCTCATTTACTTAAAATGGTTCGGCGATTCATCGTTTCAGGGCTGCCCAAATGTGGATTTTTTCCAGGCATCCAGCATCACATCGCCCATCCCACTGTTCATAAACATAATATTTGCGGAGAATTCTCTATTGCCGAATAATCTCGAAAAAGAATATATGCTAAAAGCTACATTATCCCCAATTTTCATCTGCATGATAAAAGTATTAAAATCGAGTCCGCCGATGTTTGTTTTTACTGAAATAGAATCTAAGGTGGCGTTAGGAGCCTGTGTTTTTAATGTGGTATATAATATATCATCTACACTTTTACACGATGCTGCATAACTGCCGTCTTTTTTAGTATCAAAGAGCTGTGTGTTAGCCTCGAAATAATTATAACCTGTGCTTTTAAAAACAATAAGAGTTTTGGTTTGGTCTATAACTTTCTGATTGTAGGTTTTTTCAACAGCCTGGCTACCTTTATTTTTCATTTTAGCCCATTCCACCACACTTACCGTGTCAAAATTTGCAGGTATTTCAATCTTCCATTTAAAATCCTTGCTGTAATATATACGTTTGGTAGTGTCCTGAGCTTTGCATAATTGCATAACAATAAGCAGGATTGGTATTGTTTGTAAAGCTTTTTTCATTTCATTTTTTTAATAATATAACACATTACGTCATTGCCAGGCTAGCGCTCGCAAGAACGCGATTCAGATACTATATTTTGTTTTTTCTGAAATCAATATATCTTTCATTCACAATATTGTAGGCCTTTTCAAGAAACTCTTTTAGCACGTCATAATTGAATGTAAAATCGTTTACTTTTCCAAATATGACATCCACTACCCCTTCATTATTTATTGATACAATTATCAAACAAGCTTTTTCGCACCAAATTTCACAATCAAATCCATCATCATCATGTGATGAGCTGGTTACAAGTCTAATATTACCTTCATTAACTATCATTAAATTTATAAAATGCTTACGTTCGTTTACAATAAGTGCTTAAAATGCCCCACCAATCACATCCCAACCCAATCAAAAACTCCCCCTTGCGCCACCGCTAAAGCTAAGGCGGCACGCGGTCAGGGGGCCGGGGGTTACACATTCCCCCACCCATGCGCCAAAACATCAGCTATATGCATGGTTTTTATGGGCAAATTATTTTTATCGATATAACCCTGCAAATGCAGCAGGCAGGAGGCATCGGTACTGATAATATATTCCGCATCTGCTGCCAGCGCGTTATCAACCTTTTGCTGCGCCATGGCGCTGGATATGGCATCAAACTTAACCGCAAAGGTGCCGCCAAAGCCGCAGCAGGTTTCTTCATCTTTTAAATCTATTAGCTCCAGGCCTAACACATTTGATAATAGCTGGCGTGGTTCTTCCTTTATTTTGCATTCGCGTAAGCCGGCGCAGCTATCGTGGTAAACCGCGCGGCCTTCCAGTTCGGCGCCGAAATAATCGAACTGCAATATGTTCACCAAAAAATCCGACAGCTCATAGATATTGCCCTGTATGTTGCGGCATTTGTTGTGCGATGTTGTATTGGTAAATAAATCGTTATAATAGTTTTTAACCATACCGGTACAGGAGGCCGACGGCGAGATGATTACACTATCCTCCGAAAAATCATTCAGAAACTTATTGCCTATAATTTTCGCATCGTCCCAAAACCCGGCATTAAATGCAGGCTGACCGCAGCAAGTTTGCTCTGGGTTGTAGCTAACGGTGCAACCTGCCTTTTCTAAAACCTTAACCGTATTAAAAGCGGTTTCGGGGTAAAGCTGGTCCATAAAGCAGGGAATAAATAGCTCAATTTTCATCGGATGCTAATTTGGGAAAAAATGTTGTAATTATTTGGTTCGTTAAAAACCAATGTCATTTCGAACCCGCAGCGCAGGCCAATGCCATGGCGCGGGTGAGAAACCTTATACACCAAACATGTTCTACTTGCATGGCGTTTAAGTTTTCTCCTCACTCCAATTCACAAGGCCTGCGCTTGTTCGTTCGAAATGACATCATTTTATATCGCCACCACTTCCGGATGCGGCCCGGTTGGCAGATTTTTCCTTTTCTTTTCGGCAAACATCAGCGAGATCATGAGTATTAAACCGACAATAAAAAAGCCATCCAATGCCAGCGCAGCGTCGCGCATTTCGCCTGTCCACGCTTCAACCCCTGCAAAACATAAAAGTCCAACTACTATTGATGATTTCTCTGTAACATCATAAAAGCTAAAAAATGAGGCGGTGTCGGGAATATTTGGTGGCAAGTACTTAGAGTATGTTGAGCGTGAAATTGATTGCACCCCACCCATTACCGCACCTACAACTACAGCCGCCGCTGTAAATTGTAATGCATTTTGTATGAAATATACCAGTAGGCAAAGTATCGTCCAAATGAATACTAATCCCACTAATGTTTTAACATTTCCATATTTAGCTGAACAAATCGATGTTAACCACGCCCCTATTACACCTACTACCTGTACTATAAGTATAATTGTAATAAGTGTATCCTGGTCCATACCTAATTCTTTTGCCGCGAACTGGGCAGCTACCAGCATTATGGTTTGCACACCAACTGAATAGAAAAAAAACGATGACAGAAAGCGTCTTAGAAGTGGCATGGTTTGCACTTTTCGAAAAACTTTTGCCAGTTCTTTAAACCCTCCTGTTATTACGTTATAGTTGTGTTTTCCTGCATTAGGTTCACCTTTAGGTAATAATCTAAATGGTATTATGGAAAACCCCATCCACCAAACAAACACCAGCAAGAATGACGTACGCTCAGCTATAGCATAATGATCTCCCGCCATTCCAAAAAAACCGGGATATTTTATTACGATAAGACAAATAACTTGCATTACAAGGCTACCCACATATCCGTAAATAAATCCTTTAGCACTAACACTATCCATTTTGGCTTCACTGGCTATTTGCGGTAAGTAGGAATTATAAAATACAAAGCCCCCGCAATAACCGATACAAGCTAACGCATAAAATAACAAGGGCAGTTCCAATGATGGGACAGGACCCGGGTCGGGGCCTGCGCTAAGCGGTTTAAAAAAGAATAACCCGGCACATGATAATGCTCCCAGCCAAGTAAAAAATTGCAGGTACGCCCTTTTATTGCCTCGGTAATCAGCAATTGATGTCAATATCGGCAACATCAATACAACTGCCAGATAGGCAAGACCCAAAACAAATATATCGAGCACACCATTGGCAAAATGAAAGCCAAAAAAGGTTACCACATTATTTGTTTGTTTATTGGTTGTTATCCATATCCAATACGCCGGGAAAATTGTTGAGGTTATCACCATATTGTACGATTGGTTGGCCCAATCGAACATGCACCATGCCCAGATGGTTTTTTTATTGTCTTTTGCTATCATTATGGGTTAAAAATATACAAAAAATGTAATCTGCCTAAAATTAATCGCAATTTAGCGGCAGATACTTATGCACAATACTTCATTACGCACCGTTAACGTAACCCGTTATGTAACGCCTTTACGCGAAGGCGGCTCGCTGCCCGCCATTGCCGAAGCTGACGATGGTTTTTTGTATGTGCTTAAATTCCGCGGCGCAGGCCAGGGTGCAAAAGCGTTGATAGCCGAACTTATTGGCTGCGAAATTGCCCGTGCGCTGGGTTTTAAAGTGCCCGAAGTGGTGTTTGCTAACCTTGATGAAGCCTTTGGCCGCACTGAGCCGGATGAGGAAATACAGGATCTATTAAAAGCCAGCGTTGGGCTTAACCTGGCGCTGCATTATTTATCGGGCGCTATAACCTTCGATCCCGCTGTAAACTTTGTTACCCCGCAGCAGGCCTCGCGCATTGTTTGGCTGGATTGTTTGCTGACGAACGTAGACCGTACCGCCCGCAATACCAATATGCTGATATGGCACAAGGAGTTATGGCTGATTGACCATGGCGCGGCGTTGTATTTCCATCACTCCTGGCATAACTGGCAGGAACAGGCCATAAAGCC
>Ga0302303_10001562_pt1 | contig 14786 bp, 17 predicted proteins | sample III_Palsa_E2_1_FD_194542 | JGI IMG/M metagenome (GOLD analysis project Ga0302303, IMG submission 194542) | Peat permafrost microbial communities from Stordalen Mire near Abisko, Sweden - III_Palsa_E2_1 | ecosystem: Environmental > Terrestrial > Soil > Palsa > Peat permafrost | place: Sweden... | reverse complement strand
CGCCGCCTTGCATGGCATCAATGGCATCGAACATGTCGAGGAAGTCGACGATCTGATGCCAATGATGCGCGACGATTCCAGTTCGAGCGAATCGGTCAGCGACAGCGAGGGCCAAGTCTATTCCATCGAAGTGGATACGCCGAATGACCAGGTAGCCGATACCGTACGCGGCAGTGCCGAGGCGGTGGCTTACGAACTGGAAGCGGGCATCGAGTTCGTCGACGAGTTCTGATTCGCTCGTTCTGCCGAATGGCGGCTCGTGTGCATGTCATCGAACAGGTTAAAAATGGCCGGAGCTGGGCAGCTGACGCGCGCATTTGGTGAATCAAACCCAACGCGAACCTATTTAATTTACTTTCCGGGTCAGCCGACAACGATCTCCACACGTTGATACTGGACAAGTCGCTCGCTAGCGGCCTCCCAAAACAGCGCGTGGGAATCCGGCATGATCGCAAAAGCTGTCACTCAACTGTGCAAGGCAACGCCCGTGCTGATCGCAAGCGCGATATGCGCCCTGGCGGCCATGCCGACACTCGCGGCCGAAAAGCCGCTTGGCCCTGACGACATCGCATGGCTGCAGCGGGTGGGCTTCGGCATCAACTCCGCCGAATTGTCAGATTACCGAAAGCTTGGCCGCGTACGGTTTCTGGATGAGCAACTTGCCGACCACGGTAACGATACGCTGCCGCCTGATATCGCCGCGATGATCAAGAGCTATGAGGCCATCAATACGCCGCTAAGCGAGCTGGCCGCGCAGTTTCGCGACAGCCGGCAGAGCATTCAGGCGATGCCGGATGGCGACCCAAAAACTGCTGCCAAAAAGGCGCTGCGCGTGCATGGTCGTCAGCTGGCGATGGAAGCGCAGCAGGCCGAGTTGCTGCGCGCGATCTACGGCAACGATCAGTTGAAAGAGCAAATGGTGTGGTTCTGGCTCAACCATTTCAGCGTGTATGCCGCCAAGGGCGGTGTCCATGTGGGCGTCGCCGACTATGAGGAAAACGTGATCCGCCCGCACGCGCTGGGCAAATTTCGTGACCTGCTGCTGGCGACGCTGGAAAGCCCGGCCATGCTGCAGTTTCTTGATAACGCGAAGAACGTCAAGGACAAGACCAACGAAAACTATGCGCGCGAACTGATGGAGCTGCACACGCTGGGCGTCGGCTCGGGCTACACCCAGCAGGATGTGCAGCAGCTGGCGCTGATACTCACCGGCGCCGGTCTGGCACTGGGCAAAGGCAATGGCGCGCAGAGAGGTTTCTTCCAGCGCCAGCCACCCGGCATGGTTCGCAATGGCCTGTTTGTCTTCAATCCCAACAAGCACGATTTCAGCAACAAGGTTTTTCTTGGCCACACCATCAAGGGCAGCGGCGCGGATGAAATTGCCCAGGCGGTTGACCTGATCGTGCAGCAACCGGCCTGCGCCACCTTCGTCTCGCAGCAGATCGCGGAATATTTTGTCGCCGACAAGCCGCCCGTGGCGCTGGTTGATGCCATGGCCAAGACGTTCCAACGCACGGATGGTGATATTGCATCGGTGTTGCGCACGATGTTTATGTCAAGGGAACTTACCGCAAGTTTCAGCTCATCGAACGAGGCCAGAAAGTTCAAGGATCCGACCCAGTTCCTGGTTTCCGCGATGCGGCTTGCCTACGATGGTCAGCCGATCACCAACGCGCAACCGCTGGTGAACTGGCTGAACCAGATGGGCGAGCCGGTATTCGGACGCATCACGCCTGACGGCTGGCCACTGGATGGCAGCAGCTGGTCGAGTTCCGGGCAGATGGCCAAGCGCTTTGATGTGGCCGGCATGATTGGCAGCGGCAAGAACCGACTGTTTGCCAACGGCGATGGCCCGCCCGTGCACATGGACCCGCCTGCCATGAACAATTTGGTCTACCAGCAGACGATCGAGCCCAACCTGTCATCTGCCGCACGAACAGCGCTGAGCAAAGCCGCGTCGCCGACGGAGTGGAATACGTTTCTGCTTTCTTCCCCCGATTTCAATTACCGATAAACCAGCGCTGCTGACCGACGCACTGCCAAACGAAAAATGTCGTCACGCAAGTCAACCGAGTTGAGGTGTCTATGAACCGTCGCGAATTCCTGCTTGCCGCTGCCAGCGCTGCCGTGGCTCTACCGACGCTGTCCTTCTCCGGCAAACTATTTGCCGCACCCGCCAGCTCTCCGCGCTTTCTGTTCGTTTTCCTGCGCGGCGGCTACGACTGCAACAACCTGCTGGTGCCTTACAGCAGCGATTTCTATTACGAGTCGCGGCCAACCCTGGCGATTGCCAAACCCGACGCCAACAACCCGAACAGCGCGATCGCGCTGGACGCCAACTGGGGTCTCAATCCGGTGCTGCGCGACTCGATCTATCCACTGTGGCAGCGCAAGCAGGTCGCCTTCATACCGTTTGCCGGCACCGACGATTTGTCGCGCAGCCATTTCGAGACGCAGGACAACATCGAACGCGGTCAGGCCATCGGCGCCACCGGCAACTATCGCTCCGGCTTTCTGGCGCGCCTCTCCGGCCAGCTCGCCAACGTGCCCACCATCGCCTTCACCAATGATTTGCCGCTGAGCCTGCAGGGCTCGGACAAGGACGTGCCGAATATCTCGCTGCGTGGCAATACCAATTCATCCTTCGATGCACGACAGTCGGCGATCCTGACTGACATGTATCGTGGTACGCCGCTGGCTTCCGCCACGGCCGACGGCCTCGAGCTGCGCAAGACGGTATCGAAGGATCTGATGGACGAAATGGCCAAGGCCGGCCGCGGCGCACCGAGCGCCCGCAACTTCGCCACCGAAACGCAGCGCATCGCCACCATGATGCGTGACAAGTACCGGCTCGGATTTGTGGACGTCGGTGGCTGGGATACGCACGTGAACCAGGGCAGTGTCACCGGCGGCCTGGCCAACAACCTGAAGAATCTCGGCGAGGGCCTGGCCGCCTACGCCGACGCGCTGGGCGACGAATGGAACAACACCACCGTGGTGGTGGTCTCCGAATTCGGCCGCACCTTCCGCGAAAACGGCGACAAGGGTACCGACCACGGCCATGGCACCGTGCACTGGGTCCTCGGCGGCAAGGTCAACGGCGGGCGCATCGCCGGTGAGCAGATCGCCGTCACGCAGCAAAACCTGCTGCAGAATCGTGACTATCAGGTGCTCAACAATTATCGCGATGTACTGGCCGGGTTGCTCGGTCGCATGTGGGGGCTGCAAGGCAACCGCATGCAGGCGGTATTTCCGCAGGCGAAGCCACGCGATCTGCAGCTGGTCTGAGCGCATGATGGAGCAAGGCCCTCCAGCGGCTCCATCAACCGGTTAAAGGATTTCAAGGAAGCACCCTGCATGCGTCTCGAGCTACCGGCAATCCCCAAAAATCATGTTCTGCGCTGCCTTCATTTTGGCATCTGCATCTTGCTGCTGACACCGCTGCTAGCCAGCGCACGCAGCATGGCACCATTGAAGTCCGACGACATCAGCTGGCTGCGCCGCGATGGTTTCGGGCTCGACACCGCGAGCGTTACCCGATATCGCGAGCTGGGTCGTAGCGGCCTGCTCGATGCGCAACTTGCCGACCGCGTGAACGACCCATTGCCGCCAGCCATCGCATCGCTGATCAACGGTTACCAGGCGATTGCGACGACACCGCAACAGCTGCTGATGGAACTGGACGCTGCGCAGCAGCACATCAAGGCCCTGCCGGATGGCCCGGATCAGGCAGCAGCGAAAAAAAATCTGCAGGACATGGGCAATCAACTGCAGCAGCAGGCGCAGCAGGCCGAGCTGCTGCAAGCGGTATACGGCCCGAACCAGCTGAAAGAACAGCTGGTGTGGTTCTGGCTCAACCATTTCAGCGTCTATGCGCCAAAGGGACGCGTGCGCTGGGAGCTGGGCGACTACACGCAGAACACCATCCGTCCGCACGCCCTGGGCAAATTTCGTGACCTAGTGATGGCCACGCTGGAAAGCCCGGCGATGCTCGAGTTTCTCGACAATAATCAGAACGCCAAGGGACATGTCAACGAAAACTACGCGCGCGAACTGATGGAACTGCACACGCTCGGCGTGGGCTCGGGCTATTCGCAGCAGGACGTGCAGCAGCTGGCGCTGATTCTGTCCGGGGTCGGCATCGCACCGACCAATGGCAAGCCGGAAAAATTCAATCCGAAATTCGCACCGCTGGTCGTGCGCAATGGCCTGTTCGAGTTCAACCCGCAGCGGCATGATTTCAGCGACAAGGTTTTTCTCGGTCACACGATCAAGGGCAGTGGCTTCGATGAAGTGACACAGGCCGTCGACCTGATCGTGCGTCAGCCGGCGTGTGGCGAATTCATCTCGCGTCAGCTAGCCGAGTATTTCGTCTCGGACAACCCGTCTCCGGCGCTTGTGAAGAAAATGGCGCACACCTTCCAGCGAACCGATGGCGACATAGGCAAGGTCATGCGTACGATGATCGAATCGCGCGAATGGCTGGCCGGCAACAATCAGAAACTTGAGAGTTTGAAATTCGACGATCCGATGCGCTTCGTCGTTTCATCGGTGCGCCTGGCCTTCGACGGCAAGCCTATCGCCAACGCGCTGCCGCTGGTTTACTGGCTCAACCAGCTGGACGAACCGCTGTTCGGCCGCATTACCCCCGATGGCTGGCCGCTGGATGGCGCCAGCTGGTCCAGCTCCGGCCAGATGGCCAAGCGTTTCGACATCGCCCGCGCGATCGGCAACGGCAACAATCTGCTGTTCACGCCTGCCGGCAGCACCGCGCGAGGCGCGGGGTTTCCGATGCTGACCACCCGCCTCTACTACGACGCCATCGAGCCCTACCTCTCACCGGCCACACGCGACGCGTTAGCCAAGGCCAACTCGCAGCAGGAGTGGAACAGCTTTTTGTTGGCGTCGCCGGATCTCAACTATCGCTGAGCTAACCCAGAATCGCTAATGGCTCACGTTTGACTGTTGCCGCCTGCGCACAGTCTGATGGCGACGCCACCGGGAGACTCCCTCAGCCACCAGCAAGGCCAGCAAGAGCAACAAGGTAAACGCGGATATTTTCAATCCTCTACGAAAGCTTTTCGAGCGGAACCCCACGATTAACCGATGTCTGCCGGCCGGTATGTGCACGGCCTTACCCAGCACCTGCGCTGTCCACACCTTTACAGGCATCCCATCGACCTTCCCATACCAACCCGGATAGTTTGCATCAGCGAGAAATATCCAGCAGGCGAAAGGTGCCTGCACATCCATCTCGTAATGATTGGACCGACTTCCAATCATGCTCATATGCACGTCCGCCACGTTGCCCGCGGCTATATCGTCCTTGGGAACAGGCGTACCTCCAGGATCGTTTTGTACAACCAGTGTAGGTAATTGCATGACATGCAGTCTGGCCAGACTGTCGTCAGCGGATGACGCGCCAACAGCATGGGCATACACCTGAACGAACGGCCTGGCGAACGTGTTTTCCATCACCCAAAAGCCAAGTCGGTCATGCCCCGCAACACGCAGACCGGGCGCGTGCAGCTCACCATCGGCGGTGATGTAGCGGACATTGAGCAGATCGATCATTCGCGCGCCCGGCCCCGCCTGGCTGACTCCATTTACCTCGTCCGTCAAGGTCTGATTAATGATGTCGCGGTTGTACAACTGCAACGCCAGCGTACCGTCCATCGACGAGTCGCCACGCAACAAGTTGGTCATGCCGAGATTCGAATTCACGACTTGCTGGGTCATTTTGTCGAGATTCGGCGCATGCGAATCCAGAAAGGCGTAGATCAAGTTGATACTGACAGTAAAGAACTTGCCACTTTTCACGCCATCACGCGGCAGCTCGTCCAGAACGGATGACGATTGCAATAGCGCTGCATCGTAGAACTTCAACTGATCCATCGAGAAAAACACGCATTGCGTCACGCTCAGAAAAAACATCGCTGGCGCAATCCATCGCACGCGACGTGTCACGAAAAGCGTTACGACAAGCAACAATGCAATCGCAACGACGCTAAGAGCTTTCCACGCGTGGCCCTGATCTGCCCGGAAGACAATCGCAAACCACACCGCGAAGAATACGACCGCTGCCAGCCAAGTTCTGACTCTCCATTGGCGACGATATGGATGCTTCAATAACCAATGAATGGAACCATCTATTGCAAATGCCGCGAGCACTGACATGCTCACTGCACTAATGGCGAGATAGACCCACGTGATTCTGAAATAATGCAGACCCGGAACAAGGTGTGCCTCGTACAACCAACGAAAGACAGATAGTGCATTCCCTATGCCCAGCACTACGAGCAAAACCGTCGCGACGGCATACCCTTTGAGCCTCCATGGTGAACGGACGGCCAGGAATAGCGAAACCAGTACGCAGACCAACAGATTTGCAATGCCGGGAGTCTGTTTTTGCGTATCGAGCGGGAACAGTATGCAACGCAGGCAGTAATCCACCGTGTGCCGAAAGATAAGGTCAACCCCATTCTCACGGTGCGACAGCCCGACCAGCTCCATCAGTGGCAAAAGCTGCAATGCGGACAGGCCGAGACAAAGCAGAGCGGCGAGACCAGCGGTAGCTATGTATGCGCGCCAAAACTGCCTCCATTGCAGCCTGCCATGGCTGCTGAAAGGCATCGCAACGAGAGAACACAAGGCGAATATCACGACGCCATGTATTACCTGCGGATACCCGGCCACAATCAGCAGACTACCCATCACCGCCATGAATATGGCACGCAATATCGATGGTTTTTTGAGCCACAACTCAAAGGCGAGCAGCGCCCATGGCACCCACATAAGCGCGCCGGAAATGGTCAGATTATTCTGTATAGATAACCAGGAGCTCGAAAAAATCACCGCTATCGCCGCAAACCCGGCTGCCCAGACCGTGCTACCGAGCGACTGGCACAACTTGATGACGCCGAAGCCGGCTATCAGCATGCAGAGGTAGTGAAATACGCTGCTTCCCAGGGTCGGCGGAAAAGCCCATGCAACCAGCAGGTTCAGCGGAGAAGCAAATCCACCCTGACCTTCGGCAAACAAGGGATGACCGCCAAAAATCTCCTTGACCCACAAAGGTGATTCGCCACCATGTAGAAAATCTCTGAAAAAATGCAGCAGCGGCAAGCCATGGATAATGGAATCACCAGAAATAATGACTTTGCCTGCGAAAAGTGTTGGCCACCACATGCAAGTCACGCACGCAAAAAGGATTAAATAAACAAGCCAACCGGCGTGCACGTTCATCCATCTCGAGCGAAGACTTCCAACAGAATTTTCCAATGCCCCCGATCTCCGCATTAGCCGCTGGAAAGGCCCCGGCGGCGATTGATGATAATCGCACAGCGTCACATAAAAGGCCTATGTCGCGATGGACTACAAATCTGCGCACCAGATGCGCAGTGAAAGTCAGCCCCAGCGAGACTCTCAATGCATATGGTGTTGAAGCATCTCAACAACGACAAGTCACACGCAACGCGCTGGCCAAGGCCAACTCGCAGCAGGATTGGAACAGCTTTTTGTTGGCTTCGCCGGATTTGAACTACCGCTGATACTCCCGAGCACCCCACACGAGGCGCACGGTTCAGTCGGACGAACTCGGCACCAGAAGGTGTTTCGCCAACAGCCCATGCAGATGACCAAGACCGCGTATCAGGTGCAAGGTAAGAAACAGCAGCAGCACTCCCAGCACACAAAGGGCGAACGCGCCGCTCCAGCTTCCGAGCCACTCGATGCCGCCGCAGAACCACTCAGGTTGTCCGTTGCAGGTACCCGACTCAAAGTGCAGCAGATTGCCAACCAGCCTCAGCAAGGGCGCCATGGCAAAACTCAGCGATACGCTCAGCAAGGTTACGCTCAGCGTGAAATAAATGATGCCCAACGGCAGCATCAGCAGCATGTACAGCAGCGTGGTCCAGGTCCGCGCATCGGTAAACATCGCGCCGATGCGTTTGAATAGCGACTGCCCTGGTCGCGCCGTATACATCGGCCTACGTGGCATGCGCACACCTAGCATGGTCTCGACGATACGCCCCTCAAGCAGCGAGAGGCCGCGCACGCTTCCGAAGAACAGCACAACGAAAGGGATGCCGATGATCAACACCGAAAAGCTTAGCGACAGCGATACGCCTGTCACCGCCCAGGTGAAGTAGAAAATACCCGTGGCCAGCGCCAGCAGCATGTAAAACAGTGCGCCATAGGTACGCTGGTCAGCCGCCACGCCAAAGAATCGCCCGGTCAGCGAGCGGCGTTGTGGCGGCGGTGGCGGGCGTATCGCGCGCTGGATCTTTATTTCCTGATCGCGATAGATATCGGCGACTTCATCCGGTGCTCCGTAACTGCCAACCACCTGCTGCAGCATGGTCGCCTCGTCGCGACCGGGTTGATCCGCCAGTTCAGCGCGCAAATGCTCTTCGGCGTCGTACAACGCATCCTGGATCAGTGCCGGGTCGGCGCCGCGCAAAGCGGCACGCAGCTGGTTGAGGTATTCAGCAATCGTGTGCGGTGTGCCTGGTGATGATGATTTCATTACACCCCTCCTTGCAAAACGTTATCGACGGAATCACGGGTGGCGTTCCACGCCGCAACCCATTCACGCAGTACTTCGCGCCCCGGTTTGGTGATGCGGTAATAGCGCCGCGGCGGACCGCTGACGGATGGCTCGACTTCGCTCGACAGCAGTCCGGCGGCCTCCAGATTGCGCAGCACGGGATACAACGCGCTCTGCTTGCCGGCCAGCACGCCCTCGCCGTTCTCCTCCAGCCGTTTGGCGATCTGATAGCCGTACATCGGCTGACGCGACTGGCTGAGCACAGCCAGCAGCACCAGCGATATCGTGCCGCTGGACAGCTCCTTCTGGAATTTCTTCAACGGGCCGACGACGTCATCCACGAACTCACCTGCACGGCTACTTAGTCGTGAGTGAACAGTAGTACTTACTTAGTAGTAGTACATGGGCCTGAAGTCATACATATGGCAAATCGTCTTGTGGGCATGTAACCAAAGTGGGTACCGGTTGTACAAACATTGATTACAAGAGCATGTACAGACATTGGTTTCAGGGCGATTGGCGCAGGACCGAGCCTCACGCATATTCCATTCGAAACCAGCCATCCCCAATGATCCAAACCGGCAACCGGGAATGCTCTCAAATCGACCCCCGTAATGATGTGAGACCGTGCACCCGAGACGGTCTGAAAAACGCCGCCACTATGAGGCAGGTTCACCGACGACCGCGTTGCCAGGAATAGCTGCATGCACCGCAACGCATGAAACACGCGACCGATCGGCGCTGACCAGCCGCCGACCAGTAAGATCAGCCGCAGGCCGACGTCGACCGCCACCGGAAGCGGAGCTAAAAGCAGTATGTAAAAGGGAGGGGATAAAATGGGAAAGTGTCTATCCTGGCCAGCAGGTATTCTGGTGGGTGCTTTGCTTCATCTGTTTGCGAGACCTCTTCATGCCGACGATACGAAGCTTTTTTACGGGAGGGTAGAGAATGCAGCGGCACTCGATAGCCAGCGAGCGGCTTTCAATCAAAGCCTGAAGCGACTCGGGTTCACAGAAGAACTCAGCTCTTGCAAGATCCTCGTCGAATTGCACCAGGACGTCCGGGATGGAAGCTTTGGGGGAATTTGCACCCTAACTAGCACTCCCGCACGGGACGTTCTTGTATGCGATGACACGATGATTGGAAAGTTCACGATCAAGGCATGGGGCTTTGCGGAGACGCCCGACGACGTGGCTGCCTTCACACAGGCAAATTGCCCCGGCGGCGGCTGACCCCGCGGCGTGCGAACAACGTCTGCCTCCGAACCAGGCTGTGTGAAAACAGATTTGCGCCAACACCGATGGTGAGATTGCCACACTGAGTGCCTTTCTGAGCACCTGCAGTCGGCCAGTAGCGCTGCGGTGGCAAAGGCATCTCGGAGATTTCGAAACGTGCGATCGACATCGAAGGTCTCAATAAGCTCCTCGATTGACGTTTTTTTGCGGCGAACACGCCATCAGGCGCGCATCGCCTGCATCAGCGGCGCGATCCCCAGGATGCGCATCACACGTTTGAGGTTGTAGGCGAGCACGTGCAGGCTCATCTCCGTGCTGACGTGCTTCAGCGTGCGCATCAGGAAGTGGGTGGACCCCATCCACGCCTTGAGCGTGCCGAAGGGATGCTCGACCGTCTGCCGACGGATGCGCATCTTGTCCGGATCGTGGTCCAGGCGCTGCTGCATGGCATCGATGACTGCCTCATGTTCCCAGCGCTTGATGCGACGCTGCGCTGCCGGCGTGCACTGCGCCTTGAGCGGGCAAGTCTTGCAAGCCGAGCTCCAGTAGCAATGTAACGTCATTCCCTTTTCGACCGTGGTGAAGCGCCAGATCAGCGATTGGCCGGCCGGGCAACGATAGGTGTTGGTCTCAGGTAGATAGACAAAGTCACGTTTGCCGAACAGGCCCTTGGCCTGGTTATTGGAGGTCTGTGGTCTAGGGACGTAGGCCGTGATGCCGGCGTCTGCGCACGCCACGATCTCCTCGCCGCTGAAGTAACCCCGATCAGCGACGACCTCGAGATGTTTGGCCTGCATGGCGGTGCGCGCACGCTGCGCCATCACCGCCAGCTGGCTGCGATCATTGCCAATGTTGGTGACTTGGTGGTCGATGATCAGGTGATGCTGCGCGTCCACTGCTGACGGCACGTTGTAGCCAACGGTGCCGGTGCCCTTGCCGCTGGTGGCCATTGATCGCGCATCCGGGTCGGTCAGCGAGACCTGCTTATTGGGAGCGGCCTCGACGTCCTGCGCCAGCGTCTTCATACGCAGCATCTCCGACTGCAGCTTCTCGACCTTTTCCCGCAGCCGCGTCGTGCGGGCTTCGGCAACATGGGCGGTGCCTTGGCGATCCGCACTGTCCAGTTCCGACAAATACCGGGCCACGCTGGCCTCGATCTGCTCAAGTCGGCGCTGAACCTTGGCGCGCGTGTAGTTCCGGTCGCGGTTATTGACCGCCTTGAACTTGCTGCCGTCGATGGCCACCAGGGACTGCGAAAACAGATCCAGCCGCCGGCACAGCACCACGAACTCGCGGCAGACCTGGCGGATCGCTGCGCCGTTGTCCTTGCGAAAGTCCGCGATCGTTTTGAAGTCGGGCGCCAGCCGACCGGTCAGCCACATCAGCTCGATGTTCCGATGTGCCTCGCGCTCCAGACGACGGCTCGACTGCACGCGATTGAGGTAACCGTAGATGTAGATCTTCAGCAGTGTCGCCGGGTGATAGCCCGGACGACCCGTACGGGGTTGTCTTCCGTCACGTAATCGTCGAGATGCTCGGGCAGCAAGGTGCTCTGCGAGCGGACTTCACCTTCCACAAAACGTCCCATCGGCAACTCTCGTCGGCGCGGTGGTACAAGTTTATCGAGTCAGAGGGTTTTCACACAGCCTGGAACCACAGTGGACCTAAAGAAAGGGATTTAAACACATGCGATTATCAGTGGCGTATTGCATAGGGCTGGTTCTCGTTTTAGTAAGCATTTGCTGCGGCTGCACATCGATAAGCGTCACGACAAGCCGTCCAGATGAAATATTGATTTGCGATGGTAAATGGAACCAATACAGCATGTTTGATCGCGCGTCTGCCGACCGTCGCATCCTCGTCTATCCGAATCCAGATACCACGAAAATTCGGCTGAAAACTTTTGGTCAAGTTGAGGGATTTTGCATCAGCAAAGAGAGCGCTACCTGCAAGGTCTCTATGAAAGGTAAACGCCTGATCATTACTTCTACGTTCCCCAAGTGGATGGGTACACAGACATTTACTTTTGACGCAGGTACCGCGCGCATGACGTTTGGTGCAGGCCGGATCGATGGCGGTCAGGAATTCTCAGGCGCTTGTCGGCACAAAACTGACTGATTAAACCTGAATCGGCAGCGTGCCTGCTACCGACGGCGGTCTCAACCGGTCGATGCAACAGCTTGGTGAAATCGTTCGGCGGGTGTTTCAAAGCCTAACGTTTCTCTGGGTCGTTCGTTCAGCAATTTTGCAATGGCGTTGAGCTTGGCCTGTGTGACGCCGGACAGGTCAACTCCCTTCGGGAAATACTGCCTCAGCAATCCGTTGGTATTTTCGTTCGAGCCACGTTGCCAAGGCTGGTACGGATCACAGAAGTAAACCTGGATGTCGGTCGCCAAGGTAAAGCGACGATGACTGGCCATTTCCGATCCTCGATCCCACGTCAGCGATCGATATAGCTCCTTTGGCAAGCGCTTCGCGTGCTTTATCAGTGCATCGATCACTGTCACGGTATCGCGTCGGTTGATCTTGACCAGCATGACGTAGCGCGTGTGCCGTTCGACCAGCGTGGCGATTTGACTGTTCTTGTCGCCAAACAGCAGATCCCCTTACCAGTGACCGGGCACGGCGCGATCTTCAATAGCCGGCGGCCGCTCACTGATGGAGACGGCGTCTATGATCCTACCGTGGTCGTCGGTTTTCTGCGTGTGGTGGCGCGAACGACGCATCGCGCGGGTACGTCGAAGATGCGCGAGAAGCTCTTTTTTCAGGGTGCCGCGAGACTGGATGTAGAGCGTGCGGTAGATGGTTTCGTGTGACACATGACAGCCCGTATCGTTGGGATAACGGCGCTTGAGCCATCCGGCAATCTGCTGCGGCGCCCACTGTCGCTGAAGCTTCTCAGCCACCCATCGCGCCAAGGCCCGATGCATGACCAGCTTACCTAGCTTGGGGCGTCGCGCTCTAGTCCAGGCGGCCTCGTCGGCCTGACTAGCACGATAAATTTCCAACCCGCCGTTGCGTCCAATCTCGCGACTGATGGTTGAGGGTGCACGCTGCAAGGACGTGGCGATGAAACGAATGGATTGGCCGCCACCAACCAGCGCGAAATGACCTCGCGCTCGTCTAGCGTCAATGTCCGAGGCGAGCGTTTGCGCAACGATGGACGGATGCCACCGGACGCCGCGAGAATCCCGCGAACCGAGGAATGGTGTCGATCAAAGAGCTGGGCAATTCGGTGCAGCGATTCACCCCGCTGCCATCGATCCCACATTTGGGACTTCTGATTTTCCGTGTACTGGACTCGGGTGCGGTGCTTCATGTGCAACACTCCTGCTGCCTAAGCAGTCGTCAGTGTGTTGCATCGACCGGTTGAGACCGCCACCCATAGCGAACATTGCATGGCACTTCATACGCAGAGACAAAGCAGACGTGCTGGGTCCGTTTATACATTCGGTTGTTAGCCGGACCCAGCACAGATAAGCTCCGCGGAAATCATAGAGTTGCGTCGACACCATCGCTCGTTATCAAGGATGTATAACATGACCTGCGGGTCCGTCTATGAGGTAGTTAGGTGGCAAATGGATCTGGTAACATCGAAATGTAAGGTCGCAGCGTTAACCTTAGTTACGTTGCCAACAGCCATCTGGTATGTCGTGGACAATCCGGACACGCACATTTCAAAGCTTGCGTTTCTTCTGGGTTTTTCGCCGTTGTTTGTCGGTGCTGGTACGGAACTTTATTGTCAGTGGAAGGCCGTGTGGGACAACTGGGGCAATGCCAAGCCCCACGTAGTGGGAAGCCCGACAGGTAATAAAATTGCTGTCATATTGGGCCTCACTCTTCTCGGTCTTGTGGTCTTTCTTGCTTACGTTGGTGCTACACGCCGCACCTAACCACTCGTTCAAGGCGGACGGCTTCGCGGCCGCTTAACTCCAGCGTCAGGCCTTATGAAGAATGCTCCACCTGGATACGAGTGTCCGTTCTGCGGTATTGCTGAGACACTCCCATCGCCTGCTCCAGAATCAGCCGTTGTCTTGGTGGATGCCAACGTGTTCGCTTTGGTTCCGACTCACCACTACGCTGGAATAAAAGGCAACTGTTTGGTGGTACCTCGGAGCCACTATGAGAACGTGTTGGATATTCCGGACCATCTTGGCAACGACTTCTTTCGTACCACGCGTCGCCTGGCGCACGCTATGCGGAATGCCTTCGGTTGTGAAGGAATCTCCACTCGCCAACACAACGGGCCAGCCGGCAATCAAGATGTGTGGCACTACCATCTTCATGTATTTCCTCGCTACTCAAATGACGGACTACATGCGGGGCAGAAAGTGCCCTACACCACCGAGGAGCGCATTGAGTTGGCAGCCAGTCTCCGGGCTGTTTTGCGGTAATGCAGTTTGCTTGCGGGTCGGGCTGCCTGGATGCACCATGAGGCCTAACCATTCGTTCAAGGTCGATGGCTTCGGCACCGCTTAATTCCAGCGTTAGATGCCTAAGATGCCAACCAAGCGTTGATACCGTATGAAGCCGATGATGGAAGAGCAGAACATTCGGATGGCTATTGATCGACATTGGGCTGCGTCCGCTGCGGGTGACCAAGTTGCCGAGCATGAGATCTATCACGATGATGCTGTGTGCGATTACCCACAGTCAGGCGAGGTCATCCATGGTCGGCGTAACCTGCAAGCGCTTCGTAGCCATCACCCCGGTAGACCATCGGGGTTTGCAGTTCGGCGCATCACAGGAGCGGGCAATCTTTGGGTTACCGAGTATGAGATTACCTACGAGGGCAAGAGCGTCTATACCGTGAGCATCATGGAGTTCCGGGATGGGAAGGTGTCGCACGAGACTCAATACTTCGCCGATCCCTTCGACGCTCCTATTTGGCGAGCTCAGTGGGTTGAGCAAGGGGCATGATCGACCACACTGACAACGGCATGCAGCCAACGCCGCAAAACAGTGCGTGATGCCCAGCGTTAAACGTCGCAAACACAGTATGC